>Ga0075520_1000356_pt1 | contig 19474 bp, 17 predicted proteins | sample NGEPerB_FD_75100 | JGI IMG/M metagenome (GOLD analysis project Ga0075520, IMG submission 75100) | Arctic peat soil microbial communities from the Barrow Environmental Observatory site, Barrow, Alaska, USA - NGEE PermafrostAB12-B | ecosystem: Environmental > Terrestrial > Soil > Wetlands > Peat ... | reverse complement strand
TGCGTACACTGGGCCGATGCCCAGCAAGATCGCGTTCATCGGCGGCGGCAACATGGCGAGCGCCCTCGTCGGCGGGCTCGTCGACGCCGGCCATGGCGGCGACACGATTCTTGTCGTCGATCCCGGCGAGACGCAGCGCCGTCGGCTGGCCGAGCGTTTCGGCATCACCGTGCTGGCCGCGGCCGACGCGTCGCTCGAGGCTGCCGATCTCGTCGTCTGGGCGGTCAAGCCGCAGGCCTTTCGCGATGCGGCCGCGCCGTGCCGAGCGCACGTCGGAGCGGCCTTGCAACTGAGCGTGATGGCCGGCATCCGCAGCGACACGATCGTGTCAGCGATCGGCAGCGAGCGCGTCGTGCGGGCAATGCCCAACGTGCCAGCGCTGATCGGCCAGGGCATCGCCGGCCTGTTCGCACGCGTAGCCGTCAGCGCCGCGGACCGTGACCGCGCCGAATCGATCCTGGCGGCGGCCGGCCAATGTGTGTGGGTCGATCACGAGGGCGCGCTCGATGCCGTGACAGCGCTCTCCGGCTCGGGGCCCGCCTACGTCTTTCACGTCATCGAGGCGATGCTGGCCGCCGGCCGCGCGATGGGGCTCGACGAGGCGAAGGCGCGCCGCCTGGTCCTGCAGACGCTTGCTGGCGCGACCGCTCTCGCCGCGCAATCCGAGGAGGCTCCGGACGTGCTGCGCCGCAACGTCACCTCGCCCGGCGGCACGACGCAGGCGGCGATGACGATCCTCGAACAACGCGGCGTCAAGGCGGCGTTCGTCGACGCCATCCTCGCTGCCCGCGATCGGGCGCGCGAGCTCGGTGACGAGTTCGGGGCCGCGGGCTAGAGTCTCGGGCTGGCCGGGCCCCGGCCTCTTCATTCGCGGACTGTTCCGATGAGCTACCTCTCCTACCTCACACCCACCGCAACGAGCCCCTGGCACACCTATCTGTCTCAGGTCGATCGTGTGCTGCCCTACCTCGGGCCCCTGGCCCGCTGGTCCGAGACGCTGAAGCGCCCCAAGCGCGCCCTGATCGTCGACGTGCCGATCGAGATGGACGACGGCAGCGTCGCTCACTTCGAGGGCTTTCGCGTCCAGCACAACCTGTCGCGCGGCCCGGGCAAGGGTGGCGTGCGCTATCACCCCGACGTGACGCTCGAGGAAGTGATGGCGCTCGCTGCGTGGATGACGGTGAAATGCGCCGCGGTGAACCTGCCCTACGGCGGCGCCAAGGGCGGCATCCGCGTCGATCCGAAGGCGCTCTCGATGAAGGAACTTGAGCGCATGACGCGCCGCTACACGAGCGAGATCGGCATCATCATCGGCCCGCAGCGCGACATCCCGGCGCCCGACATGAACACCAACGCCCAGATCATGGCGTGGATGATGGATACGTACTCGATGAACACCGGCACCACGGCGACCGGCGTCGTCACCGGCAAGCCGATCCACCTGGGCGGCTCGCTCGGCCGGGTCAAGGCGACCGGGCGCGGCGTGTTCGTCACCGGCCGAGAGGCGGCACGACGGATCGGCTTGGGCCTCGACGGCGCGCGCGTCGCGGTGCAGGGCATGGGCAACGTCGGCGCGTCGGCGGCCGAGCTCTTCGTGCAGGCCGGCGCCAAGCTCGTCGCCATGCAGGACCACACCGGTACGCGCGTCAACCCGGGTGGCTTCGACATGGCCAGCACGATGGGCGCGATTACGCACGACGCCGGCATCGCCAACGTGAAGGGCGGCGAGCGCATCGACAACGAGTCGTTCTGGGACGTCGACTGCGACATCCTCATTCCGGCCGCGCTCGAAGGCCAGATCACGCCCGAGCGGGCCCGTCGCATCAAGGCCAGACTGGTCCTCGAAGGTGCCAACGGCCCGACCTTGCCCGAGGCCGACGACGTGCTCGGTGAGCGCGGCGTGCTGGTCGTGCCCGACGTCATCTGCAACGCCGGCGGCGTGACGGTCAGTTACTTCGAGTGGGTGCAGGACTTCTCGTCGTTCTTCTGGAGCGAGGACGAGATCAACGTGCGCCTCGACAAGATCATGGTCGACGCCTTGAAGAAGATCTGGGACACCGCCGACCGGCACAAGATCAGCCTGCGCACGGCGACCTTCGCTGTGGCCTGCGAACGCATCCTGATCGCGCGCGAGGAGCGCGGGCTCTATCCCTGAAGCGCCGCGGCGGCCCGGCCGTCGCTTTCGTGTGCACGAGCCCGTGCGTAAGTCGTGGTCTCGAAAGTCTTGCCCGAGCGGCGTGTGTTCCTGCACGCGCGTCGCTCAGGTGCGCGGCTCGGGCTCTCCAGAATCGCGCCGCGCTGACACGAATCCTCGTCGTCGTATCGCTCGAAAAGATCCCGTGAAAGAACTCAAATGTCCCTGAAGTCCCAGTTGTCCATCGCCCCAGTCAGTGGTTTCGTCGCGTTCGACGGTGGCGGTGCGGTCATCGATTCGTACCGAGCCCCCGCTACGGCGCGGGTCGTCGTCGAGCAACCGGCGCTGCCGGTTGCGCTGCCGTCGCCTGGAGCCGACGCCAGCGTGTTCGATGGGATGCGCCAGTCGGCCACGTGGCACCCCGCGGGCGCGGCCCGCAGCCGTCGCGTCGAGGGCGCGGTCATCATCGCGATCTGCGGCTACTTCGTTTTCGGCTTCGCCAGCCTCGCGCACTGGATCTGAAAGGGAACTCATTCCACCGGCAGGGGTGCGGCCGACTTGATCTCCTCGAGGCAGATCATCGAACGCACATCGTCGATGCCCGACACCTGCATCAAGTGATCGGTGAGGAAGTTGCTGAGCGTCTTCAGGTCATGGGCGACGACCTTCAACAGATAGTCGTCTTCGCCTGAGACGCTGAAGCACTCGAGGATCTGCGGGAAGGCCCGGATCTCGGCCTCGATGTCGCGGACGCGGCCGAAGTCGCCGCCACCGATGCTGACGCTCACATACGCGGTCACGCCGAAGCCGAGCGCTTCGGGGTTCACGTCGGCGCGGTAGCCGCGCAACACGCCGCGTTCTTCGAGCGAGCGGACGCGGCGAAAGCATTGCGGCGCCGAGAGGTGGATGCGAGCCGCCAACTCGACGTTGGAGATCCGTCCGTCGGCCTGCAAGGCTTTCAGGATCTTTCGGTCGATGGCGTCGATTCTGGAAGTCATGCGTCGCGTGGGTGGAATTGGAGAACGAATCTTGTGCCAGAACGCTGAAACGCGCAAGAAACAGAAAGCATATTTCGCTCCACGTCCGTGACACTGGATGCTTCGAACAAGCCATCTGGAGCAAGCCATGTCCGCGACGATCCTGAGCTTGGCAGACCGCACGGAACGCCCCGGTACGCATGGCGGTGCGAAGGCCGCCGCGGCGGACCTCGAGCGCCGTTACGGCGCCGCCAACTACCACCCGCTGCCGGTCACCCTGCAACGCGGCGCCGGCGTCTGGCTTTTCGACGACAGCGGCCGCCGCTTTCTCGACATGATGTCGGCCTACTCGGCGGTGAGCTTCGGGCACAGCCACCCGACGCTGGTCCGCGTCCTGACCGAGCAGGCCGCGCGCCTGGCCGTCACCAGCCGCGCCTTTCACACCGATCGCCTCGGACCGTTCCTGCGCGCTGTCTGCGAGGCGACGGGCATGGCCAAGGCGCTGCCGATGAACACCGGCGCCGAAGCGGTCGAGACGGCGGTCAAGGCGGCGCGCAAGTGGGCCTACAAGGTCAAGCGCGTGCCCGAGGGGCGGGCGGAAATCATCGTCGCCGCCGGCAACTTCGCCGGCCGGACGACGACCATCATCGGCTTTTCGAGCGAGGCGCAGTACCGCGACGGCTTCGGTCCTTTCTCGCCCGGCTTTCTCAGCGTGCCGTTCGGCGATGCGGCCGCGCTCGAGGCGGCCATCACGCCGCACACGGCGGCGTTTCTGGTCGAGCCGATCCAGGGCGAGGCCGGCATCATCGTGCCACCCGCCGGCTACCTGGCGGCAGCGCGGGAGATTTGCACCAGGCATGGGGTGCTGCTGATCTGCGACGAAGTGCAGACCGGCCTCGGCCGCACCGGCGCCGTGCTTGCCTGCGACCACGACCGCATTCGGCCCGACGGCCTGGTGCTCGGCAAGGCGCTCGGCGGCGGCCTGTTGCCGGTCAGCGCATTTCTGGCGACGGACGAGCTGATGGGCGTGTTCCGGCCGGGCGACCACGGCAGCACCTTCGGCGGCAATCCGCTCGCCTCGGCCGTGGGCGAAGCAGCTCTTGATCTGTTGCTGCGCGAGCGGCTGTCGGAGCGAGCCCGCGTGCGTGGCGACGAGCTGCTCGCGCGACTGCGCCGCATCGACCATCCGGCGATCAGCGAGGTGCGCGGCAGGGGCCTGCTGATCGGCGTCGAGATCGATCCGGCCTTCGCATCGGCTCGACAGGTCTGCGAAGGCCTGCTCGCCGCCGGCGTCCTGAGCAAGGACACGCACGGCACGGTGGTTCGCTTCGCGCCGCCTCTCATCGTCGACAGCGAGCACGTCGCGCTGGCGGCCGAGGCGCTGGAATCGGCCCTGCGACCGTTCGGCCAGCAGCGCCGCTGAGGAAACGCCGCGTCGAGCGGCCCGGGCCCGGTGCGGGGCCCGTCAGCGCCGAGCGAAGTCGAGCGCGACGCCGACGAAGACGGCGCAGCCGAGCCAGTGGTTCAGGCGGAAGGCGCGAAAGCACCCTTCCCGCCCGCGGCCGCGGATGAGCGTGTAGTGCCAGACCGCGATGCAGGCCGCGGCGACCAGGCCCGCGGCGTATGCGGCACCGAGCCCGAGCCGCGCGCCGGTCGCGGCCCAGATCGCGAGAAACGCCGCATACGACGCCATCACTGCGGCAACATCGAAGTGTCCCAACGTGATCGCCGACGTACGGATGCCGATGCGCAGGTCGTCGTCGCGATCGACCATGGCGTACTCGGTGTCGTAGGCAAGCACCCAGAACAGGTTGCCGATCAGCAGCCACCAGGCAAGCATCGGCACCGCATCGAGCCACGACCGGAGCGCCCACGTTGCGTCGCCACGCACCGCGGCGAACGCCATCGGGATGCCGAAGCTGAAGGCAACGCCGAGAACGGCTTGCGGCATCGCAAAGAAGCGTTTGCTGAACGGATAGAAGACGCTGACCGCGAGCGCGACGACGCTCCACGCCACGGCAGCCGCGTTCGTTGTCAGCACCAGCGCGAAGGCCGCCAGCGCCAGCACCGCGCCGAGCGCGAGCGCAGCGCCGACGCTGACCGCGCCGCTGGTGACCGGGCGCGCCGCGGTGCGCTTGACGTGGCGGTCGAACTCGCGGTCGGCGACGTCGTTGGCGGCGCAGCCGGCGCTGCGCATGAGGAACGTGCCGAGCACGAACACCGCCAGCAAGTGCCAGCCCGGAAAGCCGCCGGCGGCGATCCAGAGCGCCGACAGCGTTGGCCAGAGAAGCAGGAGCGTGCCGGCAGGGCGGTCCCAGCGGATCAGGTCCAGAGCGAGAGCGAAGCGCGAGCGCGCCGGGCTACTCATAGCGAGCGCGCATCTCCCGCTCGAGCGTCGCCCGCGGCAAGAGCTTGCTGCCCGAGAGCCAGAACTCCTTGGGCTTGCCGCGGGCGTCGAACCGAAGGCGAACCGGCTCGCCGTGGTTGGCGAAGCCGCCCGCCAGCACGATCCGGCCGCTCGTCGCGCCGTCGCGCACACGGCCGGTGGGCTCGATCTCGCTCGCGTCCTGCACCGGATTGGCCAGCAGCGGATTGGCGACCAGCACCTTGTCGCGCATCGGCAGAAGGTCGCTGGCGCCCCAGAGCGACCACCAGCGGCCGGTCCAGGGCGCCGTCCTGCGAGACGGTGCGCCGTGGCGCGAGAACGCGCGCAGTACGTGCAGCGCGCCTTCGAGCCAGGCGTGGGACGCACCGTCGGCGGCATTCGTGAGGACCGACACGGTGAGCGCGTGCGCCGGCACGCAAGCCGTGCGCGTGAGCGTTCCCTGAAAGGCGCCGGAATGGCCGACGCATTCCCAGTCGGCGACGTTGCCGGAAATCGTGCCGAGGCCATACCAGCGCTCGACCGTTGCGTGCGGATCGCGCCAAAGCCTGCGTGTCATTTCGCGCCGGCTCGCGGGCGAGAGCACGCTCTTTTTCGCGGCGGGCGCGAGGCCCGAGAAAAATCGCGAGAGATCGGCCGCGGTGCTGACGAAGCCGGTCGCCGCGGCGAGCGCGTGGGTCGGGTTGTCGCCGGGCACGACGACGCGGCGGCCGAGCGGCAGCTTGGCCGAGTGACCGCGCGCGAACGGCAGGCCGCGCGCTGCGAACGCCTGCGGCGCATCGGGCGCTGTCTCGGCCAGGCCCGAGGCTTCGACGATCTCGCGCGCGATCCAGGTCGCGTACGGCTCGCCGGAAATCGTCTCGATCGACAGCCCGAGCAGGCCGTAGCCGTGGTTCGAGTACTTCAGGCGGGTGCCCGGCTCGATCACGGTGCCGAGCGCGAGATCGGCGCGCAGCCTGGCCTCGTCGAGAAAAGGCCGCCGGTCGCTCCACTGACCGCTCTCGGCACCGTCGCGCACGAGACCCGCGGTGTGCGACAGAAGCTGCGCGATCGTCGTCGCCGCGACCGCTGGATGCAGACCTTGCACATAGCGTCCGACCGCGTCGTCGAGGCCGATCCTCCCGGTCTCGCGCAGCTTCATGATGCCGGCCGCGGTGAAGGTCTTCGAATGCGACGCGACCCGAAAGCGGTGTCGCGGCGTCAGCAGTTCGCCGTGCGTCAGATCGGCGTGACCGAAGGCCTGCTCGAGGACCACCTTGCCCTTGTGCGCGACCGCGATCACGCAGCCGGGCTGCTCCGTAGCGAGCATCTGGTGCTCGAGCCAGCGCGGCACGTAGTCGAGCGCGGCGGCGAGCCATTTCTCCATGACGATGCCTCGGTCAGCCTTCGAGCTGCTTCTGGAACACAAGACCTGCGTGTTCGCGCAGCGCGTGGAACTTGATCTTCGGCCAGTTGCTCTCGATGGCGCGCAGCTCCGGCGCGTATTCGACCAGCACGGTCGGCGCATCGACGGCGTCGTAGGCGACGCGGTGCTGGTTGGCGTCGATGAAGCGCTGCAGCTCCCTGGCGCCGCCGTCGGCCGCGTCGCAGGTGATCCAGCGCGCCACCTGGAAGCGGCTCGGCAGGATGCGCGCCTTGACCCCGTATTCGTGCTCGAGCCGGTGCGCGACGACCTCGAACTGCAACTGCCCGACGGCGCCGAGCAACAGCAGCGAGCCGGCCAGCGGGCGGAACACCTGGATGGCGCCCTCCTCGCCGAGCTGCGTGAGGCCGGCGCGCAGCTGCTTGGTGCGCAATGGATCGGCGACCTCGACCGAGCGAAACATCTCGGGCGCGAAGAACGGCAGGCCGGTGTATTGCAGCGCTTCGCCTTCCGTGAGCGTGTCGCCGAGTTGCAGCACGCCGTGGTTGGGGATGCCGATGATGTCGCCGGCGAAGGCCTCGTCGAGCAGCTCGCGCCGTTGCGACAAAAAGCTGACGACCGTGTTCGGCCGCATCTCCTTGCCGGAGCGCACGACCTTGATCCGCATGCCGCGCTCGAAATGGCCCGAGGCGACGCGCACGAAGGCGATGCGATCACGGTGGGCCGGGTCCATGTTGGCCTGGATCTTGAAGACGACGCCGCTGAACTTGGCTTCGTCGGGATGCACGGTGCGCTGCATCGCGACGCGATCGCCGGGCGGCGGTGCGAGGTCGACGAGCGCATCCAGCACTTCGCGCACGCCGAAGTTATTGACGGCGGAGCCGAAGAACATCGGCGTCTGCTTGCCGGCGAGAAAGGCGGCGCGATCGAACGGCGGCGCGGCGTCGGTCAGGAGCGCAATCTCTCCTTTGGCCTGCGTGTACTCGGCGCCGAAGCGCTCGGCGTAGGCAGCGTTGTCGAGGCCGAGCAGGATCTCGTCGTTGTCGCGGTCGCGGTCCTGGCCGGCCTTGAAGACGCGCATCTGCCGCTCGCGCAGATCCATCACGCCGTGGAAGCGCTTGCCCATGCCGACCGGCCAGGTGAACGGCACGACCTCCATGCCGAGCTCGCGCTCGATCTCGTCCATCAGCACGAGCGGCTCCTGCACCTCGCGGTCCATCTTGTTGACGAAGGTCAGGATCGGCGTGTTGCGGGCGCGGCAGACCTGCAGGAGGCGCCGCGTCTGCGGCTCGACGCCGTTGGCCGCGTCGATCACCATCAGCGCCGCGTCGACGGCGGTGAGCACGCGGTAGGTGTCTTCCGAGAAGTCCTGGTGGCCGGGCGTGTCGAGCAGGTTGATGACGGCGCCGCGGTACTCCATCTGCATCACCGATGAAGCGACCGAGATGCCGCGCTGCTTCTCGATCTCCATCCAGTCGGAGGTCGCGTGCCGAGTCGCCTTTCTCGCCTTCACCGAGCCGGCGATCTGGATCGCGCCGGAGAACAGCAGCAGCTTTTCCGTCAGCGTCGTCTTGCCCGCGTCGGGGTGCGAAATGATGGCGAAGGTGCGGCGGCGACGCACTTCAGACGCGAGCTGGGCGGGGGCGAGGTCGGCCATGGTCGGGCCGCGTGCGGCCTGGGTTCGCAGAGTCTTGGGACGGCGGCGATTATCGGTGCCGCGTCGGGCGCGACGTTGTTGGAGGCGATATCGCGGGCCCCCCGGCGATCAGCCCGGGCCCTGCCGCCGCAGGCTGATGCCGAGCGCGGTCTTCCTCACGACCACCGCGAACGACTGCACCGGCGCAGCCTGCTTCGCATCGAGCCGCCAGAGGATGCCGGGCGTGCGGATCGGTGTCGGGCTTTCGATCGGGATCATGTGCAGGCCGCTCATCGCCGCAGGCACGGCGTTGATCGCGGCGATCGCGCCGATCTGCGTGCGCAGCACCAGCCCGAGCATCGGCGCGATCGTCGACATTTCGGCGACGACGAGTGGCTCGGCGCCGCAAGCCTTGAAGCATTCGTCGAGCAGCGTGCGGGTCGCGAAGTATTCAGGCAGCAGCACCAGCCGCTGCTGATGCAGCTCGATCATGCGGATGCGCTTGCGCCCGGCGAGCGGGTGCGCGTCGCCGACCACCAGCACCATCTCCTCGTTGTAGAGCGGCTCGAACCAGAGCTCGGTCGGGCCGGTCGGCCGGTAGGCGATGCCAAGATCGAGCTCGCCCGACTGCAGCCTGGTGCCGATCTGGTCGGCGGCCAGCTCCTCGACACGCACGCGCACCGTCGGGTGGCGCGCCAGAAACAGCGCCACGCATTCCGGGATGAGGCCGATGTTGAAGGTGTGCGTCGCGCCGATACGCACCTGGCCGGTCAGGCCGTCGCTGCCAGGCTGCAGCGTGGCGATGCCCTGGTCGACTTCACGCAGCGCACGCTGGGCGTAGGCGAGAAAAAGCTCACCGGCCTCGGTCGTCACCACGCGTTTGCCGATGCGGTCGAAGAGCGGCTGGCCGATCTCGTCCTCGAGCTGGCGAATCTGGTGCGACAACGTCGACTGCGTGACGTGGACGCGCCCGGCGGCCCGCGTGAAGCTCAGGCAGTCGGCCAGCGCCACGAAGTAGCGAAGGTGCCTCAGCTCCATGGAAACCCGGTGGTCGAATCGATAGCATCGATCATATCGATGGGAACGGATCATTTGTCTCCGACCGCCCTCGACCCTATCGTGACGCCGAGACGAGACGGCGGGCCGACCCGCCGCCATGGAGACGATCGATGAGTGACCTCGGCCATCGCCTCGCGTGCGAGCCTTCCTGCGGCTGCGACGCCGCGTCACGCATCGAAGCCAGCGATGGACGGCGCGGCTTTCTGCGCGCGCTCGGTGCACTCGCCGCGACCGGCGCCGCCGCCGTCGCGTTGCCCGGCTGCGCTGCGCCGATCGTGGTGGCCGCGCCCAAGGTCATCGACACGCACCATCACTACTACCCGCCGGCGTACCAGAAGGCCTGGCTCGACTACGAGGACAAGCGCGGCATCCCCCACTTCGCCTCGCAGGTCGGCTGGTCGGTGCAAGGCGCGCTCGCCGACATGGACGCCGCCGGTGTGCGCACGGCCGTTCTCTCGATCGCCTCGACGCCGGGTACCTGGTTCGACTGGACCTTGCCCGAGGTCAACCGCGTCGTGCGCGAGTGCAACGACCACGCCGCCGGCATGGTGCGTGACCATCCCGGCCGCTTCGGCCAGTTCGCGACCCTGCCGATGATCGATGTCGACAGCACGCTGAAAGAGATCGCCTATGTGTTCGACGTGCTGAAGGTCGACGGTGTCGGCCTGCAGACGAACTACGGCGACAAGTGGCCAGGCGACGTGGCCTACAAGCCGATCTTCGAGGAGCTCAACCGCAGGAAGGCGGTCGTCTATTTCCACCCGCTCGTCGCCAGTTGCTGCGCGCGCCTGAGCGTCGGCACCTTCCCGGCGGTGATCGAGGTGCCGCACGACACCACCCGAGCCGTGATCAGCCTGCTGCTGTCGGGCACATTCGCGCGCAACCGCGACATCCATTGGCTGTTCTCGCACGGCGGCGGCACGATCCCGATGCTGGCCGGCCGCATCGACTTCTTCCACGGCAAGGCGAAGAACGCCGCCCAGTTCGCGCCCGACGGCATCGAGGCCGAGTTGCGGCACCTCTTCTACGACACCGCCAACGCCACGCACCCGGCGCCGATGGCGGCGTTGCTCAAGCTGGTGCCCGCCTCGCAGGTCACCTACGGCAGCGACTACCCGTACGTGGCCATGAACACGCAGCTTGCATCGCTGCGCGCGCTCGGCCTGCCCGATGCGAGCGAGCAGGCGATCGAGAGCGGCAACGCCCTGCGCCTGCTGCCCAGGCTGCGCGCTTGAACGGCTGAGGAAGCCGTCGACATCAGGAGATCCGCATGTCCGAATACAACCAGGAAAAGCTGACGCAGGACGTCATCGACGCGTTCGCGAAGACGCCCGATCCACGCCTGCGCCAGCTCATGACCTCGCTCGTCAAGCATCTCCACGCCTTCGCCCGCGAGGTCGACCTCACGCCCGAGGAATGGAACGCGGGCTTGAAGTTCCTCGACGCGACCGGGCGGATCTCGACCGAGAAGCGCCCCGAGTTCATCCTGCTCTCCGACACGCTGGGCTTGTCGATGATGGTCGTCTCGCTGACGCAAGCGCGCGCCGGCGGCAACGCCAAGGGTGCGACCGAGGCCACCGAAGCCACGGTCGAAGGCCCGTTCTACTGGAAAGGCGCGCCCGATCTCGCGCTCGGCGCCGACATCGGCGAAGGCGTGCCGGGCGAGCCGACGTTCTACATGGGCCGGGTCACCGACTGCGACGGCAAGCCGCTGGCCGGCGCGCTGCTCGACGTCTGGTCCGGCGACGGCGAAGGCATGTACGACGTGCAGCTTTCGCCCGAGCCGACGATGAAGGCGCGCGGCCGTTTTCGCACCGACGTCGAGGGTCGCTACTGGTTCTGGTCGATCCGGCCGGCGTTCTATCCGATCCCCGCCGACGGACCGGTCGGCGCCATGATGCGTGCCACCGACCGCAGCATCTACCGGCCTGGCCACATCCACATGCAGGTGTCGGCGCCGGGGCACGTGATGCTGACCACGCACATTTTCGTGGGCGGCAGCCCCTACATCGAGGAAGACGCGGTGTTCGGCAAGCGCGACAGCCTCGTCGTCGACTTCGATGCGCATCCGCCGGGCAAGGCGGTCGACGGCCGCGAGATGACGACCCCCTACCACTCGGCGAGCTTCGATTTCCGGCTCGCGCCGTCGGCCGCCTGAGCAACGCGTCCGCAACCGCCCCGCGCGCCGGGGCCAGACGAGGATTCCCATGAAGATCGGCAAGGCCACCGTGCCGCGTACATCCATCTGCACGTCGGACGAGCACACCATCGTCATCCGCGGGCGCGACCTGTCGAAGGACCTGATCGGCAAGGTCTCGTTCGTCGATCACTTCTTCCTGCTGCTGACCGGCAAGATGCCGACCGCCGGCGAGACGGCGGTGCTCAACGCCACGCTCGTCGCCATCGCCGAGCACGGCCTGGTGCCGAGCGTCCAGGCGGCGCGTATGACCTTCGCCGCCGCGCCCGATGCGATGCAAGGCGCCGTCGCGGCCGGTGTGCTCGGCTGCGGCTCGGTGGTGCTCGGCTCGTCGGAAACGGCGGGCAGGATGTACAGCGAGATCGACGCGAACGTGCAGGCGGGCGAGGCGCTCGATGCCGCCGCGCTCGCCGTGATGCAGGCCTGGCGCGCCGCCGGCAAGTCGATTCCGGGCTACGGCCATCCGCTGCACAAGGAGCGCGACGAGCGCGTCGGCGCGCTGTTCGGCGTGGCCCGCGCGGCCGGCACCGACCTGCGCTTCGTGGCCATCGCCGAGGCGGTCGAGGCGCTGATGCCCACAGTGGTCAGGAAGGACCTGAAGCTCAACGTCTCGGGCGCGATTCCCGCGGTGCTGCTCGGCGCCGGCTTTCCGGTGCAGGCGCTCAAGGGCGTGCCGATCCTGGCGCGCACGGCCGGGCTCATCGCGCACCTGTACGAAGAGATCCAGCAGCCGATCGGTTTCGCGCTGTCGTACCAGGCGACGCGCGAGATGGAATACGACGGCGCGTTGCCGCCCGGCTTCGGCACGCACGCGTGAGCGCCCCGCCATGATCAAGACGCTCGCCGGCGTGAAGGTGATCGAGCAGGGCACCTTCATCACCGGCCCGGCCGCCGGCATGCTGCTCGGCGACCTCGGTGCCGATGTGATCAAGGTCGAGGTGCCCGTCACGGGCGATCCGTTTCGCGCCTTCCAGGGCGGCCTCTACAGCCCGCACTACCAGACTTACAACCGCAACAAGCGCAGCATCGAGCTCGACACCAAGGACGACGCGGACCGCGCGGTCTTCGACGCGTTGATCGTCGACGCTGACGTCTACATCCAGAACTTTCGCCCCGGCGTCGCCGACAGGCTCGGCGTCGGCGCTGCGCGCCTGCGTGCGCTGAACCCGAAGCTCGTCTACTGCTCGATCAGCGGCTTCGGCCCGACCGGGCCGGCCGCGAACCGGCCGGCCTACGACACGGTGGCGCAGGCGGCGAGCGGCTTCCTGAACCTGCTCGTCAATCCCGGGAACCCGCGCGTCGTCGGCCCGGCGATCGCCGATTCGCTGACCGGCTTCTACGCTGCGTACGGCGTGATGGGCGCGCTCATCGAGCGCGGGCGCACCGGCGCCGGGCGCACCGTCGAGGTCTCGATGCTCGAAGCGATGGCGCATTTCAATCTCGACGCCTTCACCCACTTCTTCCAGATGAACGAAGTGATGGGGCCGTACAGCCGGCCGCGTGTCTCGCAGTCGTACGTGCTCGCCTGCGGCGACGGCAAGTGGATCGCGCTGCACATGTCCTCGCCCGAAAAGTTCTGGCAAGGGCTGGCCCGGGCGATCGAGCAGCCCGACCTGTTCGCCGACGCGCGTTTCGCAAGCCGCAACGCGCGCATCGCCAACCAGGAAGCGCTGATCGTTCTGCTCGGCGAACGCTTCAAGGCCCGGCCGCGGGCCGAGTGGTGCACGCGCCTGCAGGCCGAGGACGTGCCGAATTCACCGATGTACGACACCAGCGAAGCACTCGAAGATCCGCAGGCCATGCACTTGCAGATGATGACCTCGGCCGTGCACCCCGTGATGGGCCTCTTTCGCACCGTGCGCTCGCCGGTCTCGTTCGATGGCGAGCGGCCGCTCGACGTGCGGCCGCCGCCGACACTCGGCGAGCACAACGACGAGATCCGCGCCGCGTTGAAGACCATAACAGCTAGGACATCCGCATGAACGACGATCGATTCTTCTCCGCGCTGGCGCGCCGCGCGGTTCTCGCGTCGGGCCTGTCGATGGCGCTGCTCGGGCTGGCAGGCAGCGCATCCGCGCAGGACGGCGGCACCATCAGGATGATCGTGCCGTTCGGCGCCGGCACCACCACCGACACGATCGGTCGGATCGTCGCCGAAGCGCTCGGCAAGAACCTGCATGCGAACGTGGTCGTCGAGAACCGCGCCGGCGCCGGCGGCGTGACCGGCAGCGACATCGTCGCCAAGTCGACGCCCGACGGCAAGACCCTGGTGATGGGCACGGTCGGCACGCACGCCATCAACGCGACGCTGTTTCGCAAGATGCCCTACGACACGCTGCGCGACTTCGCGCCCGTCGCCTTCATCGGCTACACGCCGACGCTGCTCGTCGTGGCCGCGGATTCGCCCGTGAAATCGCTGAAGGACCTGGCGGCGATGGCGGCGCGTCCGCAGGGCCTCACCTTCGCCTCGGCCGGCAACGGCACGTCGGGCCATCTCGCCGGTGAGCTGCTCGCGCAGCGCCTCGGCGGCAAGATGATCCACGTGCCCTACAAGGAAGGCGCGGTGGCGATGACGAGCGTGATGACGCAGCAGGTCGACTTCATGTTCTATCACCCGGCTGCGGTGATGCCGCAGATCAAGGCCGGCAAGTTGCGCGCGATCGCCGTCAGCGGCGCGGTGCGCAGTGCGGCCGCGCCCGACGTGCCGACGCTGATGGAGCTCGGCGTGAAGGACTTCGATCTCGTCGCCTGGTTCATGCTCTATGCGCCTGCCGGCACGCCCGCCGCGACGCTGGCGCAGTTGCGCATCGCCAGCGCGGCAGCGCTGGCGCAACCCGAGGTGGTGGCGCACATGCGCGAGCAAGGCATCGAACAGCGGCCGATGCGCGCCGACGAGATGGCGCCGTTCAACAAGCTCGAGATCGCACGCTGGGGCGATCTCGTCAAGCGCTCGGGTGCCGTGGTGGACTGACCGCTCGATGCCCATGGACAGAGAAGAACCGACAACACCAAGGAGACCTCGATGACAACGACGACCATCTCGCGCCGCAACATTTCGCGCCGCACCGCCGTCGCCGCCGCGCTGACCACGCTCGGCGGCCTGGGCGGCCTGGCCTTTGCGCAGCCGGCCGGCCAGCCGATCCGCATCGGCAGCACGCTGGCGCTGACCGGCCCGCTCGCGGCGACGGCGCAGATCCACAAGCTGGTGGGCGACATCTATGTCGAGCAGGCCAACAAGCGTGGCGGCTGGCTCGGCCGGCCGATCGAATGGATCGTCAAGGACGACCAGTCGAAGCCCGAGCTCGCCCGGACGCTCTACGAGCAACTCATCACCGCCGACAAGGTCGACCTGCTGATGGGCCCGTACGCGACCGGCGCGATCCTCTCGGCGATGGGCGTGGCGCAGCGCTACAACAAGGTGCTCGTGCACCACACGCTCGGCATCCCCTCGCTCGCCAAGTACGACATGCAGTTTCCGGCCTGGTCGCTCGGCTCGGACCCGCAGGCGACCGTGCCGAACACCGTGTTCGACGCACTCGCCTCCGGCCCGAAGCCGCCGAAGACCGTCGCCGTCGTCACCAACAAGTTCCCGTCGATCCAGTTCATGACGGCGGGCGCGCGCGAGGTCATGAAGAAGCGCGGCCTCACCGAAGTGCTGTTCCTCGAATGGGACTTTGGCAACCGCGACTTCGGCCCGATCGCCAACCGCATCAAGGACGCCAAGCCCGACTTCGTCTGGGTCGGTGCGATCGGCCTCGACGGCAACCTGCTGCTCGACGCGATGAAGAAGATCGACTACGAGCCGCCGCAGCACTTCTATCTCTATCCCGCGCCCGGCCCGCTGGTCTCGTTGCCGGAAGCGAAGAACGCGCTCTCGGTGACGATCTTCGAAGACCAGCCGCCCTTCACCTCGAACCCCGGGGCGGCCGAGTTCGTCAAGCTGTACCGCGAGCGTGCCACCAAGGCCGGCCTGGCCGATCCGTCGGTCGAGACCCAGGCGGCCGCCTCGTACACGGCATGGCAGATCCTCGAGGCCGGCGTCGTCGCGACCAAGAGCCTCGACGACAAGGCCATCGCCACGTGGCTGAAGGCGAACCGGGTCGACACCATCCAGGGCAAGCTGCGCTTCAACGGCCTCGGCAACTTCGGCGACGACCTGATGCGCGTCAAGCAGGTCCAGAACGGCCACTGGGTCGTCGTCTGGCCGAAGGAATTCACTTCCGGTGGCGCCAGGCTGATGGCCAACTGACCGGGCCGCGTCCCGCATGTCGGCGTTCACGCTGCCCAGCGCTTCGCTGCTCGCGCAAAGCATCCTCTCGGGCATCTTCGTCGGCGCGCTGTACGGGTTGATGGGGCTCGGCCTCAGCCTGAGCTGGGGGCTGCTGCGCCTCATCAACCTGGCGCATTTCGCGTTCGCGTTCCTCGCCGCCTATCTCTGCTACCAGCTGGCGACGATGGGGGTCGACCCGCTGCTGTCGCTGGCCGTCATCGTGCCGGCGTTTTTTGCGGTCGGCGGCGCGTTGCATTGGGTCATGGCGCGCTTTGCGGTGACGCCGCTCAACTCGCTGCTGCTCACCTTCGGCCTGATGGGCATCGTCGAAGCGCTGATCCAGTCGATCTGGACGGCCGATTTTCGCAAGCTCGAGTCCGGCTACTCGGCGCTGAAATTCAAGATCGGCGTGCTCTACGTGCCGATCCCCGAGCTCATCACGCTGGTGCTGGCCGTCGCGATCTCGGTGGGCGTGTGGGCGCTGCTCCGCTTCACCAACCTCGGCAAGGCCTTGCGCGCGGCGGCTGAGGATGCACCGATCGCGTCGGCGTTCGGCGTCAACCAGAAGATGAACGCGCTCTTGCTCGCGGGTACCTGCTCGGCCCTGGCCGCCATTGCCGGCGTGTGCCTCGCGCTCAGCTTCACGCTCGCGCCGTCGCAGATGTACGCCTGGATCGGCGTCGTCTTCGCAACGGTGATGCTCGGCGGCCTCGGCCGCGCGCTCGGGCCGCTGCTCGCCGGCACGCTGATCGGCGTGAGCGAGGCCGTGACGATGGCAGTCACCGCGCCATCGTGGGCACCGATCGTCTCGTTCACGCTGCTCATCGCCGTGCTCGTGCTGCGCCCGGGCAAGGCGGCGTGACGTCCATGAAGCGCACGCCCTGGCTCATCGTCGGCGCCGGCGTGCTGCTCGCCTTCGTGCCGCAGCTCGGCCTGCCGGCCTTCTACGATTCGCTGCTTTACTTGATGCTCAGCTGGATCGTGCTCGCGACCTCGTGGAACATCCTGTCGGGCTACACCGGCTACTTCTCGTTCGGTCATGGCGCCTTCTTCGGCGCCGGCATCTACACGACGAGCACGCTGCTGGCGCGCTTCGAGTGGCCTTTCCTGTGGACGCTGCCGATGGCGGCGCTCGTCGCAGCGACACTCGGCGTGGCGCTCGGCGCGGTGGTCTTTCGCGTCAAGGGCGTGCGCGGCGAGGTGTTCGCGCTGCTCACGCTGGCGATCACCTTCGTCATCGGCACCATCATCGTCAACACGCCGCTCGACGGTGGCCAGGGCGTCTCGCTGAGTGCCGTGCCGGTACCGCACATCGGGCCGACGCAATCGTCGACCTTCTATCTGCTCGCCCTGGCCGCCGCCACGCTGACCCTGCTGATCGCCTGGGCTATCGCCGCCTCGCGCTTCGGCGCCGGCCTCTTCGCGATCCACGACGACGAAGACGCGGCCGAGGTGATGGGCGTGCCGACCTATCGCTACAAGCTGACCGCGTTCGGCATCTCGTGCGCGCTCGCCGGCGCCGCTGGCGGCATCCACGCGCTGTTCCTGTCGTACGTGACCTCGGGCGAGGTCTTCACGATCGCGGTGCCGCTCACGGTCGTGCTGATGAGCGTGCTGGGTGGCACGCGGCACTGGGCCGGCCCGGCGGTCGGAGCGGTCGCCATCACGGCACTGCTCTACGCCTTCACCGCCGCCGACCACGCAGTCGCCGGCAAGGCGGTGAGCGGTGGGGTCTTGATCGCCGCGATCCTCTTCATGCCCGAGGGCATCCTGCCGCGCTTGCAGGGCTGGTTCGGGCGCGGGCGCGCGACGCTGACGGGCGCCGCGCAGCCGCCGTCGGCATCGGCGTCGGGATCGGCCGTCGGCGATGCATCGCCGTTCGCCGTTCCGCACCCGGACGTGGCGGCCGTGCTCACGTCACCCGCCGTCGCCGCATTTGCAAGCGCGTCGCGCCACGCGGTGCCCGCCGACGTTCTCCTGCGCGTGCGCGGCCTCCACAAATCGTTCAAGGGCGTGCGTGCGCTGGCCGGCGTCGACGTCGACGTGCGGCGCGGCGAGATCCTCGGCCTGCTCGGGCCGAACGGCTCGGGCAAGTCGACCTTCATCAACGTCGTCAGCGGCCACTACGTGGCGAACGCGGGCGAGATCGTCTTCGAGGGGCGCGACCTCGCGCGCACGGCGGCGCACCGCATCGCCGGCGCCGGCATCTCGCGCACCTACCAGATCCCGCGCCCGTTCGCGCGTTCGAGCGTGCTCGACAACGTGGCGCTGGCGACGCTGTTCGGCGGCGGTGTGCACGACCTGCGCGCCGCGCGAAGGCAGGCGATGGCATGGCTCGAGTTCACCGGCCTGCAGGACAAGGCGTCGGCGCGGCCCGATGAGCTCAATCTGCACCAGCGCAAGTTCCTCGAGCTGGCCCGCGCGCTCGCGTCGCGGCCGCGGCTCGTCCTGCTCGACGAAGTGCTGTGCGGCTTGACGCCGAGCGAGATCGACGACGCGGTGGCACTGATCCGGCGCATTCGCGAGCAGGGCTCGACGATCGTCTTCGTCGAGCACGTGATGCGCGCGGTGATGGCGCTCACCGACCGCATCGCCGTCTTCCACCACGGCGAGCTGCTTGCCGAAGGCCTGGCCGCCGACGTGATGCAGCGGCCCGACGTCATGACCGCGTATCTGGGGCGTCCCTATGCATGAAAGCGGCATGGCACCGGCAGCGCGTGCGGCCGGCGACATCCTGCTCGAGGTGCGCGATCTGCGCGTCGCCTACGGCGCCGCGCCGGCCCTCTGGGGCGTCTCGCTCGATGTGCGCGCCGGCGAGCTGCTCTGCGTGGTCGGCCCGAACGGCGCCGGCAAGACCACGCTCATCAACACGCTCGCCGGCCTGCTGCGCGCGGGTGGCGGCCAGATGACGTTCGACGGACGCGACATCACGCAACTCGCCCCGCATCGCTTCTGCGCGATGGGCATCGCCATCGTCCCTGAAGGCCGTCGGCTCTTCACGCGCATGAGCGTGCGCGAGAACCTCGAGCTCGGCAGCTATCTGCCGGCCGCGAAGGCGTATCGGACGCGTTCTCTCGACGCGGCGCTCGCGCTTTTTCCGGCCCTGGAGGAAAAGCTCCCACAGCTCGCGGGCGAGCTCTCCGGCGGTCAGCAGCAGATGGTGGCGGTCGCCCGTGCGCTGATGGCGCGACCGCGCCTGCTGCTGCTCGACGAGCCGTCGCTCGGCCTGTCGCCGCTCATCGTTGTCGACGTGTTCGCCGCGATCCGCCGGATCAACGCCGATGGCGTCTCGGTGTTGCTCGTCGAGCAGAACGTGGCGATGGCGATGGCCGTCTCGAGCCGCGCTTACGTGCTCGAGGAAGGCCGGATCGTCGCCGCCGGCACGCCGGACGATCTGCTCGCGCGGCCGGAAATCCAGCGCGCCTATCTCGGCGTCCGAGACGACGCTTGAGACT
>Ga0075520_1000355_pt1 | contig 19491 bp, 15 predicted proteins | sample NGEPerB_FD_75100 | JGI IMG/M metagenome (GOLD analysis project Ga0075520, IMG submission 75100) | Arctic peat soil microbial communities from the Barrow Environmental Observatory site, Barrow, Alaska, USA - NGEE PermafrostAB12-B | ecosystem: Environmental > Terrestrial > Soil > Wetlands > Peat ... | reverse complement strand
CTTCCGTAATCCGATTGCTCCTGCGTATTTTAGAGGACTAAGTCCGGTTTATGGCTTTAAGATTGAAGGAACGGATAAAACAATTTATTATGCAGGCATGTTCAGAAAATCTGCCGATGCAGGTAAAGCTGTTTCAGTTGTGAAGAGCAAAGGATTTAAAGATGCATTTGTTGTGCCTCTCCTTGATTCTAAACGAGTTTCACCCGACAGGGCTGCTTTACAGGAAAAGGAGTGGGGCAAGAAATCTTTTTATTCCATCGAACATGTTTTGCCAGCCACACATACAGATACGATAACTCCCACACTCACTTTCAGGGTTGAGGTAATCAGATCATTAAAACCTTTGACTCCTGATGTGGTAGAAGGAATAAGGAAAGTTGCAGGGAATAAGGGTTTGGATATTCAATTCCTGGAAGACGGTGAAATTGCTTATTTGGTTGGGAAATTTATTACTTTTGAAACGGCTGCCGAGTATGCTGACCTTTTAAACAGGAATGGCTACAGGGATTCAAAAGTTGTTGCAAGACTCGGGGAAAAAGAGATATCTGTTGAGACGGCAAAAAAACTTTTCGAAAAACTGAAATGAAGGAAAAGACCTTACATAAGAATGATAAGTGGAATAGCGGAAGTGAATCGTCTTCACTGATTCTCTATAATGATGATATAAACACTTTCGATCACGTTATCAAATCTCTGGTCGAAGTTTGCGGCCACGACGCAGTTCAGGCTGAACAATGCGCTCTTATTGTGCATTTTAAGGGAAGCTGCGAGGTAAAATTAGGTGTCGTGGAGGTGCTTAATGCAATGAGCAGATCACTTAATGCAAAAGGACTCAACTCAAAAGTTGAAAGTCTATAAAGTCTATAAAGGCACTACAGTTCTTAAAGCGGATTGGATTTTGACTTTTGACTTTTGCTTTTTCACTACTTGTTCCTGTGAAATACTCTGGATAAGGCCCGGTCGAATACAGTAAGTATTATAATTCCAACAATCGCATACATTATTACAGAAGGCAGGGAAAGCCTGAAAACAGATGAAATATTAACATCCGGGAAAGAAAGCTTCAGGTTTTTTATTAAACTCAGGACCGGACTGGCAATTGAATCAGTTTTACCTGATGGGATCAGATAAGCCGATACTATTAATAAAACAGTAACAACAATTGATAGCACCGGAACAAGATTTTTCTTCCATGAACTTTCTTCCGACACTAAATGTGACTTTTCCAACCTGACCAGTGTCATTACTTTTGATGTAAATCCATCAGGCGCTTTTTCAATCCGCTCAGATGTAATATACTTGCTGAGAAGATCATCAGTGCGTTTTTCCTGGTTATTCATGATATATTAATTTTTTCTTTTCAACCTTTTCGATAATTTCAAGCATCTTCTTCCTTGCCCTGAATAATTTTACTTTGATGTTAGATTTGCTTATTCCGGTAACATCCGATATCTCATCTGTGTTCATCTCCTCATAATAATAAAGGCTTACAAGGCCTCTTTCCTCTTCATTTATTTTTTGAAGAGCAAAGTTCACGAGGGAACTCCGATATTCATTTTCTGCTTCTTCCTCAGTTGTATTGCTGCCAATGAAATCTGTAGCGTCTGCCGGGAAATCCTCAAGAGAAAGAACACCCTTCTTTTTAATTCGCACGTGTGAGATTGAAGTATTATATACGATTCTGTAGAACCATGTTGCAAAACTGCTTTTCATTTGAAAACTCTTAAGTGACCTGTGGGCTTTCAAAAATGAATCCTGTGCAAGTTCCTCAGCCTCTTCATGGTTGCCGCATATCCTGAAGGCAAGATTATATGCTTTGTCTTTATGCCTGTCAACAATATAGCTGAACGAATTGCTGTTACCTGCGAGGATCTGCTCAATGTAATATAGGTCACCTTTATAATCCATTCTGCACGTTTGACGAGTAAAGATATAGATTGGTTACCGAAATGACCATGAATAATTTTAATCTTTTTTTGTAACCAGAATCAGAGTGCTGTAGTCTAAAGGAGCAAAAAGGGTTTTTAAACAATAATTAATAATTAAGGTCATGGAACCATTAGTAGCTTTTATCGCATTTTTCGCCACAGTGTTCGGCATTTACTATGTTCATGTTACCACCCGTAACAAAGAGAGGATGGCACTCATCGACAAGGGAGCAGATGCCAGTCTATTCAACACAGGCAAGGAAGGTCAAAATTCCTGGTTCAACTGGAACAAATTTACTCTTAAAATAGGTATGCTATTTATGGGAATAGGAGTTGGCATTATCGCCGGAGCTGTTCTTGATTCAATGGAGGTTATGCATAATGGTCCCGATTATGTCTCAATGATCTTTCTGTTCGGCGGCCTCAGCCTTGTATTGTTCTATCTTTTCGACAGGAAAAACAAATAAAAAACAATTTGAAAAAGCAGGTTGTAGGGACGTTGAATGCAACGTCCTTACTTTACCCATGCAACGTCCGTACATGTTTCTATTTTAAATAAAATTCAATCATTTCCTTTATTGCATTGCGACAGACTGAACAATACCCCTTTGGCCCGTTGCTTTTCATACGGCAATCCATCTCAGCGCGGAATATTCCCTTTGCAGAATAGCCTCCACCTTCAAACAGCCCGGTTACATCTTTATTTTTTTCTTCAGCAGGTGTTGGAACGGGAGTATCTTTTGCAATCATATTCTTCCATTTTGATCCAAAGTTTACCATAGTTGTTATGTTTGGTTCCCATGGTTCAACATTAAGGGGATAAAACTCATCGTATGCCACGGTTGATGTATAATATTCATCAGCCAGCCCGGCAAATCCATGTCCAAATTCATGAACAAATACCTTGGTTGAGAGTTGATTTCCGGTTGTGGTTCCTGTATAGTAATTGTAAACACCACCTCCGCCATACCTGGTACTGTTAATAAGCACAACAATGTTATCGTGGGGTACAGCTGCTGCATAATCGTTGACGGCTTTGATATCCTGCGTAGTAAGATAACGATCGATGTCGAATGTATAAAAGCTCGAGTTCAATGCAGTATTCACATAAATATTCTCACCGGGAACATCTGTCCCTGAATCCTGTGAAATTGCTTCTACAGCCCAGATATTAAATCTATCCTTATAATCAGAGAATGGCGCTTCTGCAAAAAGAAAATCAGCCATTTTTTTTACATCTTCCCTGAATTTTCCCATTTCATCTGCTTTATAACCTTCCGCAATAAATGCAAGATCGACTGAGGTATGCGGATCTCCTGAACCATAAATTTTTGTTATGGCCACATTTATAGGATTTTCCTTCCTGATAAAGTAGTTGGCCGGATCCATAATTGTTTCGTATAGTTTTGAGAACAATCCATTCCGTTCCCTCTTGCTGAGAATGAATCTGACTTTTTCTTTAGGGTAGGGCATTGTTGCCACTTCGTAGAAACTTCTGTCAACTGATTTTGCTTCGGCAGTTGTCTGCCACTCCTGGAATAGCGTGCAGAAAGGCTTTGAGTAGATAAGAATATTCGTGGTGGAATCATAGACTTCATATTTGAAATTCCCCGAATTGAAAGGATTTATAAGGTTCGTTTCTGATCCTGCCCAGAATGGTTCTTCCTTCATTCCAACCGGATAGACAGTAGTCTTTTCGCTATTTCCTCCAAGCATGAAATCGAACCTTAAGACTTTGTCGGTAAAATACTTATTAAAGCTTTCCTGTGCCGAAACGGTGATTGCGGCACAAAACAAAATGAATGAAATAATTGTTCTCATACCAATTTTTTTTATCAGAATTATGTAAAGCTAGAAATATTCATTCAGACCGATTGATAATTTATCTACTTTTGCCACTAATTATTTACAATACTTATATGCCTTTAATGAACGATCCTGCCATATGGTTTAAAGATTTATTTGTTCATGCAGGATTAAGTTACAGTCTTTCTTCGTTTCTCAGCACAATTGCACTTGTACTGATTGTTATATTTTTGAGCTGGCTTTCAAACATTATTGCTAAAGCCATCATCCTTAATGTTATAACCAGGATCGTCAAAAAAACCAGCACCACCTGGGATGATGTTTTCCTTGAGCAAAAAGTTTTTACAAGGTTATCACATTTTGCACCTGCACTTGTTATATGGTTTATGGCAGCATGGGCACTTAAGGGATATTCATCATGGCTGCTCTTTATTCATAAACTGACATATATTTATATTGTATTGATAGGGATGGCTGTCATAAACTCATTTATTGAAGCCTGGCATGAAATCTATAAGACACTGCCCATTGCCAAACACAGGCATATAAAAGGATATGTTCAGCTTCTAAAGATATTTACTGTTATTATTACCATCCTTATTATTGTATCGGTACTTTTCCAGAAAGATATCACCACCCTTATTGGCGGATTAGGAGCGATGGCGGCAGTTCTGATACTTGTTTTCAGGGATACTTTACTTGGGCTGGTGGCAAGTATTCAGCTTTCGGCTGATCAAATGCTTAAAGTCGGCGACTGGATCTCAATTCCGAAGCGTGATGTAGATGGAATTGTTTCGGATATTACGTTGAATACTGTAAAGGTCCAGAATTTCGACAAAACAATAACTACTGTTCCAACCTATTCCCTTGTAAATGATTCCTTCCAGAATTGGAAAGGGATGGAGGAAGCCGGGATCAGACAGATAAAAAGATCAATATCCATTGATATAAAGAGTGTCAGGTTTCTTGATAATGAGTTGGAAGACCGGCTCATAAAGGTTGAGGGTTTGAAAGAAGTCTTTGAATCTGCAGGAAGAAGAACTCTTCTTTCAGGAAAAGATTCGAAAACTAATGATACTCCTTTTTTCAATTATTCAAGGATTACTAATCTGGGAATTTTCAGATTTTATGCTGAGGCTTTTCTAAAACAGCATCCTTATACTGATAAAAGCCAGACAGTTATTCTGAAACATGAACCGTACACCGGGAATGGTCTGCAGTTACAAATTAATATGTTCACAAAAGAAACACAGTTTGTCCATTATGAAAACCTGCAGTCAGAGATAATTGAACACCTTCTTGCAATAATGCATGAGTTTGGACTTAAGATTTTTCAGCAACCATCAGAGGAAGACCTTCACATTTTATCGAAGAATGAAATAAATTAATTTCACATCAATACATGAAGCCATGGCTGACATAAATACCAGAATTAGCGATTTTGTTTGGAAAAATCTGAATGAAAAACATGTTACCGGGAAAAGTGACCCATTCTGGAAATCACTTGTTGCTACGGGCACTGAACTCTGGCTCGACACGGGCAATGTTGACGAGGCAGAAGCAAACTGGTCCTCGGAGATGGCTGCCCTGACTACAAATAATTCCTTGCTTAATAATGAAATACAAAAGGGAATATATGATATTTTTATTTCAGAGGCAAAAAGTGTTGTAAGAGATCTCCCACAGGAAGAAAGAGTTAAGGAGATAGCATTTATTCTGAATGCCCGACATGCTCTCAGGCTGGCTTTGAAATTCGGTGGACTTGTGAGTGTTGAACTTCACACCGATACTGCACATGATATTAAAGCCATTCAAAACTATGGGAGAAGATTTCATGATATTTGTCCGGAACAATTTATTGTTAAAGTTCCCTATACTGCTGAAGGATTGATAGGAGCCAGACTTCTTAAGGATTCAGGAGTAAAAATAAATATCACACTTGGCTTCAGCGCCCGTGAAAATGTACTCGTAACACGACTATCACGACCCGATTATGTGAATGTTTTTCTTGGCAGGATAGGAGCATATATGATCGACAATAAGTTGGGAGACGGGTCAGGAGCCGGGGAGAAAGCTGTGATCTCTTCTCAGAACTGGGTAACAGGACTAAGTGCGGAAAACCCGTGGCAAACCAAACAAATTGCTGCAAGCCTTAGGAATTACAACCAGCTGGAACTTCTGGCAGGGGTAGATGTGTATACCATGCCTCCTAAAGTTGCTGCTGCCGGGCATAAGGAATTAAAGGGAAAATTTTCCTCCCGTACTCATGAAAATTATGATGTCAGTCTTTTTGAATCGGCAATGGATGCGCACATAGAGAAATTCTGGGATGTAGATAATAAAGTTCTTAAGTTTTCTGAAAGATTGGCAGCTAAAATCCCTGCTTCAGGTCCCGAACTCATTCACATAGCACATGAAGAGGGATGCGAGGATATGTTCCCTTCGCTCACGAAAGAAGAGAAGAACCTGATAGCCTCCGACGGCAAAATTCCGGTACATTCCAGATGGGAGAAAAAGATCAGTGAAGGGAAAATTGCTCCCGATACATTGCTTACACTTGCAGGACTTGCTTCGTTCACCGCAGATCAGGCCATGCTTGATCAGAGGATAAGAAACATAATTGAATAATAATCATACTGAACGCTGTCTTATTATCTCGTAAAGAAGAATGCCGGCGGCTACAGAGACGTTAAGTGAACCTATTATTCCCGTCATCGGGATCTTTACCTGATAATCCGATAATGTCGTAAGTTCTCGGCTTATACCTTTGTCTTCAGCACCAAGAATCAGTACCGCAGGTCCTGTCAAATCAGTTTCTGAGGCAGATTTTCCTGATTTTTCACCGGCACAAAAAACTTTGAGCCCCGATTCTTTCAGATACTCTATACTGCGTACAATACTTTTTTCCCTGCAAACTGGAAATGAATGCAAAGCGCCTGCTGACGTTTTGACTGCATCAGCTGTAATCCGGGCCGATCCTTTTTCCGGAATAACAATTGCATGGGCTCCCAGACACTCAGCTGTTCGTACGATTGCTCCAAAATTTCTGACATCGGAAACGCCATCCAGTGCAATTATCAAAGGATCCTCGCCCTTTTCGAAAATCATTGGTAGCAAATTGGAAATATATTGATATTCAATGACTGAGAGCCATGCCAGCACACCCTGATGGTTTTTTCTTGTAACAAGCTCTATTCTCTCAACCGGTACGATCTGGTAAACAATATTATGATTTTTAACTTCCATCATTAGTTCATGATAAAGAGTTCCCTGGAGACCTTGCTTTACCAGGAGCCGGTCAATTTGCTTTCCGGCTTTAATAGCCTCTATCACAGCATGCAACCCAAAAATACAATCTGTTTCTTTCTGCATATGTTTTTATTATATAAAAAAATAATTGATTTTCTTCGTTTACCCCGCCCCCAAGGGGAGCGAAGAAAATCAATTTACTGCCGAGTACTCGGCATGGGGTAAATAAATTGATTTTCAAGCGATTTAGAATATGTCGTTTAATATGATGAAAATATTTTTAATGACCGCCATCAAATTCCCTTGGGATTATCTAACCTGAATACGATCCCTTTCCTCCAGTTCTCAATAGCTTTATCCCAGTAAGTGACAAGCGTTTCGCTGCGGCTGAGGTAAAAGTCATTGTCGGAGAACACATTTTCTCTTTTTTTGAAATTGAAGTAGAGATATGAATCTGTTACTGCAAATCTGCCTCCCCATTTTGATTTTATCACAGGTTTCTTATACCCCCAGGCTTCCCCCTCAGAGGTTTTATAGACTTTGTCAGGCGGTCCGTAAATAATATATACCATTCCTCGTTCAGTCCGCCATCCCTCTTTATATGAGGTAAAATAGTAATTTGAGTAAAGCACCCTCGTATAAAATATCCGGATTAGTTCGCGAGCTTTATCTACATTTCCGCCGCATTTGATCCAGAAATCATCAAGCGCAGCTTTAGGTTTTGCTGCCGTTTTAAGATCTGTCATTTCATCCTGCGATGCCAGGAAGACCAATGGCTCTATCATCTTTTCAGGGGTAGTTACTCTGGGATATGAAGACCCCAGATTTAAAAAAGTGAATCCATCCTTAATATTCCTGTCGACTGAACATAAATATATACCTTCTTTCGGGAACATTATAGGCAAAGAATCGGAATAGGGGATTGCAACAACCTGCTGGGGGTCATAGTCGAGAGTTTTTTCGGGAAGAAGCATTGAAGGAGGATCAGGCACCTCCGTAAAGGGTTTGTAGAAGGAGATGAACAGGCTGTCAATGTGCCCGCGTGTATAAAGCAGATTGATATATTCGTCAAGTCTGAGCACGGGGCTGAAAAGTTCATTTTTATCGAAATGACCCTGAACCATGAAATTGTACCTGTTGGTGATCGACAGGGTATTAAACTGAACAAAATTCTGTGTTATCAGGAGTCTGAGCCTGTCAAGAATTTTTACCTCAGCCAGATACTCCATTCCCTTTTCAATTTTCAGGGGCATATTAAAAATATATTCCGCTTTCCCAGTCTCCTTGACAATACTTAAATTCAGTACAGCTGTATCAGCAATTGATTTGCCCTGGTTCATATTATAAAGCTTAACCGTTATCAAGACAGAGGCAGTAGGAACACCCTGCGGATTAGCTTCAGAGAAAAAGAGATCGCTTGCTGCAAACATTACAGACAGCGTCGACGCATTATCTGTTTGATTGATAATATTATATCGCGGGTTGATCGGACTTTTTGTGGGATTGTAGAGATAGGACAGGTCTTTATAATCAACCGTCTTCTGAGTTGTTTTACATGAATAAAACACCGTGGCAAGCAGAATACCTGATATCAGAAAACAAACGGTTGTTATGGAAAAACTCTTCTTCATGCCCAAATTTAGTATATTATTTGTTGTTACATTTTCTCCATTCAATTCTTATTCTGCAAAGTTCCTTATTATCACTGGTTCTGAAAATTGAATGGCGATGGAAACTACCGGTTTCATTTTCAACCGAAGATTTTATTATAATCTCCTCATCGAACTTTGATTCTGCAAGATAGTTGATTTCAGCAGATTGAGGGTCATTGTTCATTATGAAATCAAGATCGTAACAATCACTTGCCCATTTAAGGTATCTTACATTGTTTGTGTGCAGATTTACATCCAGATCGCTGACCTTCACCCTGAACAATGGAGCGAGCCTGCCATTTTCCGCTGCAGGTTCAATTTTTCCGGCATATCTGACAGGTGAGGTTTCAGCATTCAGCTCAGGGTTGTATTGAGAAAGTATTGAATCAGGCCTTTGCACTTTTTTTGTGGTCCGATCGAGGATCAGCCATGATGATGTTCCGGAGGCAATGTGACGCCCGTCAGGATATCTTACCTCATAATTTCTCAGGGCGAACAACTTATCTGTTCCATTTGGCCAGGTCTTAATAATAATTGAGTCCTCCCATAGCGGCGGCTTACTTATATCAGCATAAATCCTTGAAAGCACCCAGAACCGGTTGTCTCTCATCAGGTCATCCCTTCCGAATCCGAGTCTAATAGCGTGGTCGGAGGCGATATCCTGCATGTAATTAAAGAGAGAATACAAATTAAGTTTACCATCGGGTCCGGTTTCGTAAACATGCACCCTGTACTCTTTTTCAAACTGAAGCAGATCCATTTCTAACTGTTATTTTGTAAAAATTCTTCAACCTCCTGACTATACTGAGCCCACCGGTTCATCTCATCGTTCAGCTGTTCCTTAAGTTCCTGATATTTTTTATAATCAATCTCATGAGCTTCAGAAGAATTTCCCGGCTCCATGAATGATTTGTCAACTGCAATAATCTCAGATTCTATCTTCTCGATGGCAATTTCCGATTCCTCAAGCCTCTTTCTAAGTTTCCTCAGATTACGGTCATATTCTTTTTTCTCAAGGTATTTCTGCTTATTCGATGAGACATTTTCATGGGCGGTTTCATTTTTAACTTTATCTTTTTTCTCAATATCTTTCAGGTTTTCAATCTTTTTCTTTCGCAGGAAATCATAAATTCCTCCAATGTTTTCTTTGATCTTATTATGTCTGAATTCATAAACCTTACTCACAATCCCGTCGAGGAAATCCCTGTCGTGTGATACCACAATTAATGTGCCATCAAATTTGATAAGGGCCTGTTTAAGTATATCTTTTGAACGCATATCCAGGTGATTTGTCGGTTCATCAAGAACAAGAAGGTTGCTCGGTTCAAGAAGCAGTTTTACCAGGGCAAGTCTCGCACGTTCACCGCCGGAAAGGACTTTAACCTTTTTATCAACGTCATCGCCCCTGAATAAAAATGCTCCAAGCATATCGCGGATCTTCGTCCTGATATCGCCTTTGGCAATATCATCAATTGTCTGAAGCACAGTCCGGCTTTCATCAAGCAGAACATCCTGATTCTGTGCAAAATACCCAATTTTGACATTATGTCCGATCTTGAGAGAACCTGACCAATCGATTTCGTCAATGATTATCTTCGATAATGTAGTTTTCCCTTCCCCGTTGCGTCCGACAAACGCAACTTTTTCTCCTCTTGAGATTTTGAAATCAATTTTGTTAAGTACTGTATGTGTTCCGTATTTTTTTGTTAGATTTTCAGCCTCAACTACAACTGTTCCCGAACGTGGCGCCGGAGGAAATCGCAGGTTAATTGAGCTTTTATCTTCTTCATCAACCTCAAGTCTTTCAACTTTATCGAGTTGTTTGATCTTCGACTGAACCTGAACTGCTTTTGTGGCTTTATACCTGAATCGCTCAATGAATTTTTCAGTGTCTCCAATCATTTTCTGCTGATTTCTGAAAGAAGCGATCTGCTGTTCCCTTCTTTCCTCCCTCATTATCAGGTACTTCGACCATGAAGCTTTGTAATCATAAATTTTGCCCAGGGAGATTTCAATTGTTCTTCTGGTCACATTATCAAGGAAAGCCCGGTCGTGAGATACAAGTACTACTGCACCCGGGTAACCTGCAAGGAATGTTTCAAGCCATTGGATTGACTCAATATCGAGGTGGTTGGTAGGCTCATCAAGAAGAAAAAGAGATGGTTTCCTCAGAAGGATCTTGGCTAGTTCTATACGCATTCTCCACCCGCCGCTCAACTCCATGGTGGGCCTGTCAAAATCTTTCCGTTCAAACCCAAGACCTAGAAGTGTTACCTCTGCTTCTGCCATATAGTTTGTCCCTCCAAGCATCCTGTACCGCTCTTCAACTACTGTGAGATGATCACAAAGATTAAGATAATCGACAGATTCATAATCCTCTCTTCTGGCAATTTCAGAACTGCAATGTTCAATTTCCTCAGAAAGGCTTATAAGTTCTGAAAACGCAGTTATAGTTTCATTAATTACAGTGGTAGTGTCATCGACTTTCATTTGTTGTGGCAAATACCCGATTGTAACATCTTTTGACATATCAATCTGGCCTGAAGTCGGGCTCTGATTACCTGAAATGATCTTCAGCAATGTCGATTTACCGGCACCATTCTTGCCAGCGAGACCAATCCTGTCCTGATCATTTATAAGGAAAGAGATGTTTGTTAACAAATCGAAGCTGCCGAATGAAACCGAGATATCCTGAACCGAAACCATATAAACTTTTAAATGTCTGCAAATATAGAAAAAGTATAGCAGTCAAAAAAAGAGAAACAAAACCATCTGCCACCAGGGCGCAAAGACAGAAAGTTACAGCCAGGAGAACATTTAATTAACTTAGTGAACCTTCGTGTCTTGTCGTCTTTGTGGCAATTTTATTTGTTCTGGTCATCAGGTTTACTCTTACTTCAGTTATATTTGTGTGGTTTAGGGAAAGGTAATAAATATTTGAAAAACAGAAAAGTGGGAAGAAGAAAGGAATTGCCTTTTTTGGAAAAGGTGAGAATCACTGATATCGGGGCAGAAGGGAATGCTCTCGCGAGAGTGGAAAATCTTGTAGTATTTGTTCCCATGCTCATCCCGGGTGATGTTGTTGATATAAAGGTTATTAAGAAAAGAAAAAAGTATCTTGAAGGCAGAGTGGTAAAGTTTCATGAATACTCACCTGACAGGATTGAACCCAGGTGCATCCATTTCGGAGTTTGCGGTGGTTGCAAGTGGCAGCATCTCCCTTATAATCTTCAGCTTAAATACAAGGAAAAGCAGGTCAGGGATAATCTGACAAGGATCGGAAAGGTCGACCTTCCTGAAATCAGGCCGATAATAGGTTCTCCGGAAATCTTTTTGTACAGGAATAAGCTGGAATATACATTTTCTGATAAACGCTGGCTTACAAAAGAGGAGGTGGACTCGGCCTCTGAGTTTGGAAAGGAAGATGCCATTGGCTTTCACATTCCGGGCCTTTTTGATAAAGTTCTGGATATAAAAGAATGCCATCTTCAGCCCGAGCCTTCAAACTCAATTAAAAATGCTGTAAGACAATATGCGCATGAGCACAACCTCCAATTTTTTGATCTTCGCGAACAAAAAGGTTTTCTCAGGAATATCGTTATACGCAATTCTCTGGAAGGCAAGGTTATGGTCATAGTTGTTTTTTTTCATGATGATGATGAGAAAAGAACTGGCCTTCTTGACTTTCTTTCTTTTAAATTTTCGCAGATAACATCCCTGATGTATGTTATTAATTCGAAAAGAAATGATTCTCTCAATGATCAGGATCCAATACTTTATAAGGGTGAAAATCATTTGGTTGAGGAAATGAATGGGCTTAAGTTCAGAATAGGACCAAAATCGTTCTATCAGACAAATACAAAGCAGGCTTTGGAGCTTTACAGAATAGCAAGGGATTTTGCAGCCCTCACCGGCAAAGAAATCGTATATGATCTTTATTCCGGAACAGGAACTATCGCGAACTTCGTTGCTGCATCTGCTGCCAGGGTAATTGGTATCGAATATGTAAAGGAGGCAGTTAAGGATGCAAAAATTAATTCCGAAATAAACGGCATTCTTAATACACATTTCTTTGCCGGCGATATGAAGGATGTTCTTACTTCCTCATTTTTTGATTCTAACGGGAAGCCCGATGTAATTATAACTGATCCTCCGAGAGCCGGTATGCACGAAGATGTTATAAAAATCATTGCCGCAGCTGCACCTGATAAAATTGTGTATATAAGCTGTAATCCTTCAACGCAATCTCGTGATATACAATTGTTTTCAGGCGATTATTTTGTTAAGGAAGTGCAACCTGTTGATATGTTTCCGCATACCCATCATGTTGAGAATGTAGTACTTCTTAAAAGAAGAGACAGCTAAAATGTGCATAGACAGGTAGAATGGGATAAAAAATGATGTATATTTATTGTCCCTATTAATGAGAATCCTATGAGCGCCGAGAAGCAAGATAATTCTGATCTGCTTTCATTGATCCCCGAACAGGGTGCGAATGATCATACTGCCAGCCTCCGTTATGCACAGATGATACAGCGTGCATTGATGCCTAACCCGTCTTTGCTCAAGGGAAGGCTTAAAGATTTCTTTATTCTTTTCCTTCCCCGTGATATTGTGAGCGGTGATTTTTATTATGCTTTCCGAACCAGGCAGAAAATGTGTATTGCTGCAGGTGATTGTACAGGGCATGGTGTTCCAGGGGCGCTTATGAGTATTCTTGGAATAAGTTTTCTGAATGAGATAATGCAATGCGATATTAATTTAAATGCCAACAGGATACTAAACCGGATGCGTGAGAAAATAATGCAGGCGCTTCATCAGACAGGGAACTTCGGGGATGCCCAGGATAGCATTGATATCGCGTTATGTATAATTGATAATAGCACAGGGATACTGCAATATTCAGGAGCTAACAGACCTCTTATCATGATACGAAATGGGGAATTAACTGAATACCGACCCGATAAAATGACACTGGGAGTCGCGCCCGTAAAAGAGGCTTCTTTTACAAATAATTGCATTGAAACAAAACCTGGAGATTCATTCTATCTTTTTTCAGATGGTTTCTCAGATCAGTTTGGTGAAATAACTGATAAAAAATTTAAGTATAAGCATTTTAAGCGTATTCTTCACTCATTCGAAGAGCTTCCCATGGCTCAGCAGAAAAAAAATCTTGAAAATGCATTTAATGAATGGAAAGGCAATTGCCAGCAGGTAGATGACGTTCTGGTTATTGGTTTTCAATTATAAATCATTGTGTAATGATGAAGCTTAAATCCTTCAGAATAAGGAATTTCAGGTCAATTGTTGATACCGGGTGGCAGAATATATCACCCGATAATATTACATGCCTGATCGGCCAGAATGAATCAGGAAAGACATCAGTTTTGGAGGGATTGAAAGTTTTTTATACAGGAATTATCTCTGAAGATGTTCTACGGAGCGACCTTTCTTTGCCGGAAGTAAGTTGCCGGTTCACAATTCCAGAGGGATGGCTGATTAAAATAACTGATAATCCAGGTACAGAGTTAAAAGAATTGTTGTCAGGACTGACACAGCTTGAACTGACAAGGAGCTGGATTGCGGATCTTTCTTCTGAAATAAACATAAGCGGAGAAATCAGCCAGTATCTTGATTCACTTGAAGATGCCTGGAGGATCTACCTTAATGATGTTACAGTGAAGCTTGAAGAAGAGATGGTCGCAATCATTGATCTGGAATCGGCATATTCAAAACTTGAAGAAGAAGAGGCTGATCTCAGGCAGAAGATATCGCCTGACGAGGTGAAAAAATTCAGTTTCAGGTTATTCGGAAAAAGACCTGCCGAGGATGAAAATCTGAAGAACAATCATTTCCCGGGATTAAAAAACAAACTAAATCAGTTAAAAAGCAAGAAAACAGAACTTAACGAAATCCTTTTAAAAAAGAAGCCGGTAAAGAGAGCCAGTGAAAAATGGAAGAAACTTCTTGAAAAATGCTCGCAGATTGACACTCACTTGAAAGAACTTTCACATAAGCTGGAGGAACGCCATCAGAAGATGACTCTTCTCATGAGACCAATTGAAGATGATGCAGATGTTGAATGGACGGAGGTTCTGTACGATTACCGGAAGACTAGATCTGAAAAAGAAGTAAAAACTGCTGAACTTGAAAGCCATATAGCACTTTCCGGCTATATTATAGACGGATTTACAGAGGAAGAGGCAGAGAATAGAGTAAATGAGATCATTCAGTCATATAAATCGCATTACAATAGTACTTTCCTGGGTAAAAGGTATTTTGAGCACTGTCCTGTTTTTGAGATGTTTGAAGATTTCGGGAGTCTGCTTCCAAACAGGATTGACATGGAAGATATTGTCAGTGGCAATGAAAATGTCGAAGGTTATAAAGCTGCCAGAAACTTTCTTTCACTGGCCCAGCTCGACTATTCCTTTTTCCAGCAACCCTCAAGCCGTATCCTGAAGCAGAAAATTGAAAACCTGAATAAGACTCTTACACATAATTTCCATGATTTCTGGCAGCAGTCGATAGGAAGAAACAATAAGATTCATATTCAGTTTGAGCTGGATCATTATAGCGCCTCCTATGAAGGTAAAGCGGGTAAACCATACCTCGAGTTCTGGATCAAGGATGAAGGTGAAAGGCTTTATCCAAAGCAGCGAAGCAGGGGTGTCAGATGGTTTTTATCATTCTATATGGAATTAATGGCATCAGCCAATATTGTAGATAAACAAATAGTGCTGCTGGTCGATGAACCCGGTGTGAGCCTTCATGCCAGGGCACAGGAGGATGTGCTTAAGGTATTTGAGGTTATAAAGGATAAGATCCAGGTTATTTATACAACTCATTCCCCTCATCTTGTTGAGATTAACAAACTTCATCGCGTTTTGGCAGTTCAGCGCGATGATCTTGACAGCATGAGAAGCACATCGCGTATACTTGATCCCTTGCAACTGGCATCAGCTTCACCTGATACGCTTACGCCGCTGCTAAGCATTCTCGGTAATCCGATGGGAGGTGAAGGATTCTCCTCAGAGAGAGTTAACCTGATTGTAAATGATACAGGATCATTCTACATGTTAAATGCCATAATCCTTCTTACGGGCTTTAAAGGCAAGGTTTGTGTAATACCTTCTACGAATGTCTCTTCCATTCCTCTTTTGTGTAATATAATGATGGGATGGGGGATGGATTTCGCCGTATTGCTTTTTGAAAATGATGATGAGATACAGATGGCTGATCTGCTGAAGAGTTCTGTCTTCAGGACTGATAACAACAGCAAGGAGATTATCATTAGGATGCCCGGTGCTTTTTTGAATTCCGAAGATATTTTATCAACTCTTGATTTTAAGAACCATCTTCTGGAATCAAGAGAAGGAATTGCAATACCAAATTCTGTTTATATAAGGGAAAAGGAGCTTCCGAGAAATTTCCTGTTGAGCAGATTTCTTGTAAATGTGAAAGAAGGAAAGATCAAAGCAGCTGATTTTGATGAAGAAACACTTGAGAATTTCAAGGTGATCACCAGTTTGCTGTTAGGCTTGAAATAATATTTTAATTTATTTTGCACTTTATGCATGTTTTCATACTTTTGTCGCGCTTCATAAGTCAGGCAGCATAATTTTCAGGAAAGATGGGTGAGTGGCTTAAACCAGTCCCGAGGCTTCGGGACTAAACTGCCGTAACACCAAGATGTTCTTAATTATATTGGAGAGATGGGTGAGTGGCTTAAACCAGTCCCGAGGCTTCGGGACTAAACTGCCGTAACACCAGAATTATATTGGAGAGATGGGTGAGTGGCTTAAACCAGTCCCGAGAATTCGGGACTAAACTGCCGGTAACACCAGAATGTTCTTAATTATATTGGAGAGATGGGTGAGTGGCTTAAACCAGCAGTTTGCTAAACTGCCGTATGGGAAACTGTACCGGGGGTTCGAATCCCCCTCTCTCCGCAAAGTTGAAAGCAAATAAAGGCAACGTCCTGTAAAATGATTGATTTACAGGACGTTTTTATTTTACCACCGTGCAAACTACTGCAGAAAAAAGCATCTCCCTGGTGTCTTATTCGGTGGAAATGAATTTTTGAATGCAAACTCCACCTAATAATCATAATGCATTGATTTGCATTAATATGCAGTTGTGATATTATTATCAACAGAATAAATTTGAATCGAGTTTTTAACTTAATCTGGTGGAGATGAAAACAGAAAAATCAACTTTCAGAATTTTATTCTATTTGAAAAGAACTAAAACCCTGAATAATGGCAAGTTAACCATTTTCATGAGAATCACTATCAATGGTGAAAGAGCTGAGATTTCAACACATCAAAGAGTTGAATCACACCTCTGGAACCAGGGAAAAGAGGTTGTTAAAGGTTTTCCAACTCAGCAAAACAAGTTAATGATAATCTTGAGCATCTTAAACTAAAGGTCTTCCAATATAAAAAGGAACTTGAGAATAGTGATCAGGAAATATCTGCAAGGACTCTGGGTGATTTGTTACAGGGTAAAAGTTCCCGACGAAAGGGACTTATAGAATTGTTTCTGGAACATAATAAAGGCTGCAGAGAGCTCGTCGGAAAAGATATAGCCCCAGCTACTCTAACCAGGAATGAAACAACCCTGATGCATGTAAAGAACTTTATTCAAACAAAATACCGACTAGAGGATATGCAATTACAGAGTATTAATCATGAGTTTATTACAAATTTTGAACACTATTTAAAGACTGTTCGTAACTGTGGACACAATACCACAGTTAAATACATCCGTAACTTAAGGAAGATCATTCGTATGGCTCTTTCAAATGATTGGATCAAATTAGATCCATTCAGAAATATTTCTTATCATCTAAAAGAAGTTAATAGAGATTATCTAACAGATTCAGAATTGAAGTTACTTATCAATAAAGAGTTTTCTATCGAAAGGTTAAGCCGGATAAAAGATATATTTCTCTTCTGTTGTTTTACTGGGCTGGCTTTCTCTGATGTCAAGAACTTAACCAAAGAAAATATAACAATTGGAATAAATAACCAGAAATGGCTACGAACAAAAAGAAGAAAGACAGGGAATCCAAGTGAAATACCCTTATTGCAAGTACCTATTACTATTATAAAAAAATATGAGAACGATCCGATATGCATAATGTCCCAAAAACTTCTTCCAGTTGGTAGCAATCAAAGAATGAATTCCTACCTCAAGGAAATTGCTGATTTATGCAATATCAATAAAAATCTTTCAACACATACTGCTCGACATACATTTGCTACAACGGTAACTCTAACCCATGGAGTCTCAATGGAAGCCGTTTCAAAAATGCTAGGCCATTCGAATCTTTCTACTACTAAACAGTATGCGAGAATATTGGATACTCTGATAATAGATGAAATGAAAAAGATTCAGATGCTTTACCAAGTTCCACAATCCATAAAATAAAAAAAAAGTTAATATATCATATATCTGACTGATAATTAGATAAATGGGTCATCAAAATGTTGGGGTGGTATGAATCGAACCTGTGATCCTCTGATCTGCTTTTAGACACATTTATACTCTCTAATTCTAACGCTCATGCTCAAATGACTTTAATGAAAATGATCATTTTTATTAAAGTGGATATTGGATGAGCGTTTGAATTCGAGTTCATTAAATTGTCTGAAAGGGGAGAGTTCAGAGCTCAGATACAAAAACCGGACATATTGAGCACATTTCGCCGGCCTTCCTGTCTTAAATGAAAATTATTAATTGATAAGCATTTAACTGTAGCTTTTTATGGTCAATCTTTTCCGGCCAAAAGTGGTCAAGGTCACTGGCTTTTGTACCTAATTCAGTAATAGTTTATCAAAGTTACTATTTTCCCTAGAATATAATAATTGAAACAAAAAACCCAGTATTTCTCCAGGGTCCTTGCTGCATCGGTCTCCCGGCTTCACTTTGTCAGAACTTCGTTCTATTGATTTTGCTATAATGATTGGTTTTAGTTATTGACTGAGGTTAAATTCCCTTATAACATTACGTAGGAAGATCAATTATAGTGAATAGAGATTTTTTTTAATGTTTCAGATACCTTTAAACATTTGAAATAATGCTCTAAATAGATAAAATACGCATATGGCAACGAAAGCTATCGGAATAAAAAATAAAATTTCCATTTTTCTAAGTTTTTTTGTTAAAAAAATTTCTTTCCTCCCAATGGATACAATAATGACTTATAAGTAAAAAAGTTATGCTCATAAGTGAATCCATTTTGCCGTAACCACCATCTCAATGCTTTGGCAATTTTCCTGCGTCTTAACAGAACCGTTCCAAATTCCTTTGATGTTATCAGAAAGCGTGTTTTCAAGACTTTTTGTATTTAATTACATAGTAAAAGTAATAAAACTGAATAACTTTTAAAAATCGCAAATGCCCATTCAAAGGGAATTTATGAGAGTTTTGAAAGCTCTTTATCATTAAAAAATGATAGAGTATTTATAGTTGAAGTTAACTGACAACCGGAATAGGGTCATTCGTCACATTTGGTTGAATATTTACTAGAAATCATGAAAGATAATGGCTGTTCAAGTCAATTTATTTACTATATCGTTAATTACCTGAAGAATAGGGAAGCATTATAATTTAATATCATAAAAGTTGAGATTTTGACAAACGGAAGGATTAAAAGGACAATATTTACTTACAAATTCATAATTATGAACCTTTTATAATAGAAATATTATTTTAGGAAGGCTGAAAAAGTCTCTTCTCAGCTAAAATGAAGCTTATTTCAAACAAAAACCCCGGATTTCTCCGAGGGTCTTGCAGCATGTCAGGATGTTTCTGATTTCACCCAGAGTGCCGCTCTAATCTTCATATAT
>Ga0075520_1000354_pt1 | contig 19539 bp, 18 predicted proteins | sample NGEPerB_FD_75100 | JGI IMG/M metagenome (GOLD analysis project Ga0075520, IMG submission 75100) | Arctic peat soil microbial communities from the Barrow Environmental Observatory site, Barrow, Alaska, USA - NGEE PermafrostAB12-B | ecosystem: Environmental > Terrestrial > Soil > Wetlands > Peat ... | reverse complement strand
GCCGACGTTCCTCCCTGTTCCCACTGCGGCGGCGTGATGCGCGTCGGCATCCGGTTCCCTCACGCCTTCAATCGGACTGGCGCCCGCACGTCATCATTCCGGTACGACACATCGTGAGCCCATCAATGCCGACATCCACGACAATTATCATGCACCGCCTCAATCCAACCGCCCTGAACATCATCGACGGTGTCGAACGCATTTTGTCATGCCGTGGGTTACCAGCCAGACGATGGGTCAGATCAATCGTCACGACGGCACTCAAAGTGCGCCATGCCTCGAATAATGGCCGATGGGCACGTATCTCTTCTTCGCCTCTGGCCCGCGGCCAAATAATCGAGCGTCACGACCTCGAACAATCTCCATAGCCGCGCAACTGCGCAAACCTTCCCGCGCCTTCGTTCAATCCGGCTTCAATGAGGTCGTGCTCACGCCTGCGCTCCGGGCCATCCTGTGCCACGCGACCTCACAGAAGCCTCCAGATTCCCAAATCGCCTGCGGTCTGATTCAAAGTTGCGACTGGATCGGAGGCCAGCATGGATGGGGAAGCCTTACTCTATTGATCTTCGCGAACGGGTGGTTGCTGCGGTCGAGAAGGGCGGCCTGTCCCGGCGCGGGGCGGCGGCGCAATTTGGCGTTGGCATCAGCACGGTGATCGCCTGGGTGCGGCGCTTCCGCGGGACGGGTAGCGTGGCTCCGGGCAAGATGGGCGGCCACAAGCCGAAGGCGATTGCGGGCGAGCACCGCGTCTGGCTGTTACAGCGGGCCAAGGAGAGAGACTTCACCTTGCGCGGGCTGGTCGCCGAATTCGCCGAGCGCGGCCTCAAGGTGGATTATCGCTCGGTCTGGAACTTCGTCCATGCCGAGAAGCTGAGCTTCAAAAAAAAGCGTGGTCGCCATCGAACGCGATCGTCCCGACATCGCCCACAGGCGGGCGCAGTGGACAAAGTATCAGAGCCGGATCGAGCCTGAGCGCCTGGTCTTCATCGACGAGACCTGGACCAAGACCAACATGGCGCCGCTGCGGGGCTGGGCACCCAGCGGCATGCGGCTCATTACCAAAGTCCCGCACGGCCACTGGAAGACCACGACCTTCCTGGCCGCGCTGCGCCACGACCGGATCGACGCTCCATGGGTTCTCGATGGCCCAATCGACGGCGACAGCTTTAGAACCTACGTCGAGAAGGTCCTCGTCCCTACCTTGAAGCCCGGCGACATCGTGATCATGGACAATCTCGGCAGCCACAAGGGCAGAGCCGTGCGCCAGCTCATCCGCGCAGCCGCCGCCAAGCTGTTCTTCCTGCCAAAATACTCGCCCGACCTGAACCCCATCGAACAGGTATTCGCCAAGCTCAAGCACCTGCTGCGCAAGGTCGCAGCGCGGACCATCGAAACCGTCTGCGCCGCAATCGGTGAGCTTCTCGGCGCCTTCACTCCGCAGGAATGCGCCAACTACTTCAAAAACGCTGGATACGCGCCGACCTGATATCATCCCGCTCTAGATCAACACTCAGTTGAGCGCACTCCGCAAGGGCCGGCCGATGGCCCGCTTGAGCCGATCGGAGGAGTTTCGTGTGTCGGGTGGTGATTCTCCTCAAGAACGCGCCGCGTTCATCGGTCAATCAGAATACCGGGGTTCAAGATATGGTGCGGGTCCAGCCGCTGCTTGACCGCCTTCAACGCGTCGGCAAACAGTTCGGGCCGCTCGCGGTCGTACCAGGTCCGGTGGTCGCGGCCGAGCGCATGATGGTGCGTGATCGTCCCGCCTGCGTTGACCATTGCTTCCGAGGCGGCAGCTTTGATTGCCCAGAACTGCTCGACCAGTTTGGTCTTGTCGCCAAGCGCGTGCCATGTGAAATATGGCGCCGGTCCATCTGGATATAGATGGGTGAAGCGCACAGTGCACGCGCCTGCGCGGCCGGTGACCTCGCGGATGGCTCGTAGCGTCGCATCCTTGACCCGAGTCTGGAACTCCATGTAGCGGTCCCACGTGATGCAGCTTTCCGTGGTGTCGCGCATCACCCCGCGCGCAATCGCGTGCTCGCGAAGATACGGGCCGCGCAAGAACTTGTCGCGCCAGTTTCCGGCGGCGCCGCGGCGCTGCGAATCTTCCTCGGCCAATGCATTACGATCCCATTCGCCGCCGTAGTCGCCGCAGATCTGCAGAGCCCGGTCCATCCACGGCTCGAGGGGGTGGTCTGCCGACTCGAAGGAAAGCACCAGCAAATCGTTGGTGCCATCTCCAGCCTCGGTAAATTTGGCTTCATCACGCTCGATCAGCCGAGCGTTGGCTGGATATAGCCCGGCTTGACTAATCGTCCGCACAGCGGCAACCGCCTTTTCATAGTCACGGAAACGCACTGTCGTCGACAATCGGAACGTTGGCCGGCGATGCAGCCGCACCCACGCCTCGGTGATGATGCCGAGCGTGCCCTCAGAGCCTAAAAATAGCCGGTCGGGATTCGGTCCTGCCCCCGAGGTTGGCAGCCGACGGGTCGCAATCAAACCGGCTGGCGTGACGACACGCAGGCTCTCAATATGGTCGTCGATCTGACTATAGACGGTCGCGTAGTGGCCGGCGGCGCGAGTGGCGATCCATCCGCCCAGCGATGAGAACTCCCAGGCCTGCAGGAAGAATCGCATCGTCAGGCCGCTGGGTTTGAGCTGGCGCTCGAGGTCTGGGCCGAGGACGCCGCCTTGGATTCGCGCCGATTGAGATGTTTTATCGACCTCGAGCACGCGGCTAAGGTGCTTAAGGTCGATCGTGACTGTGCCGCGATAGCGCGCGTCGGTAGGTGGATTCACACCGCCAACGACGCTGGAGCCACCGCCGAATGGGATCGCGGCGAGGTCGTTGGCGCCGCACCAGTCGAGTACCGCTCGGATTTCGTCCTCGTCGCGCGGGTACGCAACCACATCGGGCGGATTAGAAAAATCCCGTCGGTGAATCATCCGCGCGAGGTCGTGGACCGAGCGGCCATAACAATGCAACAGGCGATCGTATTTGTCATTGGTGCAGAACGGCTTCAAGGCCTCCGGTAACGACAACCGAGGCACTCGCAACGTGATCTCCGACTCGTGCGGCATGGGTGCTGGGACAAAGCTGTCGACGTGGAAAAGCTCGGACCATGCGCGCTCGTACCAGCCAAGTTCTTCTGCTGAAACGGCGTCCCCCTCGAATCCCCAACCATAGAAGCTGCGTTTCTTTTCGCCCATTAGTCCCTGTACCTTCCGAAAACGTTATCCGGAAATCGATTTGGACTATATCCGGTTCAAGTTCCCTGTTCTTGCGTTCAACTTCCCTGTTCCTTTGCAAAAATTCCCTGTTCCGTTGAGTAGGGAATCTTGCTCTAAGTCAGTTGAATCATTAGACGAATGGCGACTTCTGAGCCGCAAGCTAGCCCAAAATTGAAAAATTCCTTGTTAGCAGGAAATTTGGGAGTGGAGACGGGTTCGATTACGACTGCGTACGCCACCACGCATTTCCCTTATTGTTACTTTCCCGATAATTTGGCCGCATCGTCACGCACGCTGGTGTCGATCAGCGACGCCGTCGGGACGATTTTCGGAATTACGCCCGCTTTGAAAAACAGCTCCTGCATCCAGTCGATCCGGTCGGCGGGAATCGCCAGCGCCGGATCGATCTGTTTTTCCCGCAGCGCCTGGTCGGTAATGAATGCGGCGCGTGTGTCGTCCGGCTTGGCGTGGGTCAGCTCATGCGCCAACTTGACGGTCTCGTCGCGGTGGGCGGCGGCGTATTTGTAGGCATCCATTTCCGCCGCGACAAAGCGCACGAGATCGTCGCGCCGCTCGGCCAGAACCTTGCTGCTGGTGGCCACGCAGAGGCGGATGAATTTCGGCACTGCGGTGCTGCCCTTTGCCAGCACTTTGATATTCGGTGGCATGACGGCTTCGAATTCATTCGACACCACGGCGGCATCGGTGATGCCGGCGATCAGCGACTTATAACGGTCGAGATCGGCGCCCTGGGTCGCCAGTTTCACGTCCGAGAACGGAACGTTTGCGGCATCCAGCATGCCACGAAACAGCAAATCGGGCAGCGAGCCGGGCGAGGAAATAGCGACATTCTTTCCCTTCAGGTCCGCTAGCGTCTTGATCTCGGCCTTGGCCAGAACGACCTGCGGCACGCCGGGCCAGGTGCAGCCGACAATCTTGACGCCGGTACCGCGTACGCCCGCCACAATCGATTCCGCAGCGCCCATGTCGACGCTGTCGATCTCGCCGGCGATCAGCGCCTTCATCAAAGTGGCTCCGGCCTTGATCTGAAGGATTTCAATCTTCAAGCCGTGCTTGGCGCCGAAGCCACCCTTGTCGACCATGGCGATGAAGCCGGCATCGCTCTTGGCTTCGAGAATGCCGTGCTTCCAGACCTTGTCCTGCGCGCTGGCGGCCGAAAGTCCGCAAGCGAGCAATGCAGCGGCGATCAGCGATATTTTTGATTGTGCGAACATGAACGTTTCTCTCCACATGACACTGATTGTAGCGCGAGATTCCGTCATTCCTAGATACGGTATTCGCCGCCGCGCTTGCGGCCCTGGTCGACGTTGAGAAAAAGCTGTTCGAGCGTGGGCCGCTTCTTGATCAGTCCCTGCTCGTGCGAATAGCCTACCAGGGTTTCGAGAACTTTTCGGTTCTTGTCGGTCAACCCGTATTTCCAAGGATCGGGGCCGAGCAAGCGTTCCTGCTCCTCCCATGCCGCTCGATACCAGGCGAGCGGGACGATGCGCGGGTTCGCCATCCGTTTCATGGTGATCGTCTTCGCTTCGTTGAAGGCCCTGAATAGGTTGACGGCGAGCCAGGGATACTCTTGCGCCAGCGCCTGGCGAATTCCGACGACGTGCATGATCGGAAAAATGCCGGTGCGCTGATAGTAGGCCATCTCTTCCGCCTTGCTGTCAGGGAAGAGGCGGGCCACACGCGGGTCGTAGGCGAGAAACGGCTTGATGAAATCGGAGTGGAAGACCGCGTCGAGCTCGCCCTCGGCCAGCATAGTCTCGACAGACTTGTCATTCGACAGGCACGAATACTTGATGTCCGACGGCAAGGTCACACTAACGTCGTCCTCGATCTCGGCAACCCACTCGATACCGTTTAATGGCACACCGTATTCGTGTTGGAGGATGCCGCGCATCCAGAGCACGGCGCTGGTCATCAAGGTCTTGACGCCGACTCTGCGTCCGATCAGGTCGCTTGGCTTGCTGATGCCTTTGGTCGTGTTGATGAACATGAAACCGTGACGGAAACGGCGGTGCAGAAAGACCGGTATAGCCCGGAACGGCCAGTCGTTGTCGCGAGCGGCGAGATAGGAGGAGCTCGATACTTCGGCCACGTCGAATTCGCCGTTGCGCAGGAACCGCCAATGGCGCGTCGCCGAATCCATGTCGGTCAGTATGGTCAGATCGACGCCGTCGACTTCGACCTTGCCGTCGATCAGAGGGCGGACGATTTCGTAGTCGCCGCAGGCAAAGGTAAGCGGAAGTTTCTTCGGCATGACGGTTTCCTGAATAGGCTTGAGAAAACTCTAATGCCCTGTCGCTATGGCCGCCAGCTTGGCGGCATCGTCTGGCAGGCGGTTGCCTCGCCAGACGACATGCAGGTCCGGCCGCAGCAGCAATAAATCGTATCCGTAGAGATCGCGCGGCCGTTCTTCGTCGATGTCGAGGACCGTCAACGGTGCGCCAAACAAGGCGAATCCCCGTTCGAGCGGCGTTACATCGGCCTGCGTCCGTGCGAGCCGGAGCAATGTATAACCTTCGGCGATGCGGTCATGCAGCGCCGTACCGTCGCTCAGCCAAAGGTGCGGCAAACGGGTGCCCGGCCAAGTCGTCGGCATATAATTCATGAAATTGTCCGCTGGCCCGTCGCCGGGCTCCGGCCAGATGATCGGCGAGCTTCTATACCGGTATCCGAGCTCGGCCCCGATCATTTCGTTGCTCTTGCGCTGCTCCACGTCGGCGGTACGCGTCAGGTTTGCCCGTGTTTCGGCGCCTTCAGGCGTGTGATCGCGAATATTCGGTCGATAGGCCGCTCGCCAGGCTCGCCGTCCGCGCGAGGCATGGCGCGACGCCTCCACATTACGCGCGCCAATCTGCCGGCGTTCGATTTCGTAAGAGGCCAGCAGGCTGGGCCCGCCCCAACCTTGCAGAGTTGCCGCCAGCTTCCATGACAAGTCAACGGCGTCTCCGACGCCGCTGTTCATTCCGAGCCCGCCGGTCGGAATGACCAGGTGCACCGCATCGCCGGCCAGAAAAATGCGGTCCTGAAAATAACTGTCAGCCAGCAGCAAATTCTGTCGCCACTGCCCGACATACAGCATCTCATACTTGACCGGCATGGCGACGGTCTGCTCGAACATCGTTTGCATATCGGCGTCGCTGTCGACCACCGAATGCAGCGTGAAGTGGCGTGTCGAATCCTGCACGATCAAAAAGGTCGAATGCGCGTCGGCGACGTGGTAGTGCCGCCCCTTGCCGATCGGTATGCGCTCGAACAGATCGTCGCAGCGGTACAAGGCTTGGCGCAGCTGCAGCAGATTGGCTTCGCCTTGCAGCCTGATGCCGAGTTGCCGGCGCACGGCGCTTGAGCCGCCATCGCAGCCGACGAGGTAATGTGCCGCGATCTCCGCGGTCGAACCATCGCCGTTCTTGACCCGCGCACGGACTGAGCCGCTGTCTTGCTCGCAGGAAATAAATTCACAACCATAACGCACGTCCACATTGGGCATACTTTCGGCAACGGATTTGAGCAGCGGCTCAAGCGTATATTGCGAAATGAGCTGGTAGGGCTCAAGCGGCAGCGTTCCGTCGTTGCATGCTGCGATCTCGGCCTGCGCCTGCGCGACCGAAGGGTAGGGTAGATGCAGCAGCGGCGGTTCAATCAGGGAGGTGACGATAAATACGTCCATCGGGCAATCGCGCGGAAATCCGGCGTCGCGAATTTTGGTCACAATGCCCATCCGGCGATAGATCTCCATGGTGCGGGCGTTGCACCGCTCCATCTTTGGGAGAAATTGCGGGGCCTCCTTTTGTTCAAGCAAAATGCAACGTACACCTCGCCGGCCCAGGTCGATGGCGAGCGTCAAGCCCACCGGGCCCGCGCCGACGATGAGAACCTGCGTATTCAAACGACAAATCCGAGATGATTGAGGATCGGTAGAAACGCTATCATTTTGTCAAAGCTCGCGGAAGCAAAGCGAAAGCCCATCTCATAATCCACACTCGCGGCTGCGACTTTGGCTTGATTTCCATCAAGGAAATGACCCGAACGTGGGACTTTAGTGCATTGGCGGAATTCGCATCACGGGTCGCCGCTAGTGAAAGCATCAATATTCAGTCGCGTTTGTAACTTGCGCGCGGAATAGACTTCATCGGCGCCGATATCGCAGATGACGCTGTTCGGGCCGTAATCACTCGCTCGGGAAGAGGTATGCAATGAACAAGATTGTCAACGTACCGCTCATGGGTTCGCGCAAGCCTGAAGCAGCCAAAGCAATCCGCGAAAAGCCGATTGCGGACCTTCGCGAATGGTTGTCGCGGGTGGAGGAGATCGGCGAGTTGACCCGGGTGAGCCAGCCGGTCGACCGCGATGAGGAGATGAGCGCGATCTCCTATCTGGTCGCCAAGCAGCAACCTTCACCGGCGGTCCTGTTCGAGCGGCCGCGCGGTTTCGACAAGAGCCGGATCGGGGCCAAGCTGTTGTGGAATATTCTGGGGCCCAGTGTGAAGCGCGTCGCGCTCACGCTCGAGGAGCCGGCAGATACGCCGACAGTCGAATTGATCCGGCGGGTAAAGAACAAGCTTAAGCGGCGTTTGCCACCGCTTGAGGTTCCTGCCGACCAGGCTCCGATCTACCAGAACACTATCACTGGAAAAAATATCGACTTGAGCCTGTTGCCAATCCCGCGGCACTGGCCGCTCGATGGCGGCCGTTATGCCGGCACCGGCGACGCGGTGATCACCCGCGATCCCGACAGCGGTTATCTCAACATCGGCACCTATCGGATGATGGTGCAGGGAAAGTCACAGGTCGGGCTCTACCTCTCGCCCGGCAAGGACGCGCGCCTGCACATCACGCGCGCCTGGCAGCAGGGCAAACCGATCAACGTCGCCGCCGCCTGGGGCATCGATCCGCTCTTCATGTTGGTTGGCTCGCAGACATTTCCCAAGAACGTGTCCGAATACGAATACGCCGGCGGCATTAAGGGCCAGCCGATCCCGGTAGTGCGCGGCAAGACCACCGATCTGCTGATTCCCGCCAACGCGGAACTGGTGATCGAAGGCATCATTCGCCCGAATTCGGTGAAGGCGGAAGGCCCGTTCGGCGAATTCCCCGGCTATTACGGACGGCCGGAAGCCGGCTGTCCGCTCGTCGACATCACCGCGGTGCACTACCGATCGCAACCCATCCTGACCAACGCCCTGATGGCGGATTATCCGTCCTGCGAACAGAGCGGCTTTTTCTCCGTGATTCGATCGGCGAAAATCTGGGACGATCTCGATAAGCTCGGCATTCCCGGCATCCATGGAGTCTATGCGCACCCCGCGGCGGCGGGCGGCTTCGGTATGACCGTGATCAGCCTCGAGCAGCGCTACGCCGGCCACGCCGCGCAGGTGCTGGCGCTCGCGGCCCAGGTTCCCGGCGGCGCCTACTACACCAAATGGATTATTGCCGTCGACGAGGACGTCGACCCGACCGACATGGACCAGGTGATCTGGGCAATGGCGAGCCGGTGCAACCCGATCGACGACATCGATATCCTGCGCAACACATGGAGCACCTGGCTCGATCCCACCCAGAACCCGCCGGAAAAGCGCCCCTACGGCTCGAAGGCGCTGATCAACGCGTGCAAGGAGCACCGCCATCTTCCGGTCTTTTCCAAGCGCACCACGCTGCGCAAGAAGGTCTACGATCAGGTTGCCGCGCGTTGGACGGAACTTGGGTTGCCAGGACAGATCCCAACCGTCAGGGCGTTCGAAGCCGAGAACAAAGTCACCTATCACGAGGTCGGCGGCTTCGAACCCGGCCGCCAGCCGGGCGAAAAGAAATCGGCAAGCAAGAAGAATAAAAATAAAAAATAACATGTGAGGCCGATATCAGCTGCATCGCACGGCCGCCCTTGCGGGCTCGTCGTGGACCCTTTGGCCGCGGCGCGTGAAATAGTCATGCGGCCAGGTCGTGAAACCATGCGATGGCGCGGAATTGGCCTATGCGTGAGCGGGGCATTGCCCGCGGACTCACTGCGTCGGGACGTGCGCCTCTTTGATCACGTCGCTCCAGATCTTTGTTTCTTGTTTGATGAAGGCTGTGGCCTCGGCCGGGCTGCCGCCGGCGGCCTGCAAGTTGAGCTTGGCGAAGTGAGCCTGCACCTCGGAGTCTTGCAACACTTCATTGATCGCCTTGTTGAGTTTGGCGACGATAGCGGCAGGTGTTTTCGGCGGTGCCGCGATCGCATTCCACGCGCGGGATTCGAAGTTCTTTGCGCCGACCTCGCCCAGCGTCGGAACGTCCGGCAGGTTCGCAATACGCTTGGCCGTCGCTACCGCCAGAATGCGCGCGCGGCCGGCCTCGTGCAGTTTGATGGCGGAGGCAAGCTCCATGAATATCATGTCGACGTGGCCGGCGATAAGGTCGTTGAGCGCGGGCGCGGTGCCCTTGTAGGGCACGTGCACGAGTTTGGTGCCGGTCACCGTCTCGAATAGCGCTGCGGTCAGATGCGACGTGGTGCCGATGCCCTGCGAGGCATAATTGATCTTGCCTGGATTGGCCTTGGCATAGGCGATGAATTCCTGCGCGGTCTTGGCCGGAAAATCCGGACGCACCAGCAGAACATTGGGAATCACCGTCATGATTGCGACCGCCTCGAACAACGTCGGATCGAAATTCATCTGCTTGTAAAGCAGCGGATTGATCGTGAGTGGTGACGACTGCGCGGCGAGCAGGGTGTAGCCATCGGGATCGGAATGGAACACGACGTCGGCGCCGATATTGCCGGCCGCTCCCGCCCGGTTTTCCACCACCAACGGCTGGCCGAGCCGCTTCTGTAAGCCGTTGGCGACGATGCGCGTGACGGTATCGACGCCGCCGCCGGCCGGCACGCAAACGATGATCCTGATCGGCCTGTTGGGATAATTGGCAGCAGCATCCTGTGCCAATGCGCTGGGTGCAAAAAGCAAAGCTGCGGAAATCAGAGCCAGAAGTGTACGCATGTTGCTGTCCTTCCCTTGGCCGCCTCGGAGGCGGCACGCCCGGCTCCGTCGAAACGTTCGAATTCTTATCGAATCCTCGTGCGCTTACTTGTCGCTGTGGGAAAAGCCCGGGCCCGTGTCCCGGGCTAACGGGTAATAGGGCCGATCCACGCTGCGACACCAATTCTCCCAGCCCCGCTCGAGCGTGAAGCCGGCACGGCCCTTGGTGCAGGCGGCGATTTCGCCGTCGCTCAAATAGGTAACCTCTCCCATGGCGAGCGCCTTGCAGAGCATTTGCGCATTGATCTCGGTGTAGATCGAGGTGAACACCACCTCGCGCAATGACCTTCCAACCACCACGCAACCGTGACCGCGCATCAGCGTCATGGTGCGCGATCCGAGCGTTTTGGCAAGGTCGCGCCCCATCTCCATGTTAGTGACGAGCAGATTGGTGCTGTCGCCGAAGGTGTCGCGAATATCCCAGTTTGGCACGTCGCGGCCGACCGGCGCAGCCATGTGCATGATCGCGCAAAAGCACTGTTTTTTTACCACCGTGAACGGCACGACATTCGGGCTGTGATTGTGCACGACCGCCATGATTTCCGGCCGCGCCTCCAGGACTGCGCCGTGGATGAAACGCTCCGAATAGGGCTTGCCGGGTTCGGGACCGGCAACCGTGCCGTCAAGTTTGAATTCGATGATGTCGTCGATCTCGACGCACATCGGCGCACGGGCGCGCGCCATGAGAAAGTGGCCGGGGTTGTGCGGGTGGCGGATCGACACGTGGCCGAACGAATCGAGCACGTTGTTGTCGGCGAGAATCCGGTTCGCGGTGACAAGATCTTCCTTCAACCGATCCAAGTCGGTCATGCCGCTGCTCCAAGTTCGTTCATGCGGTGATTGGAATCGTCCTCGACCAAGGTAATTTCCCTTCCACCGTTCGTGAGAGGCAAACAAATCAAGACGAGGTCGCGAGCAAAGTCGGCGTTATTTTGTTTTCGCGCGACTTCCGTCCAGCATCCAGGAAAACATCTCTTTGGTCCGGCGCACCGTGTCCGGCAGCGGCATATTCACAATTGGATACTGATCCTTCCAGTGGAACGGCCGGCAGGCGTTGATGATCGCGCGGCTATTGGTGAAATCACCCTGCGCCTTGCGTTCGGGCGGGATGGATGGATCGAGCGGTGTCGACCAGGCGTTACGGATAATATCGATCGACGTCGCCGGGTCTGATCGCGTGCACACCGCCCACATCAACTCTTCGAGGTTGGATACATCGATATCGTCGTCAACCACGATCACGTACTTGCCGGCATAGGCGGCCGAACGGCACATTGCCGCGAGATGTCCGGCCTGGCTGGCATGCCCCGGATAACGCTGCTTGATCGACACGGCGGTGAGCTGACGCGATCCACCGGCCTCGTGGCACCACGTGGCGACCACGTCGGGCAGACCGGTTTTCTTTAACTCCTGTTTGAGCAACGCCGATCGCATTACGGCGCGATAACGCGCTTGTTCCTCCGGCGGTCGTTGCGGAGGACAGCCGAGAAGGATCGGGTCATTGCGATGGTAAATTGCCTTGACGTCGAGCACCGGCTCGCTACGCATCTTTGAGCCATAATAACCGGTCCATTCACCGAACGGTCCTTCCGGCAGCGTGTTGCCCGGTTGTACAAAACCCTCTATCACCACCTCGGCATTGGCCGGATAGGGCAGACCCGTGTGCTTGCCCAGCACGACCTTTTGTGGGCGCCCGCGATAGGCGCCGGCGATGTCGTACTCGCAAATGCCGTAGGGCACTTCCGTGCATGCCATCAGGAAGGTGAGCGGGTCGCCGCCGATGACAATGCACACCGGCATGGGCTTATTGAGCGCCTGGTATTTGTCGCGATGAATACGCCCGTGTTTGCCCGGTGAGATGTAGAAGCCGAGCCGCTTGGCGTCATGAATCATCACACGGTAGGTGCCGACATTGACCCAGCCATCATCGGGATCGCGCGTGACATTGAAGCTACCAGTGCCAATATATCGCCGCCCCTCATCGCGGTCGTGCCAAACCGGGGTCGGGAAACGGGTCACATCCACCGCGTCCCCTTCGATCACGTTCTCCATGACCGGACCGGTCTCTACGATCTGGTAAGGCAGCGGCTTGTCGGAAATCTTCTGAAAGTCGGTAAGAAAACCCTCGGACAGCTCGATCTTATTGAGATCGGGCGGGAGACCAAGCGTCATGTTTTGGCGCCGGCCGCCAAAGAAGTTGGTGAGTACACGGAAGCCTTTCGGGTAACCCGGGATATCGTCGAACAGTGCCACGGGTGCCTTGGCGTCGTGTTGCAGCAGCTCAGCCGCCATGCCGATATCTTCCTGCCAGGAGTATCCGTTGGCGCGCACCAGTTCACCCAGCTTGTCAGCTTCGACGATCCATTCCCGCAGATCGTCATAGGCCACGCGCGCTTGGCGATTTTCAGTGAACGCAATATTCATGAGCGTTTTTCCTCACCGATCCTACGAACTAGATCGCAGCAGAATGTTTTTGAATGTAAAACGAATAGTCCATTTCCCGTGCGCGCGCGTCCTTGACTTGGGTCAAGCATCCCTGTGTGTAGCGAAAACCTCATCCGGCGAAGATTTTGGCCTTGGCAAATGAAATTCCCTGTTCGGCTGCGTTGGGAATTCGGCCGAAAGCCTTTGAAATTGCTCGCGTGTCTGCATTCAAAATCTCACAAAGCGGGTGGATTCGACAGAGCTCCCTGTTAATTTCCCTGTTCGCAGGGAACTTGGGAGTGGAGACAGATTCGACTGCGACTGCGACTGCGACTGCGTCCGCCACCACACAGTCCTATTTTGTGCTGGCTCACTTTCGCTCATGCGCTGTAAAGCTAAAATTTTGTACACACCCCCTGCTTACGGGCGCACCGCTGGCGTCTCGACCGGCAGTCCGCGCGCGCGCCACATCAAGAAAGTCTCGAGCGCGACGTATTCCGGCGAGCCGTACGCGTAGGGCTCCACGCGCATGCCGATCAGACAGTTACGCAGGCGGCGCTGCAGCGAGCCGACCGTCTGCCATTCAAGCCGGTAGAGCGGGTAGCCGGTCGGATGCGCCTGCGGCAGTGGGTTGCCGGCGAGCTTTCGGCCCCAGTTGTCGTCATGACATTGCGCGCAAGTGAGGTTGAGTTGGCCCATGCGGCGGGTGAACAGCGCTCGCCCGGCATCCACGAAGGGTTTCAGCCGCTCGTCCGCCGTGCCTTCGATCGGCATGCCGCGCGACTGGCGCGCAACGTAGACCGTAAGCGCCAGGAGATCCTTGCTCTCATAGGCGAAGGGCGATGCCTTCTGCTGCTCGCTGCGGCAGATGTTGATGCGCTGCTCGAGGTCGACCGGTCGACCGCGTGCCGGATCGAATGCCGGATAGCGCGCGGCGACGCCCTTCATGGTTTCGCGCGCGTCGCCGTGGCAGTCGGCGCAGGCTTTCTCGGCGGTGCCGGCCTTGGCGCGCCACAGCGCTTCGCCATCGAGCACCCAGAGCATGCCGGGATTCGCGGTGTCGTCGTCCTGCATCGCGCGCGTCTCGCGGCTCAGGAGGTTGTAGCCGGAGCGGCGCTCCGCGAGCGGAATTTCGGCGACAGTGGAATGCATCGTCATGATACAAAGAACGGCGATTAGGGCGCCGCTTCGAACAAATCCCAGCTTCGTGATGCCCGGCTTCATTCGACGGTGATCGCGGCGGTCTCGGTCGCGGAGAATCCATTGTCGCCGGTCCATTCGAACGTAATCGTGCCGCTCTCGGTTGCGACCGTGTAGAACGTGATGAATGGGTTCGCGGCGATGGCGGGGAAAAGCTCGGCGCGGAATATCTCCTCCTTGTTGTAGGTGGCGACGAACGACGTGATGATGTTGCGCGGGATGGGTACGCCGATGGTCGAATGGCGGAACCCGGTCTCCATCTCGTGCGAGATCAGCGTCTTGATCGCGATGACCTCGCCGCGCTTGGTCTTGGCCGGAACGTTGATGAGGGCGCGCGCCATCAGATGACATCCTCGAGGCAGGCGCCGAGCGTGATGATGACATCGGCCGTGTCCGACCAGAACGAACCGTTGCTCAGCTCGGCGATCGCCACGATCTTCTGCGTGTCCACAAGGCGCATGCGCGTTGCGACGTTGGCCCGTCCTGCGCGCGGGCCGAGATGAATGCTGATGACGTTTGGCTGCGGGTTCTTCTCGGTGAAGATGTGGATTGCCTTCACGTAGTCCGTCGGCGTCATCGGGCTCTCGACCGCGACGGAGACCGCGACAGTGCTCCCGTTTTCGACCAGCGGAGGAATGTCGAGCGTCACCTTACCCTGCTGCACCGCTGCCGAGCCGACGACGTTGCGGATTGCGATCTGCATCGAGGCAGGCGTCGCCCGCGCCGGGCGCACCAGCATCGCGGCGCCGCAGCCTGCCGCAAGGGCACCCGCCGCCTTCAGGATGCCGCGTCGCGATCTCCGCTCACCGTCATGTCTATCCATCGTTCCGTCCACTCGATCTTAATCCCGCAAAGTCGTCAGATACGCCACCACGTCCTCGATTTGCTCCGCGCTGAGTACCGGCTTGTCGAGAAAGGCCGGCGCGACGCGGGTGAGACGATCCACACGGTAGTATGGCGGCATGATGGAGTCCGGATTGAGCCGGGTCGAATCCACCATGCGCAGCCGCAACTGCCCCGCGCTCCAGCGCGCGCCGGCACCCTTGAGGTCGGGTGCGAGCGTGCCTTGAAACCGCTCCTCCGGGAAAGGCCCAGAATGACAGAGCAGGCAGAGCCCGACCAGTCGGTTGGCCACGATCGCGCGGCCACGCACCGGATTGCCCTTGGCGCCGGTGAGCGAGGCCGGGATCGCGTCGCCGGCGACCGCGTACGGCGGCAGCGCGTCCTGCGCATCGGCATGACGAGCGGAGCCGGACGCGACGGCAGCGAGCGCGACCGTAAGCCCGAGCGCGACCCGCATCTCAGCCGAAAACCTCGCTCGTGATCGTCTTGAACCAGCCATTGGCGAAGCTCGCTTCGAGCGCGCGCGTGGCGCGCGGCGCGTCCACGGCGCTCACGCCGCCCGAGCCCTCAACTTCAGTCAAGATCCCGTTCAGCGGGCGATAGACGCCGGCGACGTTGATGCCATAGTCCGGCGCGACCAGGGAGTAGCAGGTGTTGATCAGCTTGGGCTCGGTCGGTGTCTCGCCGCGTAGCAGCATCGCCACGGCCGCCGCGCAGACCTTGGCCTGCGCGTTCGCTGCGAATGCCGACTTCGGCATGCCGCCAGCGATCGTCGCGTCGCCGAGCACGTGGACGTTGGGTTGGAGCTTTGATTCGAACGTCACTGGATCGATTGGGCACCAGCCGGTGCGGTCGGCGACGCCGGCGATCTCGGCGATGCGCGCGGCCTTCTGCGGTGGGATGACGTTGGCGACGTCGGCCTTGTGCTTGGCGAAATCGGTGATGAGCGTCTTGCTCGCGACCTCGACCGCGGTGACCTTGCCGCCCTGGGAGAGCGACACCCATTCGATCAGACCAGGGTAGAGTTCGGCCCAGGCGTTCTGAAACAGGCGCTGCTTGGAGAAGGCGTCCTTGGCGTCGAGCACGATAAGTTTCGAACGCGGCTTTTTGGTCTTGAGGTAATACGCAATCAGACTCGCGCGCTCGTAGGGGCCGGGCGGGCAGCGGAACGGGTTGGCCGGCGCCGCGATGACTACGACTCCGCCGTCTTCCATGGCCTCGAGTTGGCGGCGCAACAGCAATGTCTGCGCGCCGGCTTTCCAGGCGTGCGGCATCTGCTCGGCCGCGGCCTCGGTGTAGCCGGGCAGCGCGTCCCAGCGGATGTCGATGCCCGGCGCCAGCACCAGCCGGTCATAGTTGAGCTGCGCTCCGTTGCCGAGCGAGACCATACGGATCGCCGGTTCGATGGCGTTCGCAGTTGTGATCGCCAGCGCGATGCCATCGGCGGCGACTTTGTCGTAGTCGAATTGCTGCGCCTTGAGGTCGCGCAGACCGGCGATGACGCCGTTGCTGAACGGGCAGGCGGTGAAGGTCTGGTTCGCCTCGACCAGGGTCACGGCGATGCGCGGATCAATTCGTCTGAGGGCGCGCGCGGCGCTCGCGCCGGCAAAGCCACCGCCCACGACGACGACGCGCGGGGCAGACTGAGCGATGGCAGGCCGGGGAAGCAGCGCTGCCGAAGTTGCGAGCGCGGCGGCGGAGGTAACGAACGTGCGGCGGCTGGTGCGTTGTCCGGTCATGACGCTGTCCTCGCTCAATGCTGTTGCGCGTACCAGCCGGCGATGGCCTGGACCTCGGTATCGGAAAAGCCCTTGGCGATGCGGCCCATGACGGTCGCCGGGCGCTGGCCTGCCCGGAAGGCCTGCATCTGCGCGACGATTTCAGCCGCGTTTTTTCCCGCAAGCGGCGGCACCGGCGATTGAACGCCAGCATTGGCCGGATGGCAGCCGGAACAGGATGCCGCACCGGCCGGCGGCTCGGAGGCCGCGACGGCCGTGGCGATCGACGCGAGGACGACCACGACGGCGGCAGACACGCGCGTCGCATTCATGGGTCAATGTCCAAAGGGGAAGCGGCGGCCGTGGGGCCGCCGCTTCGGTTGTTCACGCTAAGGTTATGTTGTGATTCTTCAGCGGGACCGAGCAATGCGTTTGCCGGTCGCCGCGAAGAACGCGTTGAGAACAGCCGGCGCAGCCACGCAGATCGTCGGCTCGCCGACGCCGCCCCACGGCGTGCCGCCGGTCGGCATGACGATCGATTCGACCTTTGGCATCTGCGCGATACGCATCGAGTCGTAGGTGTCGAAGTTCGTCTGCTCGATGGCGCCATCCTTGACGGTGCATTCGCCGTAGAACAGCGCCGACAGGCCGTAGACAAACGAGCCTGCGACCTGACGGTCGATCTGCGCCGGATTGACCGCGAAGCCTGGATCGGTTGCTCCGACGATGCGGTGGATCTTGATCTTGTTGCCACCTTCGACTGAGATTTCGGCGGCTGCCGCCACATAGCTGCCGTAGCCCATATGCTGGGCCAAGCCGCGGAACACGCCTTGCGACGCCGGCTTGCCCCAACCTATTTTTTCGGCCACCGCGTTGAGCACGCCAAGGTGCTTAGGATGATTGGCCATGAGCTTACGCCGGAACTCGAGTGGATCCTGGCCGGCCGCATGGGCGAGCTCGTCCATGAAGCATTCCAGATAGATGGCGTTCTGGTTGATGTTCACGCCACGCCAAAAGCCTGGCGGGACATGCGGATTACGCATGGCATGTTCGACCAGCAGATTCGGGACGGTGTAGCCGATCGCCGCTTCCCCGCTCGGCGCCATGCCCTGGAAGGTGGCCGGGTCCATCCCGTTGATTAGACGTGACGGGAAGACGACCGTGAGGATCGACTGGCCTGAAATCCGAACATGCAGGCCGGTCAGGTTGTTGTTCGCATCGAACGCGCCGACCAGTTTTGCCTGCGTGATCGGGTGATATGAACAGTGCGTCATATCCTCTTCGCGCGACCAGAGCAGCTTCACCGGCGTGCCCGGCATCTGCTTGGCGATGAGGACAGCTTGGGTCACATAATCGGTCCTGCCGCGTCGGCCGAACCCGCCGCCGAGCATGATCTTGTGGACGTCGCATTTGGCGGCCGGCAGACCGGACGCAGCCAGGACCGCGGCAAATGCCCCTTCACCGTTCTGCGTGCCCGTCCAGACCTCGCACTTGTCATCCGTATAGAGCGCAGTCGCGTTCATCGGCTCCATGCAAGCGTGGTTCAGGTACGGATAGCTGTAGATTGCTTCGACCTTCTTGGCCGCGCCGGCAATGGCAGCTTTCGCGTCGCCGGCCTTGTTACCGACGAAGGCCTGCTCGGCGTCGAGACCTTCCTTGAGAAACTCTGCGATCGTCGCGCTCGAGACCTTGGCATTCGGGCCTTCGTCCCAGACGATCGGAAGGGCGTCGAGCGCGGTCTTGGCCTGCCACCAGGTTTCGGCGACGACCGCAACCGCAGTGTCACCAACCGGCACGACCTTCTTGACGCCCTTCATGCCGGCGACTTTGGCGGCGTCGAAGCTCTTCACCTTGCCGCCGAACACCGGGCAATCCTTGATCGCGGCGTTGAGCATACCAGGCAGCTTGACGTCGATCCCGTACATCATCTTGCCGGTGGTTTTGTCCACCGTGTCGAGCCGCTTCAGCGGCTTGCCCGCGATCTTCCAGTCCTTGGGATCCTTGAGCTTGATTTCGGTCGGCGGCTCGAGCTTGGCCGCGGCTTCGGCAACCTTGCCAAACGACGTTTTGCGTCCTGATGACGTGTGCGTAATCACGCTGTTCGACGCGCTGCACTCGGACGCCGGGACCTTCCACTCGTTGGCCGCGGCCTGCACCAGCATCATGCGAGCCGCCGCTCCGCCCTTGCGCACGTATTCGTGCGACTCGCGGATGCCGCGGCTGCCACCGGTCGCCATGTCGCCCCACGCGCGCTTGCGCGCGACGCTCTGGCCCGGTGTCGGATATTCGGTCGTGACTTTCGACCAGTCGCACTCGAGCTCCTCGGCGACGAGCTGGGCGAGACCGGTGAGCGTGCCCTGACCCATCTCGGAGCGTGCAATTCGAACGACGACGGTGTCATCCGGGCGGATCACCACCCAAGCATTGACTTCCGGCGAGCCATCCGCGGCGCGGACGACGTTTGGACCGAGCGGAATATCCATGCCGAGCATAAGCCCGCCACCGAGGGCGGCTGCGCTCACGACGAAAGTGCGACGATTTATTTGCGGAATGTAGTTCATGGCTGGCTCCCCCTTCACGCGTTCGCAGCAGCAGCGTGAATTGCCGCGCGCACCTGCTGGAAGGTGCCGCAGCGGCAGATATTGGTGATGGCGGCGTCGATGTCGGCCTCGGTCGGCTTCGGCTTGTCCTTCAGGAGTGCCGCCACCGCCATGATCATGCCGCTCTGGCAATAGCCGCATTGCGGCACGTCATCATCGATCCAGGCTCTTTGCACGCGGTGCAAAATGCCGTTCTGCGCCAGACCTTCGATGGTCGTGATCTGCTTGCCGACCGCGGCGCTGACCGGCACGCTGCAGGAGCGCGTTGCTACGCCGTCGATGTGCACGGTGCAGGCGCCGCACAGGGAGATGCCGCAGCCGTACTTGGTGCCGGTCAGGCCGACCTGCTCCCGCAACACCCACAGCAGTGGGGTATTGGGATCGACGTCGACATCCTGGGCTTTTCCGTTGATGGTGAGACGGGCCATGTTTTAACCTCCCTACGTTTCCAACCTGTTGCTATTTTCGAGATTTGATTGTGGTCGGATG
>Ga0075520_1000353_pt1 | contig 19578 bp, 18 predicted proteins | sample NGEPerB_FD_75100 | JGI IMG/M metagenome (GOLD analysis project Ga0075520, IMG submission 75100) | Arctic peat soil microbial communities from the Barrow Environmental Observatory site, Barrow, Alaska, USA - NGEE PermafrostAB12-B | ecosystem: Environmental > Terrestrial > Soil > Wetlands > Peat ... | reverse complement strand
GGTGCGGGGCGCAAACGTCGCTGCTGGTTATTGGCAAGGAAAAGAACTGAGGCCGGTGTTGAGCGAGGGAGGTTGGTTTCGCACTGGCGATCTCGGCGAACTCGACGCCGAAGGCAATCTCTATTTCAAGGGCCGCAAGAAAAATGTCATCGTGACCCGCGAGGGGATGAACATTTATCCCGAGGACCTCGAGAATGCGCTGCGCCAGCAGCCCGCGATACGCGACTGCGTCGTCGTCGGCCTGGAGCAGAGCGGCAACGCCGAGCCTTGCGCCGTTCTCATCCTGCGCGACTCCGTCGATCCAGAGCCAGCAGTCAGGCGTGCCAACCAGCAGCTCGCGGAGTATCAGCAGATGCGCCGGTGGTTGGTGTGGCTCGAGCAAGACTTCCCGCGCACTCCCACGCAGAAGCCCAAGATCGCCGCCATCCAGCAGGTGGTGCAGCAACACTTCGCCACTGGTGACGATGGAGCCGGCGGGCCGCAGGGCACTTTGGCGGAGCTCATCGCGCGCGTCACCGGACGCAGCACCGGCCCGCTCACCCCCGATGCCAGGCTCGACGGAGACCTGAACCTGAGCTCCATGGACCGCGTCGAGCTAATGAGCGCGCTGGAAGACCGCTACCAGGTCGATCTCAACGAGGCGAACTTCACCAGCGTCAGCACGGTTGGCGATCTCGAACGTTTGCTGCGCGGGCCGCAGAAGTCGCCGCAGAGCGGCTATCGCTATCCGCGATGGGCGCAGCGCTGGCCCACCACGTGGATTCGCAACTTCATCTACTATCTGCTCACCTGGCCGGCGACCATGATCATGGCGCACCCCAAGATCGTTGGCCGCGAAAACCTGCGCGGCATCGACGGGCCGTTCCTCATCAGTTGCAATCACGTTACCTACATCGATGTTGGCTTCGCGCTGATCGCGCTTCCGTCCCGGGTGCGGCACAAGCTCGCGGTCGGCATGTGGGGAGAGATGCTGTGGGAGATGTGGCGGCCGCCGGCGACCTGGAATCCCTTCGTGCGTTGGGCGTACCGGGCCGGCTACTACTTGGTGGTGGCCCTGTTCAACGTCTTTCCGCTGCCGCAGCGATCGGGCGTGCGCGAGAGTTTCGCCTACGCGGGTGAATCGGTGGACCGAGGCTACAGTATTCTGGTTTACCCCGAAGGTGTGCGCACGCCGGATGGCAAGCCGTCGCCGTTCCGTTCGGGTGTCGGAATGCTGGCGGCGCGGCTGAACGTCCCGGTTGTCCCCATGCGGATCGATGGCTTGTATCAGATGAAGATGGCCGGGCACAAGATCGCGCGCCCCGGAGAGCTGACGGTCGTGATTGGCAAGCCCATGCGCTTCCCACCCGGGACCCCAGCCGAGGAAATCACCAATCAGCTCGAACATGTCACTTGGAGCTTGTGACGAATGTCCTAGGTGATTATGCACGGAAGCTGTTGCAATAGAGTGTTTGCGGCCGGAGGGACATGCGTCACCGTAGGGCGTATGTCGCTGGTTTCGCGGAGGAATACTAATGCGCGAAGCAGTCCTTAGATTGTGGCCTGAGATCGAGTGGATTCAATCGCCCGGGCTGCGCGAGCAGGTCACGAAGACCTGGCAGCGCGCCCTCGAACTCAGCCCGCTCACGCCGGACGACCTCAACCGCATTCCGTTCACCCTGCTGGTGCCAAACTGCCCCACGACGTTCATGGAGCACAAGCGCTGCGTGGTGCACATCGCGCGCAAGGCGGCTGAGAGCATGAAGGAATTTATGGGTCGCGCGCTGCCCATTGACATGGACACGGTGATTGCGGGCGCGATTCTGGCCGATGTCGGCAAGCTGCTGGAGTACGAAAACGTGGACGGGAAGACCCGCCAAAGCAAGCGCGGCGAGCTGCTGCGGCATCCGTTTACCGGGGTGGCGCTGGCGATGGAGTGCGGTGTGCCCGACGCGGTGTGTCATATCATCGCGGCGCATGCTGCGGAAGGCGACCTGGTGAAGCGCACCACCGAGGCCTACATCGTGCACCACGCCGATTTCATGGCCTTTCTGCCGTTCAAGAACCTGGCGAAATAGAAGGAAACGAGGAGAAGACTCTGATGCCAACCACAACTGCGCCAGCGCCGAGCAAAGCGGCCGCCAAGCCGACGATCACCGCGGCCATCGCGCAATGGGCCGCCGGTCTGAAGTTCGAGCAGCTCTCCCAAGATGCGGTGTATCAGGCCAAGCGCTTCGTGCTCGACAGCATTGGCTGCGCGCTTGGCGGCTACCAGCAACATGACGTCATGATCGCGCTGGAAGTGCTCAACGAGGTTGCAGGCCAGAGTGGTGCAACCGTGATCGGGACTGGCCAGCAGATGGATGTGGTGTCGGCGTCGCTGGCCAACGCGCTGATGATCCGCTGCATGGACTATAACGACATTTACTGGAAGCAAGACCCGTCGCATCCGTCGGACATTTTTCCCGCGGCGATGGCCGCGGGTGAGCGTGCCGGCAGCGATGGGCGCGAACTCATCGTGGGTCTGGTGCTGGGCCACGAATTTGAGATGCGGCTGTGCGAAGCGGCCTTCCCGGGCATTCGCGAGCGCGGCTGGCATCACGCCACATTGACCGCGTTCGTCTCGCCGATCGTGGCCGGACGTATGCTGTGCCTCAGCGCCGGGCAAATTCAGCACGCCATCGGCATCAGCGCCAGCGCGCGCGCCACCCTGGGCGCAGTCACCGCCGGCAAGCTGACCATGATGAAGAACACCGTCGATCCCATGGCGACGCAAAGCGGCGTGCTGGCAGCCTTGCTGGCTGAAAAGGGATATACCGGCCCCGAGCACGTGATCGACGGCAAGGAGGGACTGGTGCACTGCTTCGGCCCAGAGTGGAAGCTGAATATTCTGACCGACGGGCTGGGCGATTCGTGGCGTATCACACAATGTGGGATGAAGGCGTTTCCCACCGAGGCCCTGACGCACACGCCAATCTCCGCCGTGCTTGCGCTGGTGAAAGACAACGACCTGCGGCCCAACGACATCGCCAAAGTACACATTCGCACCACGGCGCGCGGGGCCGACATTCTCAGCGATCCCAGCAAGTACGATCCGCAGACCAAGGAGACTGCCGACCACTCGCTGCCGTATGTCATCGCTGCTGCGATCGCCGAGCGCCAGGTCACTCCCTTGCAATTCACCCAGGCGAAGATCATGGATCCCGTAATCCGCGCCCAGCTCAGCAAGATCGCGGTCGCCGCTGATCCCGAGATCGAGAAAGTGTTTCCCGCGCTGCAGCGCGTGATCGTCAGAATTCACACCATCGATGGCCGCGAATACACGACGCAGCTTGACTATCCCAAGGGCGATCCGCGCAATCCGCTCACCGACAAGGAAGTGGAAGAGAAATTCGAAGCGCTGGCGGAGCCGGTGATGTCGCGCGAAGCCCGTCGTCGCGCCATGGACGCGATCTGGAACCTGGAGAAGCAGCCGAGCGTAACTGCGCTGATGAAGCTGTTCAAGGCCGACCGGGCACTGACGGCGGGAGGTCATTGAGATGGGGCAGACCATCGTCGAAAAGATCGCGCAAGCCCATATGGCCGAGGGGCCAAGCCGCCCGCTGCGCGCCGGTGACTTCCTTTCCATCCGGCCTTATCACGTGATGACCCACGACAACACCTCGGCGGTGATGAAGAAATTCAAGGCCATCGGCGCGGAGAAGGTGCACGATTCGGCGCAGCCGGTGATCACCGCCGATCACGATATTCAGAACACGGAAGCGTCGAACCTGGCGAGGTATCGCAGCATGGAGGCGTTTGCGCGCGAGCAGGGCATCGACTTCTATCCGCCGGGCACCGGCATCGGCCATCAGATCATGGTGGAGAAGGGTTACGTGCTGCCCGGGACATTCGTCGTCGCCTCTGATTCGCACTCCAATATGTATGGCGCATTGGGCGCGATCGGCACGCCGGTGGTTCGCACCGATGCGGCCGCGATCTGGGCGACGGGTGAGTTCTGGTGGCAGATTCCGCGCACCGTACAAGTTGTGCTCGAAGGCCGGCTTGCGCCGGGTACGACCGGCAAAGATGTGATCGTGACGTTGTGCGGACTCTACAACCGTGAAGAAGTGTTGAACGCCGCTATCGAATTCGCCGGACCCGGTGTCGCGTCGCTCAGCATGGATGCACGGTTGACCATCGCCAACATGTCCACCGAGTGGGGAACGTTGGTCGGCTGGTTCCCGGTGGACGAAGTCACGCTACGTTACCTCGAAGTGCGCAATCGAGAATTGAGGGCGCAGGGGATCACGCGTATTCCCGAAGACAAATTTGAGGAGGGGCGCATGAATCCTCCGGCTCCGGACAAAGACGCGTCGTACGCGGGCCGGATCACGCTGAATCTGGCGGAGGTCACTCCGCACGTTTCGGGTCCGGATACGGTACAGGTGATGCAGTCGGTCGCCGAAATCGCGAAGAAGAAGGTCGCCATCCAGAAGGCGTATTTGGTGTCGTGCGTGAACTCGCGGCTGGAAGATCTGGAGGCCGCGGCGAAGGTGCTGCAAGGCAAGAAGGTCGCGGACGGTGTGCAGTTTTATCTTGCGGCGGCCAGTCGCGCGGTGCAGGAGGAAGCAGAAAAGCGCGGCGTGTGGCAAACCTTGCTCGAAGCGGGCGCGCATCCGCTGCCCTCGGGATGCGGACCGTGCATCGGCCTGGGCACGGGATTGCTCGAAGCAGGTGAGGTCGGCATCTCGGCGACCAATCGCAATTTCAAGGGGCGGATGGGTTCGCGCGATGCGCAGTGCTATCTTGGCAGTCCCGAAGTCGTCGCCGCTTCCGCCGTTGCCGGCTACATCTGTGGACCTGCTGAGACTGAGTATCGCGAACTGAAGAAGCATTGTGAAGTGCTGGCCACGGATTCGGCTCCTGCCGAGAAGGTCGAAATCCTGCCCGGATTTCCGCAACGCGTGAGCGGAAGGCTGATCTTCTTGCCGCAAGATAACCTGAACACCGACGGCATCTATGGCAAGGACTACACCTATCGCGAAGACATGACCCCGGAGATGATGGCGCGCGTCGTGATGGAAAATTACGATCCGCAGTTTGCTGGGCGCACGCGCGAGGGTGACGTCATTGTCGGCGGCTTCAACTTTGGCACGGGTTCCAGTCGCGAGCAGGCGGTGACGGCGCTTAAGTACAAGGGCATTCCACTGGTGATTGCGGGTAGTTTCTCGCAGACTTATCTGCGCAACGCGTTCAATAACGGATTTCTCTGCATCGAGACGCCCGAACTGGTGAACCGGTTGCGCGCAAAGTTTTCGGATGCGGTCGCGCGCGAGGAGAAGACGATTATTCCCGGTGACGAAGTTGAGGTTGATTTTTCCGCGAGCACTATACGCTACGGCGGCGAGCAGTTTGCGTTCCCGACGCTGGGCAGCGTGCCACAGTCGCTAGTGATTGCCGGCGGCGTGGAAAATCTGGTAAGCCGAAAGCTGGGGTTGAGCACGGCGCCAGCGCAGGTTTAGCTGTAGTCTCACAATGTGGGACATAGAGCGGTGGACGGTCAATGTGCGTAATAGGGGCCTTCGACTCCGTGCGATCGCAAGGCGACCGCACTCCGCTCAGGATGACAAATCCATCCAGAGGAATACTCGGTTGTGTAGAGGAGTTGGCATTCATGGCAAAACATAAAGTCGTATCCATGCCGGGCGATGGCATTGGCAACCAAGTCCTGCCCGAGGCGATTCGGGCGCTCGACGCCGTCGGTTTCGAGGCTGAGTACGTGCCCGCCGATATCGGCTGGGAGTGCTGGACCAAGGAAGGCAATGCTCTTCCCGAGCGCACCATCGAGCTGCTGCGCCAGCACAAGGTCGGCCTGTTCGGCGCCATCACCTCGAAGCCGAAGAAGGAAGCCGAGGCTGAGCTAAGCCCCGCATTGCGCGGCAAAGGCTATCAGTACTTCAGCCCGATTGTTTCCATGCGACAGATCTTCAACCTCGATGTGTGCATGCGGCCATGCCTGTCGTTCCCCGGCAACCCGCTTAACTTCATCCGCCAGAAACCGGCTGGCGGATTTGAGGAGCCCAAGGTGGACGTGGTGGTCTTCCGCCAAAACACGGAAGGATTGTATGCGGGAGTGGAGTGGACAAATCCTCCGCAACTGGTGCGCGATGCATTGCGCACCCATTCGAAGTTCAAGCCGTTCGCCAACGTCGCCGGCGAGGACCTGGCGATTTCAGTGCGCGTCATTACTCGTCCGGCAGCGCGCCGGATTTGCGAGGCCGCATTCCTTTATGCGCGCACACACGGCTACAAATCGGTGACCATCTGCGAGAAGCCCAACGTGCTGCGCGAAACTTCGGGCATGATGGAAGAAGCCGCCAAGGAAGTGCAGAAGCAGTACAGCGAGATTGCGCTGTGGTCCACCAACATCGACGCACAGACCATGTGGCTGACCAAGAACCCCGAAGAGTATGGCGTGATCGTCGCCAGCAACTTATTCGGCGATGTCATCAGCGACGCATTCGCGGGACTGGTTGGCGGGCTTGGTTTTGCGGCTTCCGGCAACATCGGCCAGGAGGTGGCGGTGTTCGAGCCCACACATGGCTCGGCTCCCAAGTATGCCGAACTGGATCCGGCGATCGTCAACCCGATTGCTATGATTCTTTCGGCGGCGATGATGCTGGATCATCTCGGCGAGAACGACAAGGCGCGCAAGATTCGCGACGCCATCGCGGTGGTTGTGGCCGAAGGCCAAGTGCGCACCTATGACATGATGCGCATTCCCGGCGGGGCGAAGTCGCTGGCCCAGGGCGCGGCCTCGACAACCCAGATGACAGACGCCATCCTGGCGAAGCTGGGGGTGACAGTGGAGAAGGCTTATGCCGGCAGTGGCAAAAATTAGCGCATCGCGACGGGGCGAGGCGGGACGCGCCGGCGACGACATTCGCTCCGACCTGCACGTCAGCTTCGAAGAGCGCAGCAGCGGCGGGATTGAGATGGGCCTGCGGTCGCGCGTCGAACTCTACTACGGTGAAGTCATTCGCCGGCAAGTTCGCGACGTCTTGCGCGCGCTTGGCGTCGAGCATGCTTTCATCGAGATTGTGGATGAAGGCGCGCTGCCATTCATGATCGCAGCTCGCATCGAGGCGGCGGTGCGCCGCGCCGGACTCGGACAAGGCAAGTCAGCGCTGCCAGAAGCGGTGAAGCTTGCGGCGCCGTCGCCGCGAGACCGTCTGCGGCGGTCGCGCCTTTATCTTCCCGGTAACGAACCCAAATATTTCATCAATGCCGGACTGCATGGGCCGGACGCAGTCATACTCGACCTGGAAGATTCGGTGCACTATGCCGAGAAAGACGCTGCGCGCCTGCTGGTTCGCAATGCGCTGCGGGCCGTGGATTTCGGCGCGGCAGAGCGCATGGTCCGAATCAATCAGCTTCCGCTCGGCCTGGCCGACCTGGAAGAGATTGTTCCGCAGTCGCCCGATCTCATTCTGATTCCGAAAGTCGAAACCGCGGCGCAGATATCTGACGTTGTGGGAGCTATTGATTCGATCACGCAACCAGTGGGCGTCACGCGTCCCATCTGGCTGATGCCGATTCTCGAATCCGCGCTGGGCATCGAGAATGCGTTCGCCATCGCGACCGCTTCGGAGCGCATCGCCGCCATCACCACCGGGTTAGAGGACTACACCGCCGATCTCGGAGTTGCCAAGACCGCAGGCGGAAGCGAGTCGCTCTATGCCCGCCAGCGCGTGGTGAATGCCGCCCACGCCGCGCACGTGCAGGCCATTGACTCCGTGTATGGTGACGTAATTGATACCGAAGGATTGTTGCACTGGGGCGAAGCATCGCGCGCCATGGGATTCGAGGGCATGGGCTGTATTCATCCGGTACAAATTGAAATCATTCATCGCGCCTTTGCGCCTTCGCCGAACGAACTGGAGAAGGCGCAGGCAATCGTTGCGGCCTTCGAAGAGGCGCAAGCTCGCGGACTTGCTGTGGTGAGTCTCGGCTCCAAGATGATTGACGCTCCGGTCGTGCAGCGCGCTGTGAAGCTGGTCGCACGAGCCAGGAAGATGGGCATCATCGCCGATCAGGCGTCAGCAGGAGATCCATCATGAGCGCGGGCGTGGCAAGCGGCTTAGTCACGAACGCTGCCGGCCGGCGTGTGCCAACTCATGTCAACGGTCGCGAAGAGGTGCCGTACAAGGGAGTTAACCAGCATTGTTCCACAGGAAATAAAGCCGGCCCGCCGATTCGCAGCAGCAGCGACTATCCCACAAACGGGGACAAGCGCGTCGCCAACCTGGAAACCGCGCTACGTCTCTGCGGACTGCGCGATGGCATGACCATCAGCAGTCATCACCACCTGCGCAATGGAGACCGGGTCGCGCTTACCGCATTGCAAACCGCCGCGCGCATGGGCGCCAAGGACCTGGTCTGGTTTCCCAGCGCATCGTTTCCGTGTCATGAGCCCGTGATCGACCTGATGAAGTCGGGCGCAGTGCATCACATCGAAGGCAGCATGAACGGGCCGCTCGGCGATTATTGTTCGCACGGACACATGCGCGGCCTGGGAGTGTTGCGCTCGCACGGCGGGCGCTGGCAGGCGGTGCAGGATGGCGAAGTCCACATTGACATCGCAGTGATCGCCGCGCCCACAGCGGACTTCTTCGGCAACGCCGATGGCTCGCACGGAAGATCGGCGTGCGGATCACTGGGGTTCGCGCTCGCCGATTCCGTCTATGCCGATCGCGTCATCGTTGTGACCGACAATCTGGTTCCGTTCCCGTGCATTCCCTGGCAGATCCAGGGCAATAATGTTGATTACGTGGTCGAGGTTGACTCCATCGGCGATCCTTCGATGATTGTCAGCGGCACCACGCAGATCACGCGCAGTCCCGATCGTCTGCGAATTTCCGAGTTGGTGGCGCGCTTTCTGCGCGACAGCGGAATCATGCGCGATGGCTTCTCCTTCCAGGCGGGCGCAGGTGGCATCGCGCTGGCTTTCGTGGACTACCTCGCCGGCATGATGAAACAAGCCAACGTGAAGGCCGGCTTCGTGCGCGGAGGCTCAACCAAGTATCTGGTTGATCTGCTCAACGAAGGTCTCATCGGATACATTCTCGACGGACAGACGTTCGACCTGGATGCAGTGCATTCAATCGCCAGCAATCCTCGTCATGTGGCCACCAGTCCGTTCACCTCGTACAACTTTCACGGCAAGGGCAACTTCGCGTCGATGATTGACGCCGCCGTGCTGGGCGCAACCGAGGTCGATATCAACTTAAATGCAAATGTCGTGACCCACTCGGACGGGCGGCTGCTGCACGGAATTGGCGGCTGGCAGAATTGCCTGTTCGCGGGATGCACGATTCTTGCGGTCCCATCGTTCCGCGATCGCATTCCGGTGATCGTCGACGAAGTGACTACCGTGACCGGGCCGGGTGAACTGATCGACGTCGTCGCGACGGAGCGCGGCATTGCCATCAATCCGCGGCGGCAAGACCTGCTGGACGCGGTGAAGGGCAAGGGCCTGCCGATTCGTCCCATCGAAGAGCTGCAAGCCGAGGTGGAGAAAATCTGCGGCGGCAAACCCGCCAAGCCCCGGCTGCTTGATCGTCCCGTGGCCGTCGTGAAATGGGTGGACGGAACCGTGCTCGACACGGTGTGGCAAGTGGTAGATGACAATCCTTACGCGCCGAAAGTAAGCGGTGGCGAGTAGTGCGCCGGCAATAGCGCTATTTGACTTCAGCCTCGCGAACTTCCCGGCAGAAGCATCTCCCTAGTCTCAATTAGCCGGGACGATTCGCGCCTTCGGCCAGACGGCATCTTTTGCGCGTGGCTGACCTGGACCGCAGGTCGTGCTCCTGACAAACTGAGGCGCGTGGTCGTCATCGCGCTTGAAAATGTAAGCGCGAATCTTGTAGCAGATTCCTTCGCCGGCGCCAGCGCGCGCGATGTCATGCGGCGATTCGGTCGCTACCAACGATCGCGGTCCGCTGGCTATTGCCATCGGCGAGTCGAGGGCAGCGAGATTCGAGCTTACAACCGGGCTGTCAAGTGTGGCCGGCGGCGGGCTGGCGTGGCCGAGGGCAGCGGCTAGCAGGATGAAGCACAGCGTAAAGCGAGCCATAAACAAGCCCTCCTTTGCGCGTAGGATAGCACCGTTCCGGGTGGTTGAAGCGGCGATTGGGACGAACTGCACAGCCAGTTTCTGATACGACGAAAGCGGCACGACCTGTACGGCTTCAGGGGGATGTTCAGACCGAGCGGAACTGGCACTCTACATTTAGCAACGGCAGTGAAACCCGGCCGCTCTGATAAGAAACTGTATCGGCGGCGAAGCGACGCAGGTTACCATTCTCCTCCTTACCCCACGTACCTGCCGCAGGGTTTTCCAGCAAGGCAGGCTGACCCAGCGGACACGCTCCGCTGGGTCTTGGTTCCTAGAGCGAAAATCAGTGACCCGCTATAGTCCTGCGCGGACCTGCACCTCGTATCACATCCTCGAAGCGGCGGTTGTGTTCTAATACTATGGGCTGGGTTGAGCCATGCTCTGTGATGGCCTACACGGAGGAACCTGATGGACGAGCGCGACCTGTACGACGAGCGGCAAGAGACCAGGAAAGCGACCTTAAACTGCCCTCACTGCCATCAGGCTGCCGAATACGATTTGGGCTGGTTCGTCCGCACCAAGAAGCGCCAACTGCCCCCGCGGGCCGACGAACGTGACCGCGCGAAATTTGCCAAAGCCCGCTCCTACATGGTCCGGCGCGACGACCTGGTCGCCTGCAAGAACATTCGCTGCCGCAAGCGCTTTGAGGTCTCGGGCGTTCAGTCGGTGGCCTTTCTCGATGAACAGGTGAAACCCGAAACCCGGCAGTGACTGGCTTGCCGCCGGATGAATCCTTATGGTTCTTCACGTCAGGTCTCACCTTCCAGAATCCTGATGGACAGAATGAACTGGAACAACCAACGCGCCGGTTCTGTGCCACTGCGCAGGACAAATCTACCGCGGGAGTTGAGCCGGTGATGACGGGCCTCAAGAAGTTTTGGCAGCGCGTCACCGACGGCATGAAGCTCAACGAGCTCTGGAATCAGTTCCAGGCCGACGCTCGTTCCAGTTATCGCCTTTACTCCCAGGACGTGGATTCCACTCGCACCGCGGGAGTAAGCAAGCGCAAACACTTCTTCAATGTCGCGCGCCAGTTTTTCTGGGCGATGCTGGAAAAATTGACTCCGGCGCGCCGTGTTCTGCTGTTGCTTGCACTGGTGTTCCTCTTTACCAACATAGGAGGTTCCGGGCAGGACAATACTGGAGGAGCGAGGGTCTTCTGGTTTAGCGGTTCCTTTTGGGGCGGCCTGTTGCTGCTCGTCCTGGTGATTCTGGAAGTCGCCGACCGGGTAGTCATGAAGCGCGATCTCCAGATCGCCAAAGAAATCCAGGCATGGCTGCTGCCGGCGAGTCCTCCTGCTGTGCCCGGCCTCGAGATCGCGTTTGCCACCCGTCCGGCGAATACCGTGGCCGGCGACTACTACGATGTCTTCGCGCGCCCCGGTTCATCCGGCGAGACATTCCTTATTGCAGTGGCTGACGTGGCCGGGAAAAGCATCCCGGCCGCCATGCTGATGGCAACTTTTCAAGCCAGCCTGAAGACGCTTTCCACAACGCCGGGCTCGCTGGTCGAACTGGTGGGCCGTATGAATGCCTATGCTTGCAGCAACAGCCAGAACGGCCGCCGCTTCACCACAACGTTTATTGCCGAATACGATCCGGTGCTGCGGACCTTGAGCTACGTCAATGCCGGCCATAACAATCCGATACTGCGGCGACAGACCGGCAACATTGAGCGCTTGCAGATTGGCGGCGTGCCGCTCGGCATTCTGGAGAATGCTCCTTATGAGTCAGGCTCGGTGACTCTGCAAACTGGCGACTGGCTGGTGATCTTCACCGACGGCGTGGTTGAAGCGGAGAATCAGCAGCAAGAGGAGTATAGTGAGGCCCGCTTATTCGGAGTGCTACACGCTGGTTTGACCTATGCACCCGCCGCATTACTGAATTACATCCTGAGCGATCTCGACCGTTTCGTCGCCAACGCCCCGCAGCACGATGACGTTACGCTTATGCTGCTGCGAGCGGCGTAACTGCGCGCGAGCTACTCCACCGCTTTCGCGAACAACGCACTCACCCCTGCGATGTTGGGAAGCAGCTCCGCAGGAAAATTGTGGCGCTGCTGTAAGTACGAGGGATCGTTGTAGCTGAGCCAAACCTTCCCTTCGGCGTCCTGCCAGAACAATGCCTTCAGCGGCAGGTCAATCGCAAGACTGGGGGCGGCCTGCATCAAGGGAGTTCCGCCCTTCGGACTGCCGAAGATGAGCAGCTTGGTAGGCCGCATGGCGAGCCCGACCTTCGCGGCCTCGCCGCTGTGATCGATGCGCGCGAAGATAGTGACGCCGCGCTCCTTGAGCAGCGCTTCGAGGCGCTGCATGGTTTCTTCAACGCTGTGTTGACTCGCCAGATGGATGAGCCCGCTCTGTGCATTCAAACTCATTTCGACTCCTCTGTTTCGTTGCTGTTGGCTTCGCGCGGCGGAATCATTATGGAGGCCGTAATTGCTGTCGGCAAGCCTCGCTCGAAGAACTCTGTCCCGTGTAAGAATGGAAGCGATGCCATCGAGCCGCTGGGATGCTGTCATCTTCGACTACGGCCGAGTGTTGAGCCTGGCGCCTTCCGACGCTGAGTTGCAGGAATTTGCGGCGCTGGTTGGCATCACCGAGCCGCCGTTCTTCGAGATCTACTCCGCTACTCGCCTTGACTATGATGCTGCCCGCGCCGATTTCCGGCAACACTGGCAGGCTTTCGCCGACGCCGCCAGGGTTGCGCTCCGGCCCGCGCAAGTGGAGCGCATCGCCGGGATGGAAACCCTGATGTGGCTGCGCGTCAATCCCGAGGCGCTCGCGCTGGCGCGCGAGATAAAAGCGAACGGAGTGCGGACCGCCATCCTCTCCAATATTCCTCACGATCTGCTGGCCGAGGTGCGCAAATTCAGTTGGCTCGACGAATTCCAAGTGAAGATTTGGTCGTGCGAACTGGGCATGGTGAAGCCCGACCTGAGAATCTACAGCGCTTGTCTTGACGCTCTCGGTTGCCGCGCGGAACGCACGCTGTTCTTTGACGACCGTGCCAATAATGTCGAAGCGGCTCGCGGGCTGGGAATGGAGGCGCACATCTTCGAATCTGTGGGACAGGCCAGGGCGATTGTGCGCGCAGGGATGGACAGCAGCCAGTAGCCAGCTATCAGCTATCAGCCGTCAGCTCTCAGCGGGTCAGGCGTGGCAGCGCCCCTGCACCTCTAGTCCCTATTCCCTGAATTGTCATCCCGACCGAGCCCGCCGCGACGGGCGAGCGGAGGGATCTGCGGTTCAACAGCGACAGCCAATTTTCTGGCGTGGTTGCTTTCTACCGCTAATCTTCGATGGCTTGTCTTTCGGGTAGCATACGCTGGTGCAAGATGCGAACAACCACGATGCCGCCGGGCTTCTGCAGCCGGTAAAACACGACATGCTTGCCGTGCTCCATGCGGCGCAAGCCGGCGCGAACATCATCACACGGTCGGCCTAACCTAGGATTGTCGGCCAGCATCTGGCAACAAGTCTCAAGCTCGCCGATGTAACGGTCGGCCTGAGCTTCGCCCCAAGTGCGGAGGGTGTAACCGCCAATGCTCACCAGGTCAGCCTCGGCGCGGCGCGAAAAACGAAAGGCGGCCACTGGCTAGCGCAGCCTTGGGGGAAGCTTGAGATTCTTCCGGACACGCGCAAATGTGTTGCCCTTGGCAATCCCGCTGGCGTCGCCTTCGTCAAGGGCTGCCCTTAGCGCGGCCAGTTTCGCCCCGTACTGCTCTTCCTCGCGCTCCAGAATCCGCAGCGCTGCGCGCACCACCTCGCTGGCGTTTTCGTAGCGCCCGCTCTCAACCTTGGTAAGCACGAAGCGATCCAACTCCTCGGTCAAATTGACGTTGCGGGTAGGCATGGCGGCGCTCCTGTCTGTTCGGTGTGACTGCGGCTCCCATCGTAACATTGTTGGCAAAGATTGCCAATAGGACGTCGACGTCTGTTTCCTCTAGGTTCGAATAATTTGAGATGCGATGCGGATGGTGGTCTTTGAGGTAATCGCTAATGTGCTGTAGGTCGGCGGCAGCGGCTGGCGTCCAGCGGATACGCCTTTTATGAGCGGAGCATCTGTTCTAGGCGGGCGTCCATTTCTTCCTCTTCAATGAACTCGCCCCGGTCAGCCTGCGCAATGCCCTCGCGCACGGCGCTACGGAAGCGGGCGTCTTCCTCAAGCAAACGCAAAGCGGCATCCTTCACCAGTCGTTCGGCATCGATGCCTTCCTTGGTGGCGATCTGCGCAAGCTGCGCTTCCTGCTCCGCTGTGAAATGGACTTGCATCGCCTTCAGAGTACGAGCAAGAATCGCTTGAAGCAAGTTGCACCCCTGAAACATACTCCCTGCTAATTTCGTATTATTCTCGGTGGGCATTCCGTCTCAGGAGAACTGGGTGGCGACCGTTCCTAATGTCTCTGCGTTAGAAGATCGCAAGAATCCGGTGCGCTGGTATGCGACCGGCTTTGCGCTGGTCGCGTTGATTGTTGCGGCGCGCCTGTTGCTCCATCTGCTGACCGCCAACCGCTACGGCATCTTTCGCGACGAACTGTATTACGTCGCCTGCAGTCGGCATCTGGATTGGGGTTACGTGGACATGCCGCCGTTGATTCCGGCGGTGACGTGGCTGGTTACCTCGCTGTTCGGGTCTTCGCTGTTTGTTATCCGCATCATCCCAGCTATCGCGGGCTGCGCAGCCATCGCGCTTACCGGGTACCAGGCTCACCAGTTCGGCGGACGCCGTTACGCGATGGCATTGTCAGCTTTGGCGATGGCGGTTTCCGCCGTCTTCGTGATCAACGGCCACCTGCTTGGGACCAACGACTTCGAAGCGCTGTTCTGGATGGGCTGCGCCTCGGTCGTCATTCGCATCATCCAGACCGGCAATCAGAGATTGTGGCTGTGTTTCGGTGTGCTGGCGGGCATCGGCCTCGAAAACAAATATTCGATTGCCGTGTTCGGTCTGGGCATCGTCGTCGGATTGCTGTTCACGCCGGAGCGCAAGGCTTTCACCCACAAGTGGATTTGGATCGCCGGCGGGCTGGCATTTCTGATTTTCCTGCCCAACTTGCTGTGGAACGCTCACCGCGACTGGCCGTTCGTGCAGTTAATGCATAACATCCACGCCAGCGGCCGCGATGTTGAACTGAACCCCGTTGGCTTCATTCTGCGGCAGATCCTGATGGTCGGCCCTTTTGCGCTTCCACTGTGGCTGGCTGGATTAGCCTGGCTGTTCGTTGGCCGCGAAGGGCGGCGCTATCGTGTTCTGGGCTGGGCCTACCTGGTCACGCTTGCCGTCTTCATGATTCTGCACGGTAAGGATTACTACGTCGCTCCGGCGTATCCCATGCTCTTCGCGGCTGGAAGTGTAGTCTGCGAAAACTGGATCGGGCGCACCCGGCGCACCTGGCTAAAACCCGCGTTTGTCGCGGTGCTCGTGATTCCGGCGCTGGTGTTCTTGCCCCTGATTGCGCCGGTGATCAGCCCCGCGCAGTTCGTCGCGTTCACGCGAGCCATTCATTTCACGCCGCCAATCAGCGAGCACAGTCACGCACGGTCTCCGCTGCCGCAGTACTATTCCGACGAGCTTGGCTGGGAAGCCATGGTGGCCGAAGTGGCCCGCGTTTATCACAGCCTGCCGCCCGACGTGCAGGCCAAGACCGCCATTAAGACGAGCGATTACGGGCAGGCTGGCGCGATTGACTATTTCGGCCCGAAGTACGGTTTGCCGCCAGCCGTCTGCTTTCATCAAAACTACTGGTACTGGGGAATTCACGGCTACACCGGCGAGAGCATTATCGTGGTTGCCGAGGACAATCCCGAGCATCTTAAGAGCATCACCGAGCACGCCGAATGGGCCGGACACTTTGAGTATCCATACGCGCTGGAGAAGTTCGACATCTGGTACGCCCGAGGACTGAAGATAAGCTTGCACGACGTTTGGGAACATGAGAAAGACTGGGACTAGTTCGAAGGCAACCGTGCACACCGAACCACGCGGCGTTGCTCCGAACGAGCAGGCGCGGTCAAAACGCTTTGCCCGCAAGGGCCGGATAGCACCGCCTCCGAGCCCGAGCTACGCTGTGACCATGCAAACCGAACGTCAGAACGAAAACCAGACTGAAAACCAGCACGAAAATCATTGGCAACAAGTGATGGCGCGCGATGCCCGGCAGGACGGACGTTTTGTTTTCGCGGTGCGTACCACCGGGATTTACTGCCGCCCATCGTGTCCGAGCCGTCGTCCGCGGCGCGACTCGGTTGAGTTCTTCCCCGACCCGCGTGATGCCGAGCGCGCCGGTTACCGCGCCTGTCTGCGTTGCAAGCCGACGGAAATCTCGGCCCAGGCGCAATACGTGCTTCGGGCGCGGCAGTTGCTCGACAATGCCGAAGGTGTGATGACTCTCGCAGGGCTCAGCGAGCGCGTCGGGCTTAGCCCGTTCCACCTGCAGCGGCTGTTCAAGCGCGCAACCGGGCTTAGTCCGCGCGAGTATCAATCAGCGCGGCGCATGCAGCAGGTGAAGACCGAACTGCGCAAAGGAGAAGATGTGACCACCGCACTGTACGGCGCGGGCTTCAGCTCGCCCAGCCGTCTCTACGAGAAGTCCGATCAACAGCTTGGCATGACGCCAGGCGCGTACCGGCGCGGCGGCGCGGGCGCGACGATCACCTTCGCGATTGCGCCGACTCCACTGGGGCGAATGCTGGTGGCTGCCACCGAGCGCGGACTGTGCGCGGTTCGCTTTGGCGAGAGCGCGACTGAGTTGGAGCGCGGCCTGCGAAACGAGTTCCACGCAGCGGCGTTGCATCGTGACGATGCGGCCATGCGGCGTTACATCGAGCCGCTGCTGGCCAGCCTTGGCGGCGAGAGCACAACGATCGACCTGCCGCTCGACGTGCGCGCCACCGCCTTCCAGCAGAAAGTCTGGGAGACGCTGCAACGGATTCCGTGCGGCGAAACGCGCAGCTACACCGAGATCGCGTGCGCAATCGGCGATCCGAAAGCGGTTCGCGCCGTGGCCCGCGCTTGCGCTTCGAATCCCGTCGCGCTAGCGGTGCCATGTCATCGCGTGGTGCGCAGCGACGGGAAGCTGGCGGGGTATCGCTGGGGACTGGAAAGAAAGAAGAAACTGCTGGAGGGCGAGCGGGCAAACTCATAACTATGTAGTCTTCGTGACGTGCGGCGGACTGCTCCGCCGCATTTTCATCGCGCTAATCAGTTCCACTTCGGAACTAGACTGTCACCTTGCGTTTCCCATCCTCCCGCCGCTCATTTATACTCGCCTGTTTCACGGTATGCGCTCGAAGCATTCCGTGAAGGGTTAGGAGCCGTGGTGAAGATCCTGGTCTGCATGAAGCAGGTTCCGCAGAAGGACGCGCCGCTCAAGCTGAATGAGGGCGGCACGTGGATTCGCGAAGATGTTTCCTACGAAGTGAACGAGCCCGACGCTTACGCTCTGGAAGAGGCGCTGCGACAGAGAGAGAAGCATGGCGGCGAGGTGGTGGTGATCACCAGCGGCCCACCGCGCGCGCAGCAGGTGTTGCGCGAGGCGCTGGCCAAGGGCGCCGACCGCGCCATTCACCTGGAAGGCGACGGCTTCGTTACCCTCGACGCGTTCAACACTGCGAAGGCCTTCGCAGCGGCCATCAAGGACGAGAACTTCGATCTCATCTTCACCGGCTTGCAGTCCGACGATTATGGCTTTGCCCAGACCGGCGTCATTCTGGCGGAGCTGCTGGGTTGGCCGCACGCCACCATCATCATGCAAATTGAAAAGAGCGATAGCGGCATTCGCGTGAAACGCGAACTCGAGGCAGGCTTCTTTCAGTTTGTCGATATGCCGCTGCCGGCGCTCCTGACCATCCAGTCGGGCATCAACAAATTGCGTTACGCGACCCTGATCGGCATCAAGCAGGCGAAGAACAAGCCGCTCAAGAAAGTGAGCTTCGACGAAGTCAAGCCGGCCCTCAGCGAGAACTTGCAGAAGATCGAGAAGCTCTACATCCCACAGAAGACGAAGAAGACCGAAGTGCTGGAAGGTCCTCCGGGAGAGATCGCCAAGAAGCTGGTGGACAAGCTGCGCAATGAGTTGCGCGTGATCTAAGGGTTATTCGAGCGGCCCTGGCCGCCTGATCGGCCGCAGGTGCAAGATCGCCCGGGTTGGAGTTTTGGGCAGCAGTGAGAGTGGCGAGTCGGCGCGCCCGCTGCTGCGGGCAGGAGGCGACCATGCCATCGTCAGAAGACAAACGTGAAACCGGCTCCGCCTTCGTGATCATTGGCTGGGTGCTGGTGCTGTTTGCATTCCTGGTCATGTTCTTTCAGCCGGCGGCACGCAAGCTGGGAGAGACACGGTTTGAGATCATCGCCGGCGTGCTGGTCGCAGTGGGTCTGCTGTTGAATATCGTCGGCGCTCGCATCAGACGCCGCAATCGGTGAAGCGCGGCGACGCATGCGCGCAGCTGGAACATGCGGCGGAAAAAGTCGGAAAAGCAGATCCCTCACCGACTAAAGTCGGTTCGGGATGACAATAATAAAGGCAGATAAGATCGGATCGAAATGGCAGATATCATCCTGGTTGTAGTTGAGCAACGCGAAGGCAAATTGAATCGTGTTTCCTGGGAGACCATCACCGGAGCGCAGGCGATCGCCGCTGAGACCGGTTGGACGCTGGAAGCGGCCGTAGTTGGCAGCGGCGTGGGCGATATCGCCAAAGAAATCGCCGCGGCAAAAGTGTCGAAGGTGTACGACCTCGAGTCGGCCAAGGTTGAGCCGTACACCCCCGATGGCTTTGTGGCCGCGCTGAAACCGTTCATCGAGCAGAAGCAACCCAAGCTGGTGCTGATGCCGCACACCTACCAGGTGCGCGACTTCGCTCCCAAGCTGGCTGCCGCTTTGAATCGCACGCTCATCAGCGATGCCGTCGGCTACAAACATGAGGGCGGCAACCTGCAGTTCACCCGCCAGATGTTTCAGGGAAAGTTCGCTGCCGACGCGTCGTTCGTTGGCGATCCTCCGTATTTCGCGACCTGCCAGAACGGCGCCTTCCGTGGTGACCAGGCCGTACATGGGGACGCGGCCGCGCCGGTGGAAACCGTCAATCTCGACGTTGCCGATGGCGTGGTCCGCAACAAACCCGAAGCCCCGTTCAAAGAGGCGAAGCAGGCAGTCGACCTTACGCAGGCGGCGATTATTGTCGCTGTCGGTCGTGGTATCAAAGAGCAGAAGAACATCGAGCTTGCTCAGCAGTTGGCCGACGCGCTGGGCGGCGAGATCGCGGCGTCACGGCCGATTTGCGATTCCGGCTGGCTGCCGATGGACCGCCAGGTCGGATCGTCGGGACAGACGGTTGCACCCAAGCTGTATCTCGCGCTGGGAATCAGCGGGGCGATTCAGCACGTAGTGGGGATGAAAGGCGCGCGCACCATCATCGCGATCAACAAAGACGCGGAAGC
>Ga0075520_1000351_pt1 | contig 19591 bp, 22 predicted proteins | sample NGEPerB_FD_75100 | JGI IMG/M metagenome (GOLD analysis project Ga0075520, IMG submission 75100) | Arctic peat soil microbial communities from the Barrow Environmental Observatory site, Barrow, Alaska, USA - NGEE PermafrostAB12-B | ecosystem: Environmental > Terrestrial > Soil > Wetlands > Peat ... | reverse complement strand
CATGTATCCCGAGCGCCGCTTCTATAAGGCGAGCGAGCAGACCTCAACCATCGTGGCCAACCGCTCGCGACCCAGCGGAGATTTGTACCTGGTGTACACCGGGCGCAACCAAGACACGGGCAAGCCGATCATCAAGGCGCACGTGAATCCGCTGGTGATGTGGATCTGGTCGGGCGTGGTCATCGTCGTCATCGGGACGTTGATCGCGCTGCTACCCAACATGAAGCCGGCGAAGGTCACGGCGAAAGAAAAGGAGATAGTGGGAGCAGAAGCAGCACACCCTGGTGTAGTAGGAGTCGGTGGCGATTGAGATGGCCTGAAAACAATGAAGGTCCGCGATCTTATTAGGCAGATCGAAGATGACGGCTGGCGCCAAATTGCGCAGCGAGGAAGCCACAGGCAGTACAAGCACCATGGAAAACCCGGGAAGGTGACAATAGCGGGGGCTCCGTCGGATGATGTGCACCCGAAGACTTTGTCCAGCGTGCTCAAACAAGCTGGGTTGAAAAGTAAGTGAGAAGGATATGAGCTTGGCGATGAAGAAAAAATTCTTGGCGGTCTTCGAGGTCGGCGCCAACAACCTGAGCGGCTTCTTGCCGGACGTGCCTGGGGTCATTTCGACAGCAGCCACGCTGGAGCAGATACGAAAGGTAATGAGGGAGGCCGTCGAATTCCATTTGGAAGCTCTCGCGGCCGACGGCGATCCAATTCCCGAGCCTGCAACAACGAGCGTGGACTTTGCGCACGAAGATCCGGAACATGGCGTATTGTCCTGCATCGTCGAATGGCTGGAGGTGGCGGTTCCGCAATATCAATCGGTGGCGTGAACCGCAGATCCCTCGACTTCGGCGGCCAAAAGCGGGCCGCCTCCGCTCGGGATGACAACAAAATAGAGGACGGGCTATGCGGTGCAGCCAAAGCTGTGCCCCTTCAGAAACCTCGCATTCATAACTCGAAACTGGAAACTGGAAACTTGAAACTGGGAAATTTGAAACTCGACACCCGAAACTCGAAACTTCGCATCGCGCAGCTCCTGCTCGTCGCACTGCTGGCCATCGTCTTCCTGGGCGCTGACGGCGACGCCCGCTTCAACAAACTGGGACACGGCCTCATGTGCATGTGCGGCTGCAATCAGGTTTTGCTGGAGTGCAATCACGTCGGCTGCACCTACTCCGACCGCATGCGCAATGAGCTGACGGCCGGAATCGAGCGCGGCGACACCGATTCCCTCGTGCTACAGAGCTTCGTGCAGAAGTACGGCAACACCGTGCTGTCTGCGCCCACGACGACCGGCTTCAATCGCGTGGCATGGATCATGCCGTTCGCGGTTTTCGCGGCGGCGCTGGCGCTGGCCATCTGGTTTGTGCGGATGTGGAAGTCGCGCGCCGTCGCGCATCCGGTGCCGCCTCCCGATCTCAACGCCACTGAACTCGACGACCTTCGCAAGAAGGCCCGTCAGGAGACCGATTACTGATGTTTGCACTGATTGTCTCTGCTACTGCCGGACAGGAGACCGCGTTTGTCCTGTTTGGCTGCGCGCTGTTTGCGGCGCTGCTGTTCTTTTACGTTTTCTATCAGCCGGGCGATGTGGAAGCCAGCGAAGAGAAGACGCGCCTGATGTATTTGCAGGAACGCAAAGAGGCGACCTACGAAAATCTGCGCGACCTCAGCTTCGAGTACAAGGCCGGGAAGTTGAGCGAGTCCGATTACGCGGTGCAGCGCGGCTTGCTGGAAGACGAAGCGGCCGCCATTCTCGCCGAGATGGACGGCATCGAGAAGGCGCGCGCCATAGTTCGGCGTGGCACCCGGCGTCCAGGAAGCGCTCCGACGAAGGGAGACCGGGCATGAGCTGCCCGAGGGCCTTTTCCGAAGCGCTAAAGCGCTCTTTCCCCCGCATAAATTCTGGGGCTTCCACCATACTTCTCTTCTGCGTGCTCTTGCTTACATCCTTCACCGCGGCCCAGAACATCACCGGCACGGTCACCAACGCCACCACGGGCAAGGCCTCCGCCGGAGACGAGGTCACTCTGCTCTCCCTGTCGCAGGGCATGCAGGAAGTCGGAAGCACCAAGAGCGACGCGCAAGGGCGCTTCTCGTTGCCGGCGCCCGCTGGCGACCCCGCGCCGCACATGGTGCGGGTCACTCACGAAGGCGTGAATTACTTCCCGGCGAGTGGGCCGTTGATGCCGGGCACGACCACGGCCGAGCTTACGGTGTACGACTCCGCCAAGAAGGTGGACGGCCTCAGCCAGACGGTCGAGGTGGACCGTTACCAAAGCGATGGCAAGCAGCTCCAGGTGATCGCGCTGTACGCGATTCGCAACCAGTCGCAGCCGCCCCGCACCGTGGCCGACGACAAGCGTACGTTTGAATTTGTACTGCCCGAGGGCGCTGAACTGGAATCGGCGCAGGCCAAAGGTCCCGGCGGCCAGCCAATCGCGGTCGAGGCTGCGCCGGGCTCGCAGAAGAACCGCTACGCCTTCAACTACCCTCTGCGCCCCGGTGAGACGCAGTTCCAGGTGTCGTACCATCTGCCCTACAGCGGCGAGGCCAGCATCTCGCCTAAGCCGCTCGGCGAGGTGCAGCACTTCGTCGTGATGACCCCCAAAGGCATGACCTTCACGCCCAAGAATCCGCAACAGTTTCAGTCCATGCCTGACGAAACCGGCGCCGGAGTCATGGTGGTCACCAACGTCAAGCCGGGGCAGGACCTCAGCTTCCGCATTGCCGGAACAGGGGAGTTTCAGGCCGAGGGCCAACAGGGCGCACAGTCTACAGGCAGAGGCGATGCCAGCGGCGGCGGAGCCATGGGCGGATCGCAAGCCGCGGCCAACGACAATCGTCCCGGCGGTGGACTAGGTGCTCCCATCGACGCGCCCGATCCGCTGCACGATTACCGTGCCTACATCCTCGGCGCATTCGCGCTGGTGCTGGTGATGGGTGGCGCGTACGTGGTTTCGAAATCAAACGTCCGTCCCGTGACTGCCGCCGCAGGAGCATCGGACCGCAGCGCCGTTGACGCGGAAGAGACGCCCGCCGATTTCGCCGACTTCAAGGAGACGGCCGCGCCAGTTCGTGATCGTAATGCGCTCTTGCTGGAGGCGATGAAGGAAGAGTTGTTCCAGTTGGAGATCGATCGCCAGCAGGGCAAGATCAGCCCTGAGGAGTACGCCAAGGCCAAGTCCGCGCTCGACGAGACCATCAGGCGCGCGCTGGTGCGTAGCAAGTCAAGTTAATTTTCACCACACAGACACGAGAGGCACAGAGAAGACGATCGATCATGAATTCGGTCTATCCTACCTCGGCGAACGCTTTCTGATCTTCGGCGACGTTTCAGATTGTTCTATCGAAATTGGCAGCATCGAGCCCATCGGGCAAAGCTCACACTTGGGCTGCTGTTTCAGGCAATAGTGTTTCCCCACCTGCACCAGCAGTCCGTGCATTTCGTTGTAAACCTGGACCAGCGGAGTGCGTTGCGCGGTGCTCATCGCCGACGCCTCGTGCGCGCGCGGCCTTGCTTGTCGGCCCGGCCGGTGCGACTCCACTGGCTGTTCGCGCTGCAAGGCGCGCTCGATGAGATTGCGAATCTCGTCGTATTTCGCGCCGGCGCTCACCGTCAGATGTCGCTGCAGGATGCGGCGAGTGTAGGCGTCAACCACGAAGATTTCGTGACTGCCCGCATACAGCAGGATCGAGTCCGCCGTCTCTGGTCCGATTCCGTTCTGGGTAAGCAGTTCTGCGCGTAACTGTTCAGTGGGGGTAGCGAACATCTGCTCCAGCGATCCGCCGTAGCGCGCATCGAGGAACGCGACGAAGTTCTTCAGCCGCTGGGCCTTCTGCCGAAAGTAGCCGGAGGGGCGGACCAGCGCTTCCAGCTCCGGCAGCGGCAATCCGCGAATGCCCTCCACGCTGAGCATTGCCGCCGCTCGCAGGTTGGCCATGGCGCGCTCGACGTTGCTCCACGAAGTGTTTTGAGTGAGAATGGCCCCGACGATCACCTCGAACGGAGTCTCCGCCGGCCACCAATGCTGGCGTCCCCACGCGCGCGAAAGCTTGCGATAGATCGCGCGCACCGTGGCTTCCGGCTTCCTGGCTGATCGGGGTTTCACTCCGCGGACTGCTTGCCTTGTTTCAGTTGCTGCTTCCATCCCAGAATGCGCGCCTTGTTGGCCTCGGCCTCGGCCTCCGGGACCATGCCCTTGCGCTGATACAAAATCGAGAGGCTGGTATGCGCGAGCACATCGTCGGGGTCGAGCTCGGCAATGCGATTAGCAACCGCGATGGCTTTGTCGAACTGCTCCGTGTCCTGGTAAACCCGCGCCAGGCCGTGCATCGCGTCGAGGAAGGAAGGATCGGCGGCGATGGCCGCTTCGTACTGCCGGATGGCTTCCTGGTGATGCCCCTCAGCGTACAAATCGAGCGCCGCGTAGTAATAATCTTCCGCGGTTTGTCGGGATTGGTCGGCGGTCATCCGGCGTTTCGTGGCTCCGGCCTGAGTTTAGCAGGATGCCCCGAGCTTGGAGAAGCGGGCATGGGAAGCGAAAATGTTCGGCGTCAGGAAGCGGCGCCTGGTCGCCGATATACTGATTACAGCCATGCGTTACATCTTGCGCTTCTTGTGGAATGCGACTCGCGGCCATCGTCTCGCCCCCTGGCGAAGTCCCTATTTGCGCTGGAGAATTGAAACCTACACCGGCATCAAGATGCAGAGCATCGGCTTCCTGGAATTTTTTGGATTTACCTGGCGTGAGCGCGTGGAGCTGTTTCGCTTTTTGAAGTGGACCGGCGAAATGGAACGCTATGCCCGGGTCAAACCGAAGAACCCGTGAACAGGCGGGCCACTTCAAGCAACAGAAGCTAGTTAACCTCCGAACACCACGCCCACCGGCGTACCCACTCCTGCCGCAAGCTTCTCCGCAGCCGACGCCTGCCTGGCCGCGATCTCCAGATATCCCGAACTGCCGACGATGGCGAAGAACTCATCCTCGCCGCCTTCCGCGTAGGAATGGCACACGCGCGTAATCGTCTGGCCCGCAATCAGGATGCTCATCGGGGGAGGCGCAGTGGCGAACAATGCCGACGCCTCCTGCTCACCGATGTTGGTGACCAGGTTGCCGAACTTGTCCACCTTGAGCACCACGCCCCGCAAGCTGTTTTCGCCGATGCGCTCGACGGTGGGCAGCGCCAGGCGCGCATAGTCGGAAATCTCCGGACCGAACTCGGCGGGCGCAACCCCCTTGCTCAGCCATCCAGCCACCGGCGAGAAGACGTCCCGCCCATGAAAGGTTCGGCTCACCGGCTGCAGGAAGTAGCGTTCAGCGGTGACGTGGCGCACGGTGAATTTCGGCTCGCGCATCTCGACCAGCGAGAGCACACCATTGTCCGGCGCGACGAAGACATAGTCGTCGGTTTCCACGATGATGGGCCGGCGCGTGCCGCCAACGCCGGGATCGATCACTACCACATGCACGGTGCGCGGCGGAAAGAACCGGTACGCCTGCGCGATCGTCCAGGCGCCGTCGAACACATCGTACGAAGCGACCGCATGGCTGATGTCAACGATGGATGTCTCAGGATGGATGTTCAGCACCACGCCATGCATGATGCCTACGAACGGGTCGTTAAGCCCGAAGTCGGTGGTGAAGGTGACTATGCGTGTGTCGGACATGCACTGGCAAAGTATTCGCAGCAGGCGCCAGAGTCAAGCACGCCGATGGTGATGCGCCGTTTACCACGTCCCCATGCGCAGGACCAACCCAGTTGTAACCTGCAGGCCATTCTGATAATTCACGCCGTTCAGATCTTGCGTCCAGGAATGTGAATACTCCAGGCTAGCCACCCGGAAGGCCAGTGCATTATTGATTTTGTAATCCACTCCCGTTCCAGCGGCTAAAGCGAACCCACTCGTGTCCCAATCCTTGGTGTAAAGGTGATGAAGAGGATATCCCTGGTCGGCTGGCGGGACAGCAGCGATCACTATGGCCTTTTCTTCGGGATACAGGATTTCCTGGGTGAGCTTGGTGCCGCCTACCAGGAACTGCGCGTGCGTGTTCCAGCGGCCGGAAGTGGAGGGCGTCCAGCGAGGCCCGACCATGTAGCTCAGTGAATCGCCACTGAGATTGGTGGGAAGATCCAGCATCTTGCAACCGTTGACGTCCACAACAATCTGCCATTCGGAGGCAACACGAAACGCCGCCGTACCTCCGCCGCCAATGCAAGATCCCTTCGCGTCACCCCCCACATACGCCCGGTAGTTGGGAGTCACCGTGAATTCAAAAGGGGCAACTCCAGGTAAAGGATGCGCCACCCTGCTTGCGGTAGCTTGTTCCATGAAGCCCTTCATCACCGCTGACTCGGGATAGGGCTTGAAGACGCCTGGGCGGTCGTCGCGATGCCAGGGAAGCTCCCGGTTGAACACGTTGGCAAAGGAACGCGATGGGTTCAGCCCACCGCGGGCGAGCAAACGAACGTAGGGATTGTTAGTGCGGGATTCGACAAATCGTATGACGTAGCGATCCAGAGAGTCCTCGGCGAGGGTCCATCCCAGGCCGACGGTCGGTGTGATGACCTGGTCCACGAACCCCTGTTGCGGAAACTGCGCCTGGATGTGCCCGATAGAGGCTTCGCTAATCGGACCGATTTCGAATTGCAAGCTGTAAAGGTAAGAAAATGCCGCGCCGCGGAGTTTCTCCTTCCAGTATCGGGAGTTCTCGCCGAACACCACGTCGCGGTAGGCGCGATCATTATGCTGCCAAATGAATCCGGACACCGCGCCTTGCATGGGGTGACCGATGTAGTTGACGAAGAACGGGTCTCCGTCGGCCCACCCGTGGAGGTTGCCGACCGAATTCAAATACCCGGGCCAAAACGGCGTATCGAAAGCATCACGGGTCCCATATTCGGTGGCGTACCGGAACGCATGCTCGACGGTCAGAAATGCTAACGATCCCTCCGCCAGATGCAGCCAGTCAATTCCCGCCTCGTGCTTGGGTGTCGGCGACACTGCCGTGATCGCCGTTCCAGACGCAGACGCGGCTGCGCCCGAATCGACTGAGTTGTTCAGGGAGCTTGATGACCGTCCAATTGGCGGCAGGGACACCTCGGAGGCATCGCGGGGAATCGCTGCGATTGCCTGTGCGTGAACATAAACAGCACTGGAGCACAATAAGGCCACGCAAACGGCCAGAACAGCTCGCACCCTGGTCAACATCGTCATCTTCCACGACCTGAAGTAAAGTTTCCGGGATATGTTTGGATGTCTTAGGATGCCTCATTTGCCGGAGGTTGGGAACTAGAAAAATTACCAGTGGTTCAAGCTGGTTTACCTTAGATTTTTACCGCGGATTTCGGACCACAGAAGCGCCCCCCGAAAGGTGCTTCCAAAATTTAATTAGCTCTTTAATCTCATAGGCTTAGCGTATATCTACATCTCCCGAGCCGGTAGAAACTTCCACTTCGGGGCCGCCGCCACGCACCGTCCCTTTCAATTCGTGTCGCCGCAACGAGCCTTGCACAGTAATTGGGAGATCGGAGTGAATCGAACCGGAACTGCTGTGCACATTCAGATTGAAACCGCTGCCCGAGCCGATTGCCAGCCGAATGGAGCCTGAGCCTGTATGCAAATTCCACGGACCGCCCACACTGCCATCGGCACTAAGATCGCCGCTACCGCTGCGGGAGTGTAAGCCCCCCTTAACGCCCCGCAGATGGATTCCGCCTGAACCGGTTTGGACATCCACGTCACCAGATCCGGTGAGATCGGCTTCAATGTCGCCGCTGCCGGTATGCGCGTAAAACGGAGCGGCGACGTTCTCGGCCCGGATGCTTCCACTTCCGGTCTGCACATGCGAGCGGCCTCCGACGTCCCGCACCCGAATCTCGCCCGACCCGGTCTGGGCCTGCACCTCAGCGCGGACTCCCTGGACTCCAACACTGCCTGAGCCGGTGTGAGCTTGCACCGTAGTATCGGCTGGCACGCTGATCTCGTAGCTGATGGCGACATGCCGGCGCACATCCAGAGGCAAGTCGTAACCGATGCGAATGCTGTTCCCGTTCTGTTGAATCGGGGGATTCGATTCGACGGTGTGTACTGCGCTTTCAGCGTTGGAGAACCAGTCATTGCTGGCGTGCACCGTTCCGTGCACCACGACCTTGTCCGTGCCGCCAGCCTTGATGGTGATGTCGCCTGAGCCGGTAGTGACATCGAGGCTGACGGTTCCAGAGACCGTCAATGTGCGCTCAAAGTGGCCTTCGGCGCGGGCTTGCAGCAGCGCCGGTGCTAACAGGAGAGCAAGAAAAACGGCAGTGCAGTGCTTTTTCATATTGCCTCGCCGGGAGGTTGAAGGGACTGCGTTACAAGAAATCGGACTGCCGTTGCCGGCAGCCCAAGGGAGTATTAACCCATACTATTGCTGTAGAACCACCTGGTCGCCTTGTTTCAGGCCCGACAGCACCTCGGTCTTGGCGCCGTTGGAGATTCCGATGCTGATCGCGACCTTGCGCATTCCATCCTTGCCCTTCGGATCGGGCACATCCGCGGACGCCTTCTTATCTTTGTCGTACAGAATGGCGCCCTCCGGAATCATCAGCACGTTCTTGTGCTCGTCGAGAATGATCTCCGCGTTGGCGGTCATCTCGGCTTTCAGTTCGCCGCCGGGATTGTTGATGGATACCCGCACTTCGAACGTGGTCACGTTGTCTTTCTCGACGCCCATCGGCGAAATCTTGGTTACGTGGCCGGTGAAGGTCTTGTCTTTGAACGTCTCCACCCGGATGCGGGCCGGCTGCCCCAGGTACACCTTACCGATGTCGCTCTCGTCCACCTTGCCCTTCACGTACACTTCGCTGGTGTCGCCCAGGGTCATCACGAGGGTGGCGCCCGAGCCGAGCACCAGGATGGAACTGACTGCGTCGCCGACCTCCACGTCGCGCGACAGCACCACGCCGTCAATCGGGGCCGTAATGGTTGTGTAGCTGAGCTGCTCTTCGAGCTGGTTCAGGCTGGCCTGATCTTTCTTCACTTGCGCCTGGGCCTGCGCCACCTTGGCCTTGTTTACCGTGTATTGCGCCCGGGCGAGATCGCGCTTGTTGACCGCCAGGATGTAGCTGCGCTGCGCGTCGTCGAGCGCCGACTGCGACACCACGCCGTCCTTCGACATTTCCTGGGCACGTTCGTACGCGCGCTGCAAGGTGGGAATGTCCACGCCCTGGGCATCTACCTCGGCGCGCTTCAGGTCGGCTTCAGCGCCCTTGAGGTTGGCATCCGAGGAGAGCAGTTGCGCGCGACCCGAGTTGACCTGCGCCTCGATCTCGATCTTGTCGAGTTCCGCCAGCAACTGGCCTTGTTTCACCTTGTCGCCCGTGTCCACGTAGAGCTTTTTGACGATGCCGCTGGCCTTCGACTTGATCTCGACTTTGGTGATGGGCGTGACTTTGCCGGTCGCCACCACGCTCTTGGCGAGGTCGCCCTTTTCCACCTTTGCCAGCTTGGTGGGGTCGATCTTGGTGCCTCCGCGGGTCGCTGCCACTGCGACGATCACCAACGCCAGCACCGCGACTGACACGACCGAAATGATGATCCAGCGCTTCTTCTTTTTCTTGCCGTTGCCGTTCGCCACTGTCGCCTCCCAAACTGGGCAGGATTCCGTTCTGATAATGGTTACGTGTGGGGCCCGGATTTTGTTCCGTGGGACGACCGGAAAGCAGACGAAGCTCGTCCTGTCACTGTTTTAGACAGGTAGGGCAGGAATTTTGGTAGCAGAGCTGCCACGAAAGATGGTGAGTAAGGCGCTGGCTTCCCAAGGGGCACTGATCTCTGCTGTTAACCGCGCCGAGCCGGTAATCGACGAGTGCGAGTGTCCTTCTCAAAGCTCCGCTTGCTAGGGTTTTCGGGGGGCACCCTTCAGAGTGATACGCTGGGCTACCCTCCTGCCGAAATTCCCCGCCTCAATCACTGCGGTTTATGACCCGTATCACTGCACTCTTGACCCCAACTCGGGCACCATCATCTGTTTCGTCTGTTCGGTCCATTGTCCTGAACGTTCTTGCGTTCTTCGATGCCCAATAAAACCGAAACAGGAGGCACTTCGATGTACCGATTTCTGCTGCTCCTCGTCTGCAGTGTGTCGATCGCTACGTCATCCCTGCTGTTTGCTCAAGAAAAAACCACGCCGCTCGATCCCACTGTCCAGCAGCAGTACCAGGCTGGCCAACAGGCATTGAGTGCGGGCAAGGACAAGGATGCGATTGACGCCTTCAAACGGGCCAATAAGCTCGCCAGCAATCCTTGCTTCAAGTGTTTCGTCGGGCTGGCGGCAGCCTACACCCGTCAGGGAGATCTCAAGAATGCACTCGACAGTTGCGACCGGGCCGTCGCCACCGCGACCGACAATTCCAACAAAGCGAACGCGCACGCCTACAAGGGAAAAGCGCTGCTGACAATCGGCAAGCCGGACGCTAAGCGCTTTGGGCAAGCTGAACAGGAGTTCCGTACGGCCATCGAGTTGGCGGGCAACGATCCGGTCCTTCACTTGGACCTTGCCATCACGCTGCTTCGCCAGTCGAAGGACGATCAGGCCAGGGAAGAGCTGGAGAAGTGCGTTGCGCTAAATCCAGGGCCGGCAATTGCCGAACAAGCGAAGATGCTGCTTGCCAATCCCAGGCGGGCCCGGGAGGAGTTTGCTCCTGATTTTCAGCTGACAACCCTGCAGGGGCAGGAGTATGACCTCAAGGAGATGACCGGCAAGATTGTAGTGCTGGACTTCTGGGCGACATGGTGTCCCACCTGTCGCGAGTCGCTGGGCGAACTGAAAGAGTTGTCCCGCAAATACCGGAGCGACAAAGTCGTAGTCATCAGCATCAGCGCCGATGAGAACGACGCGGCATGGCGCGACTTCATCGCCAAGAAGAAGATGGAGTGGCCGCAATATCGCGACGCCGACCGCAAACTCGCGAAGTCATTCGGGATTCACGCTTTTCCTACGTATATGGTGATCGACAGTGACGGCATCATCAAGCAGAGGATTGTCGGGATGGATCCGCAAGAGAACATCGTGCACCGGCTTAAGGCCACGCTCGCAGCGATGCCGCAACTGGAAGGCGCGCAAGGCAAATAGACTTGCCTGATCCTTAGGACGACCCACCAAAGCGCGTATCCACTGTTGCTACTCCTGAACTGCCGCCCAAGCAAAGGCAGCTTGGGTGGGGTACCCTCAGAGTGATAGGCTGGGCCGCCAAGGGCTGCTTTCCCGCTATTTCTGCTCCCTTGGCATGTGCTGAAACAGCGCGAACACCGCTCCTTGCGGATCGGCGAGCACCGCGAAGCGGCCGACATTCTCCATCGTCATCGGAGGCAGGTAAAACTTTGCTCCCAAGGCTTTGGCTTTATCAGCGACGGCATCGCAATTCGAAGCATTGAAATACGGCAGCCAATGCGGCGGCGTCCCAGGCTGACGATGCGACGCCGGAGGGATACCTCCTATAAAATCCGCGCCGTTCTTGATGTGCAGATAGTTATGCTCGGGATCCTTGTCGTCGCTCATGATCTGCCAGCCGAACAGGTCGCCGTAGAACTTACCGACGCGCTGCGGGTCGGGCGTGCTCAGATCGGCCCAGCAAAGGGTGCCATCAACGTGCGCAATGCCGGTGCCCTGGCTCTTTTTCGGCTCCCAAACCGTGAACACCGCGCCCGTGGGATCTTGTAACACCGCCATCCGGCCCGCATCGAAGACATCGCAAGCCGCTACGATTACTGTTCCGCCCACTTCCGCAGCCCGCTGGGCAGCATCGTCGGCGCTGGCAACCATGATGTACAGCATCCAGTGCGGAGGCACATTCTGCGCGCGTTGTTCGGGACGCAGAGTATAAGCCGCCGCCGCATCGCGGCCGTCCAGCTTGAAGATGGTGTAGAAGTCGTTCGGCCCCATCGGCATGTCCGCGGGAGTCCATCCGAACAGCGACTCGTAAAAGGCTTTGGCGGCTGACTGGTCGGTAGTGCCCAATTCGATCCAGCAAAAAGAGCCTGGCGGGTGCGAATCAATGTGTGACATGGGCGGAGATTATACCCAGAGCAAAGCGATGGTCAACCCGAGGTTCGCGGTTCAAAGGAACTTTTGAAGCAGATTTGGAAGCTGCAGGAAATTGAGACCAGGGTTCTAGCCCTGGTCTCCAAAAACAAGCCTTACGAGAATACCTCACCGGACATGGCCGAGAGAGTGCGCGACGGAAGGGTATTGCGCACCGGGCGATCAGACACAAATCTGTCCGCGCCATTCAGCTGCTTGCGGGTGATCCGCAGCTTCAGGGCCCGTTCGATGACGCGAAGTTCGGCAACTTCGGCGCCCGCTACCAGCGTCGAAGCGCGGCCGCGCAATCCAGCCCGACCCGTCCGGCCCACGCGATGGATGAAATCCTCGGGAATGGCCGGCAAGTCATAGTTGATGACATGCGCGATGTTCTGCACGTCGATGCCACGCGAAGCAACATCAGTGGCCACCAGCACCTTGAAGCGGCCCGCGTCAAAACCCGCAAGTGCTCCGGTTCGTTGCGACTGAGTGCGGTCGCCGTGAATCATCGCGGCGGTGAAACCGTCGCGCACCAGGCTCTTGGCCAGGCGCTCGGTACCGCGCTTGGTGCGGGCAAACACCAGGGTACGGCCCTTCTCAGCGTACAGAAGCTGGCGTAGGACCTCTGACTTCTCCGATGCAGAAACTTCAAAGGCGTGGAGTTCGACGGTGTCGGCCGGCTTCGAAATGGAACCCTGCGCAATGCGTACTGGGCTGCGCATGTAGTCATTGACCAGGCCGGCGACGGAGGCTTCCAGGGTCGCCGAGAAGCAGAGCGTTTGGCGATCACGCGGCAGCACCGCCGCGATGCGCCGGATGGCCGGCAGAAAGCCCATATCGAGCATGCGATCGGCTTCGTCCAGAACCAGGGTTTTCACCGTTTCCAGACGCACCAGCCGACGGCCGAGGAAATCTTCCAGCCGCCCGGGCGTGGCTACGATGACCCGCGCTCCGGAGCGCAAGGCTTGAATCTGCGCCTTCTCGGCCAGACCGCCGATGACGAGGGCCGCGGGCGCAAGTTTCTTGTCGCGCAGCTTTTCATATTGTTCGTGGACCTGCATGGCAAGTTCGCGCGTGGGTACCAGGATCAGCGCTTCCGGGTTGCGAGACGAAGTCTGCAACAGGCGCTCAATCATGGGAACCAGGAACGCCAGGGTTTTGCCAGTGCCGGTTTGGGCGGTGGCCAGGACGTCTCTGCCCGCAAGTGCGTGCGGGATCGCTTCCGCCTGAATGGCGGTGGGAATAGTGAAATTAGCAAGCGCCAACTTCCGCTGAAGATCAGCGGAAAGAGGCATTTCTGTAAATTGTGTCAATCGATTCGTACTTTCTGGAGGGGCGTCTCGCGATTGCATTTAGTTGGTGCATGCGATTCGCGAAGATACTTCGGATGCCGCTCAATAGTTTATTGGGCGCTGAAAACAAACGGGAAGCAGGAAAGGCGGGAAATCAGATCGAAAATTCGGATCGGACTGTCGCACCACAAGCGAACCGTGGCTAATAGCGTCTAACAGGAGTGTACCACAGACTCCCGGAGAATGCTGGAGAAAGCAGCGGCGGGGCCGACCGCAGCCGCGTAATTACTTGGCAAAGTCATGAAAATCAAAGCCTTGCGGCTGACCTTCCTCGTCGTGCGTGACCACCAGATCGGCCACCGATTGGGTGGCAGGAGCTTCGGTCTCATTTTCCGATTGCTGCTTGCGCTGCTGCTTCTTCTGGAACTTTTCGGCCTGTTTTTCCTGTCGTGACCGTTCTTTTTGGCGCTTGGTAAAGGATGGACGCGAGTTGGCCATACACGGCTCCTCTCAGCTCAATCAATCTGATATCTCCATCATACATGGATGTTGGCACTCTGAGTAACCGCGCGAACTGACGAAACGAGAGATCCACAATGCGGACCACTGCCGAACTGTTTCAAAATCCTCAGCGGCCGTTTCCGCGCTAACCAAAGCAGATTCCTCGCTTCGCTCGTAATGACAACTCCAGAGACAAATCTTCGATCATTCCACCGCACCAACTCAGAACGGACTTCTCCCGCACGCTTTTAAAGCCATCGGGCGGGACAACTTTGAAGGCGGATAGCTGACCGCTGACCGCTGACGACTGAGTGCAGACCGCTGCGCGCGGTGTTCAAACTCACATCACGGTGTGACCGCTGTCACTTCGCCTTGGGCAGTGCCTGGTTAAAAATCGAACCATCGTTCGGTAGGTGGATGAGGCTCCCAACCGCAGCGTAATTCCAAGTGCCGCCAAGCCTAATAAGCGAAGATGCCGCCGTCAAGGCCGCTATTCCTCAGGCGCGGCGCCAAGAAGAAAGGGCAGCAATGGCCAAGGGTTCGGTGCAGATCGTAGTTGAGCGCTGTAAGGCCTGCGGATTCTGCGTAGAGTTCTGTCCCACGCACGTTCTGGCGCTCTCCTCTGCTTTTAACGCCAAGGGATATCACACTCCTTATATGGTCCACCCGGAGAAGTGCAGCGGTTGCGATTTGTGCGGCATGTACTGCCCCGACTTCGCAATCTTCGGATACAAGCAGCCGGCGGCGGCCAAGGAAGTTGCAGCCGCAGCGGCTCCGCCACCCGCTGCCGAAACCAAGGAGGACCAAGATGCACGCTGAAGCTGCCGGGGTCATGACCGGCACCCATTTCCTGGACGGCGACCACGCCTGCTGCGAAGGCGCACTGGCGGCGGGCGCGCGCTTTTCCGCGGGTTATCCCATCACCCCCTCAACCGAAGTCGTAGAACGCTTTGCCGCGCGTGTGCCCACCGTAGGCGGGACATTCATCCAGATGGAGGATGAACTGGCGGCTTCCATCGCCATACAAGGCGCGGTTTGGGGCGGCGCCAAGGCCTTTACCGTGACCTCCGGCCCCGGGTTCTCCTTGATGATGGAGCATATTGGCCTGGCGGTCATGACCGAAACTCCGTGCGTTTTCATCGACGTGCAGCGCGGCGGCCCTTCCACTGGATTGCCCACCCTGCCCGCTCAAGCCGACATGATGCAGGTGCGCTGGGGCTCGCACGGCGATTACGAGATAATTGCGCTGTGCCCGAATTCGCCGCAAGAGTGCTTCGACCTGACCGTCACCGCATTCAACTACTCTGAGCAGTATCGCTGCCCGGTGTTCGTCATGATGGACGAGGTGGTCGGCCACATGACGGAGAAGGTGGTCATTCCTCCACCAGAGCAAATTGAAGTCACCCCGCGTCGCTATACCACTCTTCCACCCGACGAATTTCTGGCGTTCAAGCCGCGTGAAGACCTGGTGCCCGACATGCCGCGGACCGGCGAGGGCTACAACGTCCACGTTACCGGCCTGACCCACGACGAGCGCGGCTATCCCGACATGACGCCCGCCACGCAAGACAAGCTGGTGAGGCGGCTGCAAGACAAGATCAAGACGAATGTCGACAAGATCACTCTCTACGAGGAAGAGCAGATCGACGGCGCCGAGGTGGTCGTGGTGTCGTATGGCATCACCTCGCGGGTGGCGCAACGTGCCATCGAGTTGGCGCGAAAGAAGGGCGTGAAGGTCGGCAAGTTCCGCCTCATCACCGCATGGCCGTTCCCCGAAAAGCAGATTGCCGAAATCGCCGCCAAGGTGAAGGCAATTGTTGTCGTCGAGCTGAATCTGGGACAGATGGTGCGCGAGGTAGAACGCGCCGCTGCCGGCAAAGCGATCGTCCGCTTCGTGGGACATGCCGGAGGCAGCGTACACCGTCCGGAAGACATTCTGCAGACCATCCTGGAGGTGGCGCGATGAGCGAACTGAGCGAACTGACCGTTCAAAACCCAGTGGAACAATTCCTGCGCATGGACCGTATTCCCCACATCTGGTGTCCGGGCTGCGGCATTGGCACCAGCGTCAACTCCTTCGCCCATGCGCTGATCGACGCCAAGATCGATACCAGAAACGTCGCCATTGTGTCCGGCATCGGTTGCACCGGGCGAGTGGCCGGCTACGTCAAACAGGACTCGTTCCACACTACGCATGGCCGCGCGATTCCGTTCGCCACCGGATTGAAGCTGGCGAATCCCAAGCTGAACGTGGTGGTGTACTCCGGCGATGGCGACTTGTTCGCGATTGGCGGCAACCATCTGATTCACGCCGCACGCCGTAACGTGGACATCAAGGTCGTCTGCATCAACAATCTGATCTATGCCATGACCGGCGGACAGACAGCCCCGACTACGCCGAACGATGTCATTACCTCGACCAATCCTTATGGCACGTACGATCCGGCTTTCAACCTGCCGTATCTGGTGGAAGCGGCGGGGGCGGTTTACGTGGCCCGCTGGACCGCCTTCCATGTTCGCCAACTGGCGCGTGCCATGCAGGAGATGTTCGCCAAGAAGGGTTTCAGCTTCATCGAGGTTTTGTCGCCTTGCCCAACGCTCTATCAGCGCCGCAACAAAATGGGCGACGGCCTCGACACCATGAAGTTCTACAAAGAAGTCAGCAAAGTCCGCAACGGCGCTTCGACCAAAGACGTTGCATTGACCAAGAGCGGTGAGATCACCGTCGGCAAGTTTGTCGATCGTGAGCGCAGCGACTATCACGAACTCATGCACGATAAACTGCTCGATTCTCTGGGAGACGATTACATGGAAACGGAGGCCTGTTCATGCCAGTAAGCGAGATCCGCATCGCAGGATTCGGAGGCCAGGGCGTTATCCTGTCGGCCATCATCATCGGCAAAGCGGGCTGTATCTATCAGCCCGGCTACGCCACCATGACGCAGAACTTCGGGCCGGAAGCGCGCGGCGGAGCCTGTAGCGCGCAGCTCATTCTTTCGGATACGCCGGTGCTGTATCCCTACGTGCCCCGGCCCGACATTCTGGTGGTGATGTCGCAGGAGGCGTACGGCCTGTTCGCTCCGCAGCTCAAGGACGAAGGCGTCCTCATCATCGAAGAGGACCTGGTGCGGATTGGCGAACTGCCGGCGGGAGTGCGCGTTTACAGCGTCCCCGCAACCCGCATCGCCGAAGAACTCGGCAAGAAGATGGTGCTGAACATCGTGATGGTCGGTTTTTTTGGAGCCATCACGCAAGTGCTCGACCGTGAGGCGCTGCGCAACGCCGTGGGCGCTTCCGTGCCGCAAGCTTACCGGGAACTGAACTTGAAGGCCTTCGACCGGGGATTCGAGTACGGCGCCAAGGCGCTCACGGAAGTCATCGTGCAGCAAGAATCAGACGTCGCAGTCGCAGCCCTGGAAAACTAGCTTCATTTATAACTCATACCAAAGCCGGCGGAGGGTCGCCGGCTTTTTCTCTTATCGATACGAACCATTTTGATGTCATCCCGACCGAACCCGCTTTAGCGGGTGAGCGGAGGGACCTGCTGTTTCTTCATTGGGCAGGCGCGTGGATTTGCAGCCGCGCTGGCTTTCCCCACTCAGCCGATAGATCTTCCCACGTCGGGTTGTCACGCTCGATGAGAGCAACCTTCTTTTCGCGCCGCCACCGCTTCAACTGTTTTTCCCTGCTGATTGCCGCCTGCACCCAATGGAATGGCTCATAGTACACGAGCCGATGTACTTTGTATTCGGCGGTGAAACCACCGTACATACCGCTGCGGTGCTCGCGGATTCGCGTTTCCAGATCGCTGGTGATTCCGATGTACAGCGTTCGCGATTTGCTGGCGAGGATGTAAACGTAATAGCGGTGTTCCATCGAATCATAATCGACGAGCATCGCGAGGATTACAGTGATGTGGCTCACACGACAAACAGCAGGTCCCTCCACTCACCCGCTGAAGCGGGTTCGGTCGGGATGACAATTATGAGAAATATCAGAGTCCTGGCTGCGATGAAGACAACGCCCCTTGCACATCCGTCATCTATTATTGGGAATCATGTCCCACGACAATGTACCGAACACTCGTGACCAAGACAGCGGCAAGGGCGCAGTGGAGCAGGACGGGCGCGGTCAGGCAAGCAACGTTTCTCGCACTGGAGAAATTGGACACCGCGATCAGGATGCGCTGCTGAAGTCTTCCGACAGCGACTTTCCCGAACCCGGGCAGAACGAAGAGCACACCGGCGAGCCGCAAGCGCGGAATCAACTCAACCGCGATACCGAAATAACCTGCCAGGATAAAGAACATCCCCAGCCGGAAGATCAGAAGCAAAATCAGAACAAGGAAAAGGACGATCCTCTGGCTTCTTGATTAGCTCCGCCCATTCTTTCGGGTGTAACGAAACCGAATCACATTCAGGCTAAGGACTTGGCTGGTGGTGCAGCGAGCCGGCAGCGAACGCAAAGCCTTCTGGCGCGATCCGCACTGCACCCTGATAGGGCTGATCAATGTCAGCGATGGCCACCAACACCAGTGCGACCAGGAAGCTCAGCATCAGCACTTGCAACAAGTGAAAACGGAAATTCGGCACTCCAAAAAAGCAAGCCGACGCAACCGTGATGATGCCTCCCGCAACCAGCACCGCCCACAGAATGCCGGGCAGGGCTTCGCGCACCTGCATGGCCCGAATGCGGCGGTGTTGGGTCAATGCTCGCAACTCCTCCATGAGTTGGTAGACCGCGATGGCACCGGGCTGCGCATGCGCCTCACTCTCTCCTGCCAGCGTCCAGAACTGGTTGATCATCTCATCGCCCTCCGGCGGCATTTGCTGCTTCACCATAGCGGGCCACTCGCGTTCTAAGGCGTTGTCTGCATAGCGCACGCATAGCTCCTGGATGGCCTTTGCATTCGGGTCCTTCAACTGGCTGGCAATGCGGAAGACGTTCACCAGCGCATTGGCTTCCTGCTCTTCGTTGGCTTGCGCCTCTTGGAACATTGCCCAGACGCCCGCCAGCGTGAAAGCCAGAATGACCGCGTAGGTGGTGCCGATAACGGCAACCACCGCGCCGGTAAAATCGTTGGACTCCTTGCGAGAGGGCGCGGTTGAGGTGCGGCTAACCAGGAAAAGAAATGCGGTTCCCCCAGCGACACAGCCGATGATGATGAGAATGTTGGCTAGCACAATGATCTCTCGCGGCTAATCCTCCGGCGGTTAACGAGCTTACACTGCTTTGCCAAAAAGCGGGAGGGGATTCTACCGGGAGCGGCAAACTTAGCTTAAAGCCAGGACCTTGTGCTCGGGGCAGCGGGCTTGCGCCAGATCGATCAAGCGATCGATCAACTCCGGCCCATGGTTCGCGTAGAAATAGAGCCCACCGATTTCGCGCTCCGGCAGCGACTTATTGGGATAAAGAGCGTTCTCGATTTGGGCGGCGTGTCGCGACAGAATGTCCGTCCTGCGCAATTCGGCCTGTGCGGCCCGCTTCTGCAGACGATTTACCTGATAGTGCATCTTGCTGGCGGCCCGCCTGGCGGCCTCCACTAAGGTTGGATCCAGCGTCTTTAAAGACTCGTTGAGCCGCGCCATACCGGCTTCAACCGATTGGCGCGCCTGCTCGAAATCCTGCTTCAGTTCGGCCGGCAACGAGCGGGCGGCAAGACAGTCGCGAAGCTGACATTCGCCATGGAACAATTCCGGCAGCTCCACTGCGTATTTATTAAGGAGCCGCTCGATG
>Ga0075520_1000350_pt1 | contig 19663 bp, 17 predicted proteins | sample NGEPerB_FD_75100 | JGI IMG/M metagenome (GOLD analysis project Ga0075520, IMG submission 75100) | Arctic peat soil microbial communities from the Barrow Environmental Observatory site, Barrow, Alaska, USA - NGEE PermafrostAB12-B | ecosystem: Environmental > Terrestrial > Soil > Wetlands > Peat ... | reverse complement strand
CCCGTAGAAATAGCTGTTCGCCTGGCCGGGCATGCGATAGGTGAAGCGTTCGACCTCTTCCTCGGCAAAGGCATGTGACAGCACCACATCCTGCTCCATCACGCGAAAAGCATCCGCGGGCGTGATCTTGCCGGCTTGCAACTCGGGATCGAGGAACGCGCGGGCGGCCCGTTGCAGCCTCAGGTCCAGCGAGATCAACTGGCCTTCCAGCGGCATGTACGGCTTGATCAGATATCCCGAGTACAGTCCCCAGCCTTCGACGTTCGTGCTGTTGAACGCGTAGCGCACCCGCGCCAGCGAGACCCCGTGCTCCAGCATGGAATCGAATTGCAGTTCATGTCCCGGCCGTGCCTCGTGCGCGGTGAGCGTCCAGGCGGCTGCGTCGTAGGTGAAGTCGTCGTACTTTTCGGTCGAGGGCTTTCCCGGGCTGGCTGGAATGTTCAACGGGAGAACGAACTCGCCCTTCTGCCCGGTGTTGTGGATGAACGGTGGCGGCACCATGTGCGGCGCAGGCTGCTGCGCGGTCTCGGCTGGCGTAGCGATGCGAATGCGGGCGGGCCGGTCGGGTAGCGACACAATTTGCTGGTCGACGATGATCTTCTCAATCTGCTTCAGCCGCTCCTCATAAAACGGGAGAATGGCGTCGCCCACGAGCTGCTGTTTCTTCAACTCGCGGATCACGTCGCGGTAATCGCTCGAGGGCAGGTGCCGCTCCTTGGCAATCTTCTGCGCGACGGACTTCATCTCGCCCTGGATCTCGATGAAAGCCTGGTGTGCCATGGTGGCGAGCTGCGCCGGCGGAATGTCGATGCCAAAGCTTTCCATGTCGAGCGCATAGTGCTCGGGTGGGAGGCGAAAATCGTCTCGCGCCTTGGGCAGCACCGTGGCTTGCACCCACGCGTCATAGTCGGTGAGTTGCGTCTTCAGCTTGGCAAACGGCTCTTCCCATCCCGTCAGTTTGTACTTCTGCATGAGCGCGGCAATTCCGTTGAGATAGTTGGAATTGCGGGCCATCTCGGTTTCGATCTCAACTCGCGCGGGATAGATCACGCCCGGCTTGGCCATCTGCTGGGTGACGCGCTGCTTCAGGATCTCGGTCAGCGCAGTGTACCCGGGCTCCAGTCCGGCGTACTCACGAATGCGGACCACGGCAGCAGGCCGGCGTTCGGAGGGAGTCTGCTCATCGAGCAAGACCTGTAGCCCGCCGAAGACCATCTGGCTGGCGTTGAAGAACGGCACTTCGTGGGCGCGCTGAAAATCCTGGCGCTTGAAGTTGAGGTTCACCCTGCGGATCATGATTTGCAGGTCCTCGGCCACGTCCTCCTGCTGCTTTTCCGCCGCCGCGCTCTTCAGCTTGGCCAGCACCGCTTCGGTCTCCTGCCGCTCCTGGTCCTCGTTGGCGAGCGTGGGTTGCGAAGCCTTGGTGTCGAACTGACTCAACCCCTGCTGCGTGCCAAACTCGGGTCGGTACTTGAAGGCGACGTCGATCAGCATGTTGGCGTATTGGTTGCTGGTGGCGATCCAACTGCGATCGGCAGGCTGGGTAGCCTGGGTTTGCGCGAAAACGGGCAAGCAGAAAGCGGCGGCGCATAAGAGCGAGATCAGTGTGAGAATCAAAACATCCTCCTGGGAAAGAACAGAAGCCGTCAAAGTATAGACGGGATCTTGGGTAGGCGAAAGGCGCAGCGCTCGGCGCCACTCAGCCCTTGCCGCTCGGTAAGTCGACCACCCCGCACGTGCCGGGAGCATCGTTATCGGCGTCATTGGGGCCCTTGGGACCGCCTTCCCGCATTTTGGCGCTGATCTCCTCGATCAACACCTCAATCACGGCCGTGGTAGCAAGGTGCGCTGCCGGGGCGGTCGTGTAATCGCGCCCAGCCGCCCGGCCGGGGAAATAGCGCAACGTCATCGCTTCGAACATCTCCCGCTTCTGCTCATTATCTTCCAGCAGCCGTCCGCGGCCAAAGCACATGACGCAGCGATAGTTGGCTGAGTGATACTTGGCATCGCGCGAATAGACGAGGCCGTCGAGTTGCGTGACCGTCGCGCAAATTGGGATGCCAGCGGCGAGATGTTCCAGCGTGCGGCTCGATACGCCTCCATGCAGGTAGAGGCGGTCGGGACGTTCGGCGACATAGTGATACAGCATTGGGATGACATAGGGCCGCCCGTCCTGCTGAAAGCCAACATGCGCCACATAACCCTGCGCCAGAAACTCTTGCGCAAGGTCGGGAACAGCCCGCTCGGGATGCTGATGGATTTTCGTGATCCAGGCGGTGTTAGTGGTGGCCGAGCTCATGCCATCAATTTAGCAGAGCGCAAAAAATCAGGCACGGGATCGGTTAATCCCGTGCCTGGTACCCAGTTGGCGCCTGTTGCAAGGAGAAAACTTAGTCGTTGGCCGAGACATTGTCGCGGCGTACATGCTCGTGTTCGTGCTCGCAGGTCAGCGGACATTCGCCCAGGATCGGGCGGCAGGATGGGTCTTGCCCCACCTCGATCATCTGCCCCGGGACCTTGACCTCCGCGAACTGCTCTTCTTCGGTCGAGTGCTTCAGCGCCGACAGCGACGACTTGCCGCTGGCGATGACTTGCGTGACCTCGTCGAAGTAGCCCGTGCCGACGAAGCGCTGGTGCTTGACCGCGGAATATCCGTGGCTGTACTCGCGCGCGAATTCCTTCTCCTGCACGCGCGAGTAAGCGGTCATGCCGGTATCTTTGTAGGCGCGCGCCAATTCGAACATCCCGAGGTTCAGCACGTGGAAGCCGGCCAGCGTGATGAACTGGAACTTGTAGCCCATCTCGGCCAGCGCGGGCTGGAAGCGCGCAATGGTGGCGTCGTCCAGCTTCTTCTTCCAATTGAACGACGGCGAGCAGTTGTAGGCCAGCATCTTGCCCGGATACTTCGCGTGGATCTCGTCAGCGAAGCGCTCGGCTTCCTTCAGGTTCGGCTCCGAGGTTTCGCACCAGATCAGGTCGGAGTACGGCGCATACGCCAGGCCGCGCGCGATGGCTGAGTCGAGACCGCCATGGATGCCGAAGAAGCCTTCGGAGGTGCGCTCGCCGTTCAGGAAGATTCGATCGTAGGGATCGATGTCGCTGGTCAACAAATGCGCGCTGTTGGCATCGGTGCGCGCCAGGACTAGCGTCGGAACACCCAGCACATCAGCCGCAAGACGGGCCGCCACCAGCTTCTGCACCGCCTCCGTGGTGGGAACCAGCACTTTGCCGCCCAGGTGTCCGCACTTTTTGGCGGACGACAACTGATCTTCGAAGTGCACGCAGGCCGCACCGGCTTCGATCATCGACTTCATCAATTCGAAGGCGTTCAGGGTGCCGCCGAAACCAGCTTCGGCATCGGCGATGAGCGGCGCAAACCAATTCATGCCGTTCTTCCCCTCGGAATGGTGGATCTGATCGGCACGGGTAAGCGCGTTGTTCAGACGGCGAACCAGATTGGGTACCGAATCGGCCGGGTAGAGGCTCTGATCGGGATACATCTGGCCGGCGTTGTTGGCGTCGGCGGCCACCTGCCAGCCGCTGACGTAGATAGCTTTCAGCCCGGCCGAGACCATTTGCACGGCCTGATTGCCGCTCATGGCGCCCAGGGCGGCGACATACTTCTCGCTGTTCAGCAGCTCCCACAGGCGTTCCGCGCCTACATGGGCGAGGGTGTATTCGATGGGAAGGGTGCCGCGCAAACGCACAACATCTTCCGCGGAATAGGGCCGGGCGACTCCGTTCCAGCGCGGATCGGTCTTCCAGGATTTGGCAAGTTCAGCAGCAGTTTGATGGGCCGCCATTTTGGTGATCTCCTCTCGGGTTCGGATAAATCAGCGGGGGTCTAACATCCTCCGTATTGAGTTGACATTGTTCAATTAGCTGAACACTCATTCCGCATAGTGTACAAACCATAAACTGCCTGCGATGCGCAGGCAAGCTTACTGTTCATAATACTGAACACAAATTCACTCTTTTGCACCCTGGCTCTCCGATTCCCATAGTGGGAAGCAGGTTGCCCGCGCAGGTGTTTATGTCTCTGTGTCGGCTCTAACGTTAAGCGCAGCCGCCATGCTTTGTCTGTGACATATAGCTCACTCCACAGTTGGGTGACCGGCCTTATTGAATGGAGGCGGCTTCACAAGCTGCTGCTGCTGTGGAAAGACTCTGGGGGAGTCTTTTGCTGGGAGCCCCCCTGCTCTGTTCAGGCATAACTCGACAATGGCCGCGATTCTGAACTCGTATTCACCATGTCGCACAACTGTTAGACTGGTGCCATGGCGCGTCCAATTGAGAGCCCATCGACTGCGGTGGAGCGTACCCTGCTGATCCTGGAAGCCGCCGGCCAGCGTGAGGGCGGCATGTCGAACGCCGATTTCAGCCGCAAGCTCAAAATCCCCAAGAGCTCAGCCAGCTACATTTTGCGCACGCTGGAGCAGCATGGCTATCTGCGCCGCGACCTGGAAGATGGCAAATATCGGCTGGGCATGAAGGTGCTGAGCCTGTCGCGCGCGGCCCTCAGCGGAGTTGATATACGCGAAGCGGCGCTGCCCATCATGAAACACCTGGTCGATCAAATTCACATCACCACGCACCTGGCCATTCTCGACCATGGCGAGGCGGTGTACGTAGAGAAGGTGGAGGCGCCCAGCTTTATCAAGATGGACACCTGGATCGGCCGGCGCATGGAAGTACATTCCACCGCGGTCGGCAAGGCGCTGCTCGCCTACCTTGATCCCGAGCAGAGGGACGCAATCATCCGCCAACGCGGACTGAAGAAACTGACGCCGCACACCATCATCAGCGTGCCCAAGCTGATGAAAGAGTTCGAGCGCGTTCGCCAGTTGGGATATTCGGTGGATGACGAGGAGAACAGTCTGGGTGCGCGCTGCGTGGGAGCGCCCATCTTTAACAGCCGCGGCGGGGTTGAAGCGAGCATCGGCTCGACCGGAACCATCCACGCCGTGCCGCGTGACGCCGTGCCTCGACTGGCGGAGACGGTCAAAGACGCAGCCCGCCGTATCTCACACCAAATCGGTTATCGCGGGTCGTATCCGCCAACGGCAGGGTAGATTCTTCCTGTTGTCATTCTGAGCGTAGTCGAAGAATCCCTACCTTAGACAGACACTTGGCATAGGGGTCCTTCGACTCACCCGCCGCGGCGGGCTCGCTAGGATGACACTACATTTGCTGACGGCTGAATGCTGAGTGCTGATTGCTGCTCTGCCAACGCGAGCGGGCGCTCATCCACCCGCAGAAACCAGCGGTCGCAAACAATGTTGCGGCAGAAAGAGTGGCTCCGTAGCAGACTGCGCCCGCAGATCTCGCGAACCGATTGCGGGATGAACCGACCCAGCGATTCCAGGGCATTCCGCTTCTGACGCAACCGGGCATTCAAAAGCTGGCGATAGAGTTCCAATCGGCTGGCACTGTAATCGCCCTGGGCGGAGAGGATGCTGTGGGCGGCAATCAATCCCGACTCAATGGCCGGCCGTATGCCTTCGCCGCTTTCCGGATACGCCAAGCCGGCGGCATCCCCGATCAACAGAATGTGCTCATCCAGAATTGCCCGTTCCGAGTGGCCGAAGAGCCAGTACGCGTGTCCCAAAATGCCTTTGCCGGGTACTTCGACATTTCTGCTGCGCTTGAGAAAGCGCAGGAATTCGTCACAGTGTTGGGAGAGGCCGTGATTATCCATGCGGCCGATGCCGACGGTGAGGACATCCTGTTTGCGGAAGCACCATCCGTAGCCGCGCAGATCGCGGCAAAAGTAGAGCTCAGGCAACTCGCCGGCGATGCGGCAGCTGGCGGCTTGCGCGGCGGGCATCTCGAACTCGATTTCGCGGGCGACCACCGACGGCGACGAGGCTTTGTTCCCCAGGAAGCGCGACACCGGACAAAAGTGTCCTCCGGCGCCAACCACAAGTCGCGCCTTGATGTCGCCATTGACGATCCAGCCCTCCCCGGTTCGCTCGATGGAGTCGAACGGAACGCCTTCGCGGATGCGCGCGCCACAGCGGCGCAGCAGATATTCGTCGAACTCGTTGCGCAGGATACCGTAGCTGATGGTGCGCCCGTAGTCGATGTCAACCTGCGGTTCTTCGATGCAGCTCAGGCGAAAGCCGGTGATCGGCTGCAGAACGCGCCCCGGCGCGTAGGACTCCGGATCGATGCCCAGCGCCTCGAATACCAGGGGCGTGATCCATCCTCCGCAAAGTTTGTTGCGCGGGAAGGTGCTGCGATCAATCAGCAGCGTGTCGAGCCCTGATTGCCGCAGTCCCCAGGCGCAGGAGGACCCCGCCGGTCCGCCGCCGACAATTAAGACATCGCACGAGTCCATAATTCGTCGTCTAACTTATCTTGGTCCTGACCGACGCTGCTGTACAGCCGGGCGCGTGTCGAGGGAACTGACGGGCAGCGGGCTCCCGCGAACACCACCTGGAACAATTGCAGCGTGCCCACCCGGAAGGCAGCAATGGACCCGGCAAGGTAGAGCCGCCACATGCGCGCAAAGGTCGTCCCTTGATCGCGGACGACGGTGTCGTACGCGCTCTCAAATCGGCTTAACCAGTGTTCGATGGTTTTGGCGTAATGCGGACGCAGGTCCTCGACATCAAGCACGTAGAAGGACGCCGGCTCCAGGACCTCCATCGACTCGCGGAGGGTGGGCGTGTAGGCGCCGGGAAATATGCGCCTTCGAATCCAGACACTGAACGGCAGGCTGCGGCAGCGACCGATGAAGTGCAGCAGGCCGCGGCCTTGGTCGCCGATCGCACGTTGAATCACCCGGCCGAACTCCGGGTAATGTTCACGGCCCACGTGCTCCAACATTCCGACCGAAACAAATACATCGTAGCGGCCGGTGATATTGCGGTAATCGTCCTCCACAAACTCAACCATGGAAGAGAGGCCTTTCTGCTCGGCCACCTCCCGTGCCACCCGAATCTGCTCATGGGAGATGTTGAAGGCCTTTACCTTCACGCCATAGTGCTCGGCCATATACATGGCCAGTGCGCCCCAGCCACATCCGGCTTCGACCACTGTCTCCCCCGGCCGGAGCCATAACTTCCGGCAAACCAGGTCGAGCTTGGCTTCCTGGGCCTCTTCCAATGAGGCATCTTGGCTGGGAAAGTAAGCGCAGGTGTACACCATCAGTTTATCCAACCAGAGCTTGTAAAACTCAGCCGGAAGATCGTAGTGATGACGAATGTTTCGCGTGGAGCCATAGCGGCTATTGGTCTGTGCCCAGGCCAGCCACTTCGACATCAGTCGCCAGCGCCAGTTCCGCACTGCGCGGGATGATGGGTAAATGGATTCGAGGACACGGACCAGATCGCCGTCAACTTCAATTCGGCCGTCGGAGTAGGCATCCCCGAAGACGACCTCGGGATTCATCACCAGCCCGGCCAGGGTAGCGCGGTCAGCTATGCGGATAGTGCCAATCGGCGACGAGGCCGTGCTGGGCCGGTCTTCGACGTGGGGAAGAGCCAGAGATATGGGAGCCGTACCCACGGCCCTGCGAACCGCCTTCAGCAGGGAGCGATCGATCCAGGAGGCATTGTTCAGGGTCACAGTATCCTCCATCTAATACCGTAACAACCCGAGGGATGAGATACAGCTAGTCCTTGGATGAGCAAAGTCGTGGCGAGGAGAACCGGTCGTGATGGCGTCGAACAGTCGGGCAATAAAAGCAGGGGAGCGGTCGCCGAGCGACGGGGTTACTGTTGACATGATTTCTGCCTAACTCATCGCAGTGAGCTGACGTGGTGATACTAACACCGGCATATTCGCGTGCGTCACTGAAAAAGTATGGGTTTCGCAAAGGGATCTAAAACCCAAGGTTTTGGCCCTGAAATAGCTCTGGCTTCCGGGAGGAGTTGAGATAGGATTTTGGCGCTTTAGATTGCCAGCGCCAGGCCAGACGTTATGCAGCGATCGTGGCGGCGCTAAACATGTTTGCGGGCTGGTTTTACCATGCCCTCCCGTTCCAGGGATTCCTGAATGCTGGTCCACACTCGAGGGCTGGGGTCTTCCATGGGAACCAGCAGCTTGGCGGCCTCCGCGATATAAAGTAAGTCGGCAATCAGATCGGAACAGATGTGACAGCTTGCGAGGTGCTGCTGCTCCTCCGCGCCGCCGTCCCCGTCAATGATGTAAGGCAGGGCCTTTTGAAACTCCGCGCACGTCATGAATGCTCCCCCAAGGAATCCAGATGAATGTGTTCCTTGCTATCGTTGCAGGATTCCCTGTATCTCCCCTGCGAAATGTCCGCTCCGCTCATGGTCTATCGTCTTGCAGCCTTCTCCGCCTGGCTCAGCTTCAGAAGGTCACGCAGTTTCATTCTTGCCTTGTGAAGCTGAGATTTGCTATTGCCGATGGAACAGCCCATCATCTTGGCAATTTGGTTGTGTTCGTAACCTTCGACATCATGCAGCACAAAGATGATGCGGTATCCCGGTGGCAGACTCTCGATGGCCCGCCCCAGGTTGACCCGATCAATGGCTCCCACCAGTGCATTGTCGAGGGTGCCGATGTCTTTCCTGGGACCATCTTCGTTCTGCGGCTCCAAGGTCTCCTCCAGCGAAACTTCGGGCAGTCCCTTCTTGCGCAGGCGCATGAGCACTACGTTCACCGCCAGGCGATGCAGCCAGGTGGAGAAGGCCGATTCCCCGCGAAAGGTAGCGATCTTGCGAAACAACTGCAGGAAGGCCTCCTGGGTTAGATCTTCCGCTTCCGCCGTATTGCCGACCATGCGCAGGCACAGCGAATACACCCGCCGCTTGTGCAGACTGTACAAAGCCTCGAAGCATTCGGAATCGCCCTGTTTGGCGCGGTCGATCGCTTCCTGCTCGGAGATGCCGTTGGCCAGGGTTTTCTTAGCGGTCGTCAAATGAATGTACTCGGTCTGCTGCCAGATTCGATGCCAGGACGGCAGCAGTTCGTTGCCCGGCACCGGCGGTGACAGAATACTAAAGCCCTGTCCGTTCCGGGCCTGGCACAGGTGCCGATCAGGGTACCATCTTTCCTTGGCAGGATTGATAGACTGCTGTCAACCGTTTGTGGGCCCGCCTTTACTCGACGGCGGAAGGGTGTCAGGTCAGTCCGGAGAGCGGCCTGATTACTCGCACCGCAATGCGATGTCCATTTCTGAACAGACGGTTTGCATTTGTGGGCGAACCTTGAGCTGACAATAGACTTAACTCCTTCCTCCTGCATTGGATACATTCCTCGCCGCTTTGGCAGTCGATCTGCAACATCATCCACGCATACGATATGGCTCCCTCTCTCGACCAACCGACAATCCTGATCGCTGAAGATCAGGAGCATGTGCGGGAGGCATTGGCAATGTTGCTGCGCGGCCACGGCTACGCCGTCACGTTGTGCTCTTCTCCCAATGATGCGCTGAGCGCGGCGCAGCAACAACCGCCCGATCTCGCGATGGTCGATATGAACTACCAACGCGATAGCACCTCGGGCCTGGAAGGCCTGCAATTGATCGAGCGACTGCGCCGGGTGGACGGCACCGTTCCCATCATTGCGCTCACCGCATGGGGCAACGTGGACCTGGCGGTCAGCGCGATGAAACACGGCGCTTCCGATTTCATCGAGAAGCCGTGGCGGAATGATTCCCTTCTGGAGAAAGTGCGTTCGCTGACGCGTCACGTTCAGCAACTCCGGTCGTCGCAGCGCATTTTCGATTACGAACGCCAGGATGCGCAGCAACTACAGGCACGGATCGTTCCCCGACGTCATGTTCTTGCTGGGGGAATCGAGCTGCTTGGTGAAAGCACTCCGGCTGGAGTGGTCGGCGGTGACTACTTCGGGGTGTGGCAGCCAACGGCTGACTCACTACACTTCTGTGTAGCTGATGTATCGGGCAAAGGAACGCCGGGCGCAATGATCGCGGCCATGTTATATGCCTCCCTCAGCACCTTGTCGGCTTCCCATGACAGCCCCGATTCCATCCTCGGCAAAGTCGAAACAATTCTGCGAAACCAGCTGGGCGAAGGTCATTACGTCACTATTTTCTACGGTGTAATCGACCTCACGAGCCGCATTCTGAACTTCGTGAATGCGGGACATTGTCCTCCCATCCTGCGGCATGCCGATGGTTCGATCAAATCACTCTCGTCCACCCGTCCGGTGCTGGGACTAATGCCAGGCGAGGGGTCTCGTTCGGAACGGTTGCGGCTGTCGCCCGGTGACCGCCTGCTGCTGTACACCGATGGCGTGACTGAGGCCGGCAACGACGCTGGCGAAGAGTTTGGAGCCGAGCGCCTCGCCTCGCTGCTGGAGCGTCAATCTGAGGGGCCTTTACCCGAGCAGTTCGGCAACATCATGGAAAGTGTGCGCGGTCACTCTCATGGGAACTTCGGAGACGATGCTACGCTCTTGCTGATCTCCGTGTCCGCAGGTTCGCCATCTCCTCTTTCAATATCCTCCGTTCAGGCAGGCAGCAGCGTCTAGCTTTTCCACCCCCCAGTTTCAGTTTTGACTTGAAACTCGAAACTTGAGACTTGAAACTGATGACTTGGCCAACCAACCCTTCGACGTGATTGTTCTCGGCGGCGGCGCAGCCGGACTGATGTGTGCCCTCGAAGCCGGCAAGCGTGGCCGCCGGGTCGCCGTGCTGGAGCACGCCGATCGCATTGGCAAAAAGATCCTCATCTCCGGCGGCGGGCGTTGCAATTTCACCAATCTGCACTGCCGGCCCGACAACTTCCTCTCCGCTAATCCGCACTTCTGCAAGTCGGCGCTGGCGCGGTACACGCCTGCGAGTTTCATCGAACTCGTCGAGAAGCACAGAATTCCCTACCACGAGAAAAAGCTTGGGCAACTCTTCTGCGACCAGTCGGCGAAAGCCATCGTTGGAATGCTGGAATCCGAATGCTGCGTTGCCGGAGTACAGATTTTCACCCAGGCGCGGCCGCTGGAAGTTCAACACCGGGACGGGTTCGTCGTGCCAACTGAAACCGGCGAATTCCGGGCGCCTGCTCTGGTGGTCGCGACCGGCGGCTTGTCGATACCAAAGCTCGGCGCAACTCCTTTGGGATATGAAATCGCACAGCAATTTGGCATTAAGATTCGCAAATGCCGGCCGGCCCTGGTTCCTCTCATCTTCAATGCAAAAGATAAGCAGAGCTATTGCGATCTGGCAGGAGTTGCGACCGAGGTGGTCGTGTCGGCTGGACGCCAGCAATTTCGCGAGAAATTGTTGATTACCCATCGCGGATTGAGCGGACCCGCCATCCTGCAGATCTCTTCCTATTGGCAGCGTTCGGAGCCGATCGCGATTGACCTGGCTCCTGGACGGGAGATTACGGCTGGGCTGCGGCAAGACGACACGCGCCGCGATCTTGCGTCGGCTAAATCCGCATTGCACGCTACGTTGCCCATTCGACTGGCAGAGCGCTGGCTCGAACTGCATCCGCCACAGCGATGGACGAATGCCGCTCTCGACGAAATGGAACGCCAGATTCACCGCTGGGAAGTTTTGCCGGACGGAACTGAGGGCTACGAAAAAGCCGAGGTGACAGCCGGCGGGGTCGACACGGATGAACTCTCCGCAAAAACCATGGAGAGCCGCAAAGTACCCGGATTGTTTTTCATCGGCGAGGTAGTCGATGTAACCGGTCACCTCGGCGGGCACAATTTCCAATGGGCATGGGCCTCAGGCTTCTGCGCCGGACAAACGGTCTAGCCTTGTCACCTGAAGTCGAATCTCAACTCTTTATCGCTCTCGGCGGGATTGGGTAAACTGCTATCAACCGTTTGTGGGCCCACAACTTTACTCGACCGCGGAGAGCCGTGAGCACGCCAGTAGATCTAATCGTCAACATTCAGGAATTGGTCAAGACCTATCCCGGCAAGACGCCAGTTGAGGCGGTGAAGGGAATCGATCTCACCGTTGCGCGCGGCGAGCTGTTCGGACTGCTCGGTCCGAACGGCGCCGGCAAAACCACGACCATCAGTGTCTGCACCACCCGAGCCCTTCCTACCAGCGGTCAAGTGACGATTGCCGGCGTGGACGTGGTGGCGCATCCCGCTGAGGCCCGTCGCTTCATGGGGATGGTGACGCAGTTCAATACCTTGGACCGCCAATGCACGGTCTGGGAAAATCTTTACTTTCACTGCCGCTATTTCGGATTCAGCCATGCGCACGCTTCGCAGAAGACGTCGGAACTCCTGGATCTGTTCAGGCTGAACGAACGCAGCAAAGCGTTTCCCCGCGAGCTGTCAGGAGGTCTCGCGCAGCGAGTGCAGATCGCCCGCGCCATTGCGCACGATCCCCAGGTCCTTTTTCTGGACGAGCCCAGCGCGGGCTTGGATCCCCAAACACGTCTGGCATTGTGGGACGTCATCCGCGGGCTTCGCGAGAAGGGCATCACGATTGTCCTGACCACCCATTACATGGAAGAAGCCGACGAGCTGTGCGATCGTGTGGCCATCATCGACCACGGCAAAATCCTGGTATGCGATACACCTGACCGATTAAAAAGCAGCGTGGGCGCACAGAAAGTTTTCGAGCTGCACCTTCAGGATGCGCAGGCGGACAGCTTGCAAACTCGTTTGCGTGACTTACCGGGGGTGACTGCGGTGGAGGGCCAGGCTTCGGGACTGCTTGTGTTTACCGACGGAAGAAGAGGTTTGCTGCCGGAGATAGTGGTGCTGGCGGGCGACAATTTGCGCGATATGTCGGTCAGCGAGACCAGTCTGGAAACGGTGTTTATCAAACTGACGGGAAGGGAACTGCGTGACTAACTCTGTCCTGTATTGGCGGGCTTTCTGGGGATTGTTTCTGCGGGATATCAGTGTGTTGCGGAGGGAATTCATCGCTTTCCTGATCCGCACGGTGATGAACCCGCTATTTTTTGTCTTCGTGTTTACCTACTTGTTTCCGAAGGTGGGACAGGGCTTCCAAAGCTCTGCCGGCGCCAGCTTCGGTACGCTGGTGCTGCCGGGACTGTTGGCAGTAGGCATCTTCATTCAGGGCATCATGGCCACGGCCTTGCCGCTGTCCATGGAGATCGGCGCCACGCGCGAGATTCACGATCGCGTCATGTCGCCGCTTCCCGTCACCTGGGTTGCGGTCGAGAAGATTTTCTTCAGCGCCCTGCAGAGCATCCTGGCGGCGCTGGTCATCTTTCCGATGGCGTACTTCATTCCCGCTACGCCGGTGCAGATCCATATTTCCAGTTGGCCGACACTGATTGGCATTTTGCTGCTGGCCAGCCTGGTCTCCGGAGCGGTCGGTCTCACCATCGGAACGGTCGTGCGACCCGAGCAGATCGCGCTGATGTTCGGCATCGTGGTGGTGCCCATTACGTTTCTGGGCTGCGTCTATTATCCCTGGGCGATGCTGGCGAACGTGCGCTGGCTGCAGATTCTGGTCTTGATCAATCCGTTGGTTTACATGAGTGAAGGACTGCGCTCCACGCTGACGCCTAGCTTGCCGCATATGCCGGCATGGACGTCGTTTCTCGCGCTTACTATCGGCCTGGCCATCCTCGGATGGATCGGCGTGCGAGGATTCCTGCGGCGGGTCCTGACCTAATGCTTCACCGGTTGTACACCGGCAGCGGGCCGCGCAGATCCTGCCATATCTGATCACAAGCCTTCACCACGTCCTCGGGCAGCGGACCTTCCTCCCCAGCCGCGAGGTTCTGGTTGAGCTGTTCCATGCTGGAGGCGCCGAGGATGACGCAATCGGCGGCGGTGTGATGCAGCAGCCAGTTCAGCGATAGACTGACCATCGACCTTCCCGCGGATTGCGCGATTTGTTTCAGCCGCTCGACCGCCTGAAAATACTGTGCATGCCAGTAACGGTCCTGGTACAGCTTGTTCTTGTCAAAGCGCGTACCCGGTATGACTTGCGACTGCCGGTGCTTGCCGGTGAGCAGGCCGCCAGCCAGCGGGTTGTAAACCACGGTCGAGACGTCGAACTGCTTGCACATCGGAAGGTATTCCTGCTCGATGCCGCGCGCCAGAAGGTTGTACATCGGCTGGGAGATGTACGGAGCGTGCCAGCCGCGCTCCTTCGCGAGGCAACGCATCTGCACCACTTCCCAGCCGGCGTAGTTCGATGACGCGGGATAGCGTACCTTGCCTTGCTTGACCAGCGACTCCATGGCTTCCATCGATTCTTCGACCGGCACCTTGTGGTCGGGCGCGTGAAAGTAGTAGAGGTCGAGGTAGTCCGTGCCGAGACGTTCGATGCTCTCGTCGATAGCGCGCAAGATGGCCTTGCGCGAAAGCCCTTGTTGATCGGGCCCGTCGCCCATCTTGAAGAACACTTTGCTGGCCACGACAAGTTTGTCGCGCCTGCCCTTGATCGCGTTCCCCAGCATGGTTTCGGCCACACCGTACTGGTACATGTTCGCGGTGTCGAAAAAGTTGATCCCGGCCTCGATGCAGCGGTTGACGATCTGCGTCGAACCGGCTTGATCGAGCGGCTTGCCCAGCGTCATGGTCCCAAAACAGAAGCGCGAAACTTCCAGATCGGTGTGCTTCAGCTTGATATGAGGAATAGGCATAGGTTCTCAGCAGCTCTCGAAGTGCTTACAGCACGGCCGTCTCATGCAACATCTCGCCCTTGGCGAAACGTGCCGGACTGAGCACTTCGATGTTGGCCACAACGTTCGTCGTACCGCGGAGGATCAAGTCAGCCAAAATCTTTCCTGTCGCCGGGGCGTGCATCACGCCGTGTCCGCTGAAGCCGTTGGCACAGTAAAAGCCGCGCACCTCGGGAACAGGGCCCAGAATTGCGTGGTGATCGGGCGACATCTCGTACAGTCCTGCCCACGCGCGTTTGGGATTGACGGCCAGGTTCTCAAAGCAGGGCAACCGGTCAGCGGCGCGAGTCAGCACCTTCTCGATGAAGGACGGATCGAAGTCTGTCTTGTAGCCGGGTGTTTCTTCGGGATCGTTCCATGCCAACAGAAATCCCAGGCTCTCCGGTCGGAAGTGAAAACCGTTGGTCATGTCAACCACCATGGGAATCGTGTGCAGGACGCCGTCGAAGGGTTCGGTCGGAATCAACATGCGGCGCAGCGGTTCGACGGGCAGCTTCACGCCGGCAAGCGCCGCAGCTTCGGCTGCCCACGGGCCGGCTGCGTTGACCACCACTCGCGTGCTGACCGGACCACGCGTGGTTTCTACTTGGCTGATTCCTTCGCTATCGCAATGGACTGCCGTGACTTCCGTCGAGCGCCAGAGAGCCGCGCCTTGCTCGCAAGCCCGAGCGGTGAATCCGATCATCACGCTATAGGGATCGACGAATCCGTCTGTAGCGCAGAAGCTTCCGCCCAGGATGTCGTCGCTGCGTAGTTGCGGGACCATCGCCACGATCTCCTCACGCGTCAGCATCCGCACTTCGGTGAGTCCCAGCGATTTTTGCAGCCGCTGGTTGGTCCGCAAATATTCCAGGTGCGCCGGTTTCGTGGCGACGAACAAGTAGCCTTGGGCGCGGTATTCCGAAGGATGGCCCAGCCGTTCTTCGAAATTCGCATAGAAGGGAATCGAGTAGAGCGACATCTGTATGTTGGGCGCGGTGGCAAACTGAGCGCGCACACCTCCCATGCTCTTGCCCGTGGAACCTTTGCCCTGATGGGATTCGCGCTCAATCATCAGAACGGTGCGGCAACCAGCTTCTGTAAGATGCCATGCGATACTCGAGCCTATGATGCCGCCGCCGATAATTACCACTTCCGCTGTTTGCATTCCGTTGCGCCTCGACCGATGCGAACATTGTAGCCCGTGGCTGCATTACATGAGTCCAAAGGGGCATGGCCGAGGCATGGCAGGGCCGGCCTGATTCGTGCATCATAGAGTGGGAGTACGCCGCGAATGCCTATTCACGCTGTGGTTCAAATACTGACCGCATCCATCGCCCCGGTCATCGTGATCTCAGGTGTCGGGCTACTCTTGCTCAGCATCACCAACCGCTACGGGCGCGTGATTGACCGTGCACGCCTGCTCATGCGGGAGCTTCAGGATAGCGATCCCGAGGGTGCCGACGTAAGACACTTGGAAGATCAGTTGCGGCACACCCATCAGCGCGCCCGCTTGCTGCGCGCCTCCATGGTCTTCTGCTCGTGCAGCATTTTCTTCGTGTCGCTCACCATCCTGTCGCTCTTTGCCGAGCAGGTCTTCCATCTAGCGCTCGATTTCGTCGGCCTGCCTTTCTTTGCGCTGTGCCTGATTTCACTGGTGATCTCGATTTATTACTCGATCCGCGACATCGTCCTTTCGCTGACTGCGTTGGAGTTGGAACTGTCGAGCGCCAAGGCCAGCGGCATTCGCTCTTAGCTCCAGGAAGTCAGACCGGCTGTCATTCATTGACCGCAGGGTGGAAACCGTCATACGATTCGCTGCATGGCGGCGCCATCCCTACAGCCGGGGCAAATTCTGGGCCATTTCCGGCTTATCGCACAGATCGGCGCGGGTGGTATGGGGATCATATATCGCGCACGCGACGAGCGCTTGGAACGCGATGTCGCGGTCAAGGTATTGAACGCCAAGACCTTACGCGACGTCACCGCGCAAGCACGCTTTCGCCGCGAAGCGCTAATCCTCAGCCGGCTCAATCACCCCAACGTTGAAGCGGTCTACGACTTCCATTCCGAGCAGGGCCTCGACTATCTGGTGTTGGAGTATGTTCCCGGCGACTCACTCGACGACCGACTGCATCAAGGCCCTTTGCCGGGGAATGAGGTCGTCTCACTCGGAGTGCAACTGGCCCGCGGACTGGCGGCCGCTCACGCGCGCGGAGTTCTTCATCGCGACCTTAAGCCCGGCAATCTGCGAGTCACGCCGGAGCATGTCCTCAAGATCCTCGACTTCGGGCTGGCCCAGCTTTTTGAAGCGCTGGATGAAAAGAGGCTTACCGAAGCCGAGACGGTGACCGTGGAGGCACTCAGCTTTGCCGGTACCCCGCCCTATATGGCCCCGGAACAACTCGAGCAAAAGGAGCCTGACGTCCGTACCGATATTTATTCCGCGGGTGTAGTTCTGTATGAGATGGCCACTGGTTCAAGGCCCTTCCCGCAACAGGGACTGATGCTGTGGGAGGCGATCCTCCATTCTTTGCCGCCGGCACCTAGGATGGTGAAAAAGGACATTTCGCCCGAGCTCGAAGCCATTATTGTGAAGTGCCTGGAGAAAGATCCCAATGTCCGTTATCAATCAGCCGGGGAACTGCTGGGCGATTTGGCGGAACTCGAAGTACCATCGTCGGGGTCATGGCAGAGGGTTGTAGCCAGACGTTCGATTGGGCGGGCCAAGATTTTGTTGATCGCTGGCATTGTGCTTACCGTGATTGCTGCGGCTGGCCTGACGTGGTGGAAGGTTACCCATCCTCCCATCCCAGATAAGAAGCATATCGCGGTGTTGCCATTTCGCTTGACCGGGGCTGAGCCGGAAGATGCTGCTCTGTTCCAGGGGCTAACGGATACCGTCACCAATCGCCTGATGCAACTGACCGTGTCGCAACCAGTGTGGATTATTCCGTTCAGCGAAATCACGACCAATCATGTAACGAGCATGGGAGAGGCACGAACTAAGTTGGGAGCAAACCTGGCGCTAGACGGCAGCCTTCAGCGTAACGGGGACAAACTTCAAGTCAATCTCGCACTCGCCGACATCGAATCCCACAAGCAGTTACGAGCCGATTCCGTCACCGGTTCTACGGCGGATTTCAAACAGCTTGAGGACAGGGTTGTCGATGCAACGGTAGCGATGCTCGAACTGGAATTGCACACGGGGTCGCCACCGGACGAAGCGCACGCCACCATCAGCCCCGAAGCTTACAAAGCCTTCACTCGCGGGCGGGGTTATCTCTCGCGTCCCTTCACTGCCGAAAACGTTGACAGTGCGGTGGCTCAGTTCACGCGGGCTTTGGAACTCGATCCCGGTTACGCCGCCGCCTACGCCTCTCTGGGACGCGCCTATTGGGGCGAGTATCAGTTAACCAAAGATCAGGAAAATATCGTAAAGATGCGGGATGCCTGCGACCACTCGCTGAAGCTGGCGCCATCTTCGCCCGAGGGAAACATCTGCCTCGGCATGCTGGACGCGGGGACCGGACGTTATCCGCAGGCGGCATCCGAATTTCAGCTTGCCATTGATTCCGACCCTACGAACGATCTTGCCTACAGAAAGTTGGCTTCCGTGTATGAAAGTCTCGGGCGCATGGACCAGGCGACAAAAACCTATCAAAAGGCCATCCAGGTGCACCCCCAAGACCCATCAAACTACGCCGAGCTGGGGACTTTTTATGACAATGGGGCACACTACGACGAGGCCGCTGCCCAGTTCGAGAAAGCGGTGGGTCTTGCGCCCGATGTTGCCGACTACAGGTCGCGACTAGGCGGAACGTATCTTTTCGCCGGCGTCTATACCAAGGCGGAGGAAGCTCTGCGGAATGCGATTAGGCTGCAACCTTCGTACGAGGCCTACTCAAACCTGGGGCAAACGTATTTCCTGGAACGCAAGTTCGACGATGCCATTGCCGCATTCGAGCAAGCTACTGTCCTCGGGGAACGCCAGATTCAGGCGCATGGGAATCTCGCCCGAGCCTACTATTGGTATCCACCGGAACACGGTAAGGCGAAGGCTGAGTTAATAAAGGCGATTGCGCTGGCGGAGTCCGCTCTCGAGGTGAATCCCAATGACGCCGACGCGCACACTTTAGTGGCGGAGTACTTCGCGATGTTAGGCGACAAAGGACAGGCGCTACAGCACTTGCATGCCGCCCTGGATCTTCGGCCTGGCGACGCGGAAACCGCCTACTATGCGGCCAAGGTGTACAACCTGCTCAAGAATCGCCAGGAAGCGCTGAATTGGCTTGAGAAATCTGTCAAAGCGGGTTATTCTCCAGCGGAAATTAGTAATACCGTCGAGTTGGACTCTTTACGTAAGGAAGCACGGTTCCAGAACCTCGGTCAGAAGTTACGTCGATGATGCAGTGCTAGTCAGCGACGACGTCTAAGCGTAGGTATGCGAGGCACGATGAAAAGACTGACTATTATCGGTTCGGCTATCCTGGTAGTTCTGATCGTGGGCTGGATTGTTTATCAGTCGTCGTCGCCGCCCAAGAAGTTTTTATTTGTAGGCCCTGTGCCCACATCCTGTCCCGCGCCGAAAGCGCCCAAATGTCCGAAACCCGGCGACGTGGATGCCAACAACGGGTGTCCCACCGGAGGGTACAACGCCAACAGAGGAGAATGTGCCGTCACGTTCAGCTATTACAAGGACTACGCTGGCTGTAAGGACGACAAACCGATGGAGTTCTATACGAAGGCGTCCCTGAATAAACCGTCCAAGTACCGCCTTATTTCGGGTACCGCTTTCGACATTCAGGCTGCTTTCACTGAGATTGACTGCACATCACATGAGGCGGTAGCAGCGGTAAATATCGGAAAGCCGTTTCTGCCTACTGGTGACGTCTTCTCGGACTTCAAGTCCGAACACATAAGCGGCGACGCGGACCCGGCCGCGATAGGCAAATGCTTCAAAGTTACAGTTAATCTTTCGGGCGGCCCCGATTGTATCGATCCGCACATCATTGTCAGAGGCAACTAGGAAGACTTTGCTACGCAACTATCTGATCGTAGTCGCGGGACCACGGTTCCGAGATCTTGCTGATTTGTATGAAGGAGAATTG
>Ga0075520_1000349_pt1 | contig 19697 bp, 16 predicted proteins | sample NGEPerB_FD_75100 | JGI IMG/M metagenome (GOLD analysis project Ga0075520, IMG submission 75100) | Arctic peat soil microbial communities from the Barrow Environmental Observatory site, Barrow, Alaska, USA - NGEE PermafrostAB12-B | ecosystem: Environmental > Terrestrial > Soil > Wetlands > Peat ... | reverse complement strand
TCCTTCATTTTGTATAGTGGAGAACAAGCGACCAAGGAGACCCAATGGCAGGCACTCTGACCCAAATCACCGACAACAACTTCGACGCCGAGGTCATCGAGGCCGAGGGTCCCGTGCTGGTCGACTTCTGGGCCCCCTGGTGCGGTCCGTGCCGTGTCGTGGCGCCCGTGCTGGAGGAGATAGCGTCCGAGCGTCCGGAGCTGCGCATCGTCAAGCTGGACATCGACGAGAACCCGCAGACCGCAGCCCGCTTCCAGGTGCTCTCGATCCCGACCATGATCCTGTTCAAGGGGGGCCAGCCCGTCAAGACGGTCGTCGGCGCCTACCCCAAGAAGAAGCTCGAGCAGGAGCTGGAGCCCGCCCTCACCGCCGCGTAGTCGCTCATGCAGCCGGCTTTGACCGGCTGAGCGAGATGCTCAGGAGCAGACCTTCGATCTCGGTCTGCTCCGAGTAGTCCATCGCCGCGCTCTCCTGCGCGGCGCGGGCGCTGAGGTCGAGGTCCACCGCGAGGGTCTCCCCGACGATGTAGTCGCTGTGGGTGGCCGCCGCGTCGAGCAGCGCCGGCTCGCCGTCGAGCGCCAGCTCGATCCGGTCCTCCACCTGCAGGCCGGCGCTCTTGCGCGCGTTCTGGACCGCGTGGACGATCTCTCGTGAGCGGCCGTCTCGGCGCAGGTCCTCGTCGATCGTCAGATCCAGCGCCACCGCGTGCGCGCCCTCGCGCTCCACGCTGTAGCCCTCCGGGGCCCGCATCGTCAACAGCACGTCCTGGGCGGTGAGCGTGTGCTCGCGCTCCCCCACCGCGATGCCGATCTGCCCGCCATCGCGCAAGGCCGCGGCCACGTGGGCTGGGTCCAAGGCCGCGATCGCCTCCGCCGCCAGCGGCATCTCCTTGCCGAACAGCGGTCCCAACGTGCGGTAGTTGGCCTTCACCTCATAGCTGCCCAACTCCTCCGCCGCGGCGACAAAGCGAACGTCCCTGACGTTCAGCTCCTCGCGCACGACATCCGCCAGTCGTTCGATCGCCTCCCGCTCGCGGCCGTCCGCCACCACCACCGCCTCGCCCAGCGGCTGGCGCACCTTGATCTTGGCCTTGCCGCGCGCGCCCAGGCCCAGCCGCACCGTCTCGCGCGCCAGCGCCATCGACCGCTCCAGCTCCTGCTCACGCGGCGCCACCTGCTCGCCCGTCGGGAAGTCGCACAGGTGAACGCTCGCCAGCGTCCCGTCGAGGTTGTCGTAGATCTCATCCGCGATGAACGGACAGAACGGAGCCAGCAGCTTGGCGACCGTCAGCAGGCACGTGCGCAGCGTCGCAAACGCCGCCTCCTCTCCATCCCAGAAGCGCCTGCGCGAGCGCCGCACGTACCAGTTCGACAGCTCGTCCACCAGGCCCGCGATCGCCCTGCCCGCCGACGTCGCGTCATAGGCGTCCAGGCGCTCGGCCACCAGCTCCGCCGTGCCCGCCGTCCGCGACAGCGCCCAGCGGTCGAGATCCCCATCCGCGCCGCTCGCCTCCGCGCCTGCGCCCGCGAGCTGATCGGATGAGGCGTGGGCGTAGAGGACGTAGAAGTAGTAGGTGGACCACAGCTGCTTCAGGAACAGGCGCACGCCCTCGCCGATCGTCTCCGCCGAGAAGCGGTAGCCGTCCCACGGCTGCTTGGAGGTGAAGAAGTACCAGCGAAACGCGTCCGCGCCATAGGCGTCCAGCACCTGCCACGGCTCCACCGTGTTGCCTTTGGACTTGGACATCTTCTGCCCCTCCTCGTCCAGGATCAGCCCCAGGCAGACCACGTTTCTGTATGGCGCCCGCCTGCCGAGCAGCGTCGCCACCGCCAGCAGCGAGTAGAACCAGCCGCGCGTCTGGTCCTGCGCCTCGCAGATGAAGTCCGCCGGGAAGCTGCCCTCCAGCACCGCCTCGTTCTCGAACGGGAAATGGTGCTGGGCGAAGGGCATGGCGCCCGAGTCGAACCACACGTCGATCACCTCGGGCACGCGTCGCATCGGCTCGCCGCAGCGCTCCCCGCCATCCCCGCCGTCGGGGCAGGGGAAGGCGACCTCGTCCACATACGGGCGATGGTGGTCGGACAGCTCCGCTCCCGATCGCTCGGCGAGCTCCGCGAAGGAGCCGATCACGTGGACGTGCCCGCGCCCGCAGCGCCACACCGGCAGCGGCGTGCCCCAGTAGCGCTCGCGCGATAGCGCCCAGTCCACGTTGTTCTTCAGCCAGTCGCCAAAGCGCCCCTGCTTGACGTGCGGCGGGTGCCAGTTGACCGTCTCGTTCGCCGCCAGCAGCTCATCGCGCAGCTTGGTCGTCGCGATGTACCACGACGGTTTCGCGTAGTACAGCAGCGGCGTGCCGCAGCGCCAGCAATGCGGGTAGGAGTGCTCGTACTCCTGCACCCTCAGCAGCAGGCCGCGCGCGTCCAGGTCCTCGATCAGCTCGCGGGTGAGCGCTGGGTCCTTGACGAAGCGGCCCTCATAGGAGCGCCCGGCGTGGCTGTGCACGCGCTGGTCGTAGGTGCCGTCGGGCATGACCGGGTTGAACAGGGTGCGCGGCTCATCGCCCTTGAAGATGCCCGCGGCCGCCGCCACCCGGTAGTCGTCCTCGCCAAATGCCGGCGCGAGGTGCACGATGCCGGTGCCGTCGTCGGTCGTGACGAAGTCATCGAGGAGGATCGGGAAGCCGCCGGCTTCTCCGGTGTTGAAGATCGGTCCTCGATAGGAGCCGTATCTGTCGTGCAGCTCCCCGCCCGTGAATCTCTCTACGATCTCCGACGCCTCGCCGAGCACTGGGATGACGCGGTCCTCGGCGAGGACGAGCATCTCATTCCCGACGCGCACCTTGGCGTAGATGGCCCCGGGCGCCACCGCCACGGCGACATTTCCGGGCAGGGTCCACGGTGTGGTCGTCCACACGAGCAGCTTCTCCTCACCGCCAAGCAGTCCCAGCTTCAGGAAGACGCTCGGATCGACCACGTCGCGGTAGCCGAGCGCCACCTCGTGCGAGGACAGCGTGGTCTCGCAGCGCGGGCAGTAGGGCACCACCTTGTGGCCTTCGTACAGCAGCCCGTGCTCGAAGATCTGCGCCAGCGCCCACCACACCGACTCGATGTAGCTCTCATCCAGCGTGCGGTAGGCGTCGTCGAGATCCAGCCAGAAGCCGATCCGCTCGGTCAGCCGGTTCCACTCCTTCAGGTAGGTGAACACAGACGCGCGGCAGCGCTCGTTGAACTCACCGATCCCGTACTCCTCGATCTCCGCCTTGGACTTGATGCCGAGCTCCTCTTCCACCGCTATCTCCACCGGCAGGCCGTGGCAGTCCCAGCCACCCTTGCGCTCCACGCGAAAGCCGCGCATCGTCTGAAAGCGCGGGTAGATGTCCTTGAACACGCGCGAGAGCACGTGGTGGGAGCCCGGCGGGCCGTTGGCCGTGGGCGGACCCTCGTAGAAGACCCATTGCCTGGCGCCCTCGCGCAGGCGCAGCGACTCGGCGAACACGTCGCGCTCGCGCCAGCGCTCGAGCACCTCCAGCTCCAGCGCCGGCAGCTCCTGGCGAGGATCCACCTCGCGGCTGGGTATCAACGGGTGTCGTGGACGGTCGCTCACGGGGCGGCCCATTGTAGGTGCGCGCCCCTGCTCGATCTCCGCGCCGGGCGCCGCCCGCCGGCGAGTCGATCCTACGATGGAGCTGTGCGCCTGCGCCTCTACCACCACCCCGACGGCGCCCGCGTGGCCTACCGTGAGCTCGGCGCCGGCCCGCCGCTCGCCCTGCTGCACTCCGGGCTGCTCTCCCACAAGGAGTGGGAGCCCGCCGTCGAGCAGCTCGCCGACCGCTTCCGCGTGGTGCTCCCCGACCTGCCCCTGCACGGCGACTCCGAGCACCGCCCGCGCCATCCCTACACGCTCGACTGGTTCGCCGAGGTGCTCGGCGGCTTCTCCGCCGAGGTGCTCGGGCCGAGGCCGCTGCTCGCCGGCCACGACGCCGGCGCGGAGATCCTCATGCACGCCGTCCTGCGCGGGTGCGTGCGGCCCTCCCGGCTGGTGCTCATGCCCAACCGCCTGCACGCGCCGCCCGCCCACGGGAGGATCCGCGCGGCCTGGCAGCTCGCCGCCCAGGCGGCCTCGGTTCCCGGCCTGGACAGCCTGCTCTCCTACGGCGCCCGCGCCGTCTTCAGCCCCGAGCGCGGCGCGCGCCTGTCCGTGCGCGGCAACCCCGCCGCCGCGGATCTCCTGCGCCACGCCTTCGCCGACGTTCCCGGCGACTCCAGCCTCGCCCGCTCGTGGGGCAAGTGCGCCCGGCACTGGCCGCGCGGCGCGCAACCGCACCTGCTCGACCTGTACCCGCGCCTGGAGATGCCCGTGCTGCTGCTGTGGGCCGACCAGGACCCGATGTACCCGCTGGCCACCGCCGAAGAGGCGCTGCGGGCGCTGCCTCGCGGCCAGCTGCGCGTGCTGGAGAGCACCGGCTTCCTGATCGCCTACGACGACCCCGTCGGCCTCGCCCGCGAGCTGGCGGCGTTCTGCGGATAGGGTTCAGGCCCCCCGAGCAGTGTGCCGGGGCCGCGACGCGCGGCGCGCCGGCCTGCGGACGGCCGGCCGGGCGAGTCCTTTCCACGAGATCCGCCGCTTTCAGAGGAGACCAAATGCCGAGCAACCAGCAGCTGTGGGGCGCAGAGACCGCCAAGGCCGTCGAGAACTTCCCCATCTCCGGCGAGACAGTTCCCGTATCGGTGATCCACTGGCTGGCGCGCTTGAAGGGCGCCGCCGCCGCCGTCAACGGCGAGCTCGGCCTGCTCTCCCAGCGCAGCGCCGCTCGCATCGAGAAAGCCGCCAAGGAGATCGCCGCCGGCAGGCACGACGGCCAGTTCCCCATCGACGTCTTCCAGACCGGCTCCGGCACCTCCACCAACATGAACGCCAACGAGGTCATCGGCCGGCTGGCCGGCGAGGGCGTGCACCCCAACGACCACGTCAACATGGGCCAGTCCTCCAACGACGTCTTCCCCTCCGCCGTCCACCTCGCCGCCCTCGACGTCGCCCAGAACGAGCTGCTGCCCGCCCTCAAGCAGCTCGAGCGGTCGTTCGCCAGGAAGTCCAAGAGCTTCCAGAACGTGGTCAAGGCGGGACGCACCCACCTGATGGACGCCGTGCCCGTGACCCTCGGGCAGGAGTTCGCCGGCTACGCAGCGCAGATGGCCCTCGGGCAGCAGCGGGTGCAGGCGGCGCTCGTACACGTCGGGCAGATCCCGCTCGGCGGCACCGCCACGGGCAACGGCCTGAACACGCACCCCAGGTTCGCCGAGAAGGTCCGCGCGCGGCTGAAGCGCGAATCGGGCCTCAAGCAGATCGCCGCCCCCCTCGACCCGTTCGAGGCGCAGGCCAACCGCGACGCGCTCGTCGAGCTCTCCGGCGCGCTGAAGGTGGTGGCCGTCTCGCTCACCAAGATCGCCGGCGACCTCGCGTTGATGGGCTCCGGCCCTCGCGCCGGCATCGGCGAGCTGTTGCTGCCCGAGCTGCAGAAGGGCTCCTCGATCATGCCCGGCAAGGTCAACCCCGTGATCCCCGAGGTCGTCCTGCAGGTCTCGGCCCAGGTCATCGGCAACGACACCGCCATCACCGTCGGCGGGCTGCAGGGCCAGTTCGAGCTCAACGTTCGCATTCCCCTGATCGCCCGCAACCTGCTGCAGTCGCTGCGGCTGCTGTCCGCCGCCTCCCGCGCCTTCGCCGAGAAGTGCGTGGACGGCATCCAGGTCAACAGGGCCGGGGCCGACGCCTCCGCGGGGGCCACGCTGGCCGTGGCCACCGCGCTCAACAGCGCCATCGGCTACGACATGGCCGCCGTGATCGTCAAGAAGGCCACCGCCTCCGGGCGCCCGCTGCGCGAGATCGCGCTGGAGGAGGGCGTCGACGCCAAGCTCTACGACGAGACGATCGACCTGCGCAGAATCGCGCGCGGCAATCAGGGATAACGTGATGGCGTGAAGCTCCGCGCCAGGACACCTGCACCGAGCGCCCTGCTGGCGGCCATCCTGGCGCTGGGCCTCACCGCCTGCGGTGCCTCGGCCGAGCCCGGCCGCGCAACGGTGGCGGGCGCGCCGACCGCCACCACCACCGCGCCGAGCCCCGCAAGGACCGTCTGCGGGCCTGCTGCGCCCGAGGTGCTCGCCAGGGCCGCGGGCATGGTCGCCACGCGGATCTACGCCGACGAGCTCACCGGCTTTGAGACGCGCATCGACCAGCGCCAGGTCGAGGGCTTCGCTCCGCTGCTGAGCGCCCTCGCCGCCGGCAACCGCGCGGCGGTCAACGCGGCCGTCATCAGCCTCGTCTACTCGCACACGCACGTCGTGCGCCTGCGTGTGAGCCGCGGCGCCACGGTGCTCGCCGACGTCGGCGGCCCCTACATACTCGCTCCGGTCAGCGGGACGCTGCGGCTCCATGGCCGCGCGGTCGGCCACTACGTGCTCTCCGTGCAGGACGACGTCGGCTACGTGAAGCTCGTCACCCGCTTCCTGGGCGTGCCGCTGATCATGCGCGCGGGATCCACGCCGATCCCCGTGGAAGGACTGCTCGCGCCGGGCCCGGCGAGCGTTCCCCAGCACGGCCCCGTCACCTACAGGCGCGTGGACTACGAGGCGTTCTCCTTCAACGCCCGCTCCTTCCCCGGCGGACCGCTGCGCATCTCGCTGCTGGTGCCCGTGCCCGGCTCGCTGTCGGCCAGGAGCTGCGCGGAGATCAAGAGCGCCGAGCTGGGGCGCGCCGCGCAGTTGATCTCACGCCGCTTCAAGCTCTCCCCGGCCAGCTTCTCTCCCTACATCAAGCTGGTCAGGACGCTCACCGACGGGCTGATCTACATCCGCGCAGGCACACGCCAGCTCGCCGGCAGCACCCGCCCGGGACCGCCCAGGCTGCCGAGCCGCGGCCCTGTCTCCTACCGCGGCAGGACATACGAGGTCAGCTCGTTCCTCGCTCCCGCCTCTGTCGGGCAGGTGCGCATCTACCATCTCCTGGCCGCCTAGGCCGAGCGCCCCCGCGGGCGTCGCCGGCGTCCGCCTCAGGCCTTCGGCAGCGCGTCGAACAGCCGCGCCACCGCTCCCACGGCGGACTTGGCCTGGCCGCCGTAGGTGAACAGGCCCTTCTGGTTGAGTCCTTCGATCAGCTTCAGCCGGGGTAGCACGCCGTGGATCGAGCCGCCCTGGAAGCTCGGCGTCAGGGGATAGTCGCGCAGCACCCACACGAGCATGGCCGTCAGCTTGGGGTCGGCCTCGTAGATGGCTATGTGCGCGGCCAGCAGGTGCGCCTGGTATGCGTAGCTGCCCGCGCGCCCGGGCGCGTTGAGGCGGTTGGATTCCGCGCCGAACTCGCTGATCACCAGCACCTTGCCCGCGAACGTCCGCTCCATCGCCGCCAGGCGCGCGTGCATCAGCGCGGCCAGCTGTTCGGGGCTGGCGGTGGGGTTGTCATACCAGCCCGAGTAGTCCGTCTCGGCGACGGCGTCCGCTTCGGAGTAGATCGCGCCCGCGTGCTGCGGCGGATGATCGCCCCACACGTCCACCGCCACCATCCTGGTCGGATCGTGCGCGTGCAGCCAGCTCGAGATGGTGCGCACGTAGCGGACCTCCGCGCCGTCGTGCCCGTTGCCGGCGAGCTCGTCGACCAGGTTCCAGGCGAACACCGACGGGTGCAGCTGCGCCGCCAGCACCGCCGTGCGCGCCTGCTGCTCGGCTTCGGCCAGCAGCTGCGGCGTGCTCGAATACCAGTTGCCGGCGCCTTCCACCGGGCCGATCCCCTGCCACACCAGGATGCCGGCCGCGTCGAGCCTTTCCAGCAGCGCCGGGTCCAGCGGGTGCTGTGCGCGGGCGACGTTCGCGCCGAGCGCCTTCAGCTCGCCCACGATCGCGTCCTGATCGGAGGGCGTCAGGGCGTCGCCGTGCCCGCGCGCGTCCTCCTGGACGGTCGCGCCGTGCAGCAGCAGGTGCCGGCCGTTGAGATACAGGCGCCCGCCGTGCCAGCTCAGCTGCCGCAGGCCGACTCGCGCCGAGTAGCTGCTCTCGCTGCCGAGGGCCAGCGTCAGCTGGTAGAGGCTCGGGCTGGACGGCGACCACAGCGCCGGTTTGGAGACCGTCGCCAGGGCGGTGACCGTCGCCACCTGCCCGCGGGCGAGCGTCACTGCTTCGAACGCCAGCGGGATCGTCTGCCCGGCGCCCGCGAGCGAGCCTTCCGGGGCGATCGTGCGGCTCGCCCCGTAGTTGCGCACGCGCACGCTCACCTTGACCGTCGCGCGCGCCGCGTCGGGGGCATCCGGCGTGAGCGTGGTCTGGACCGTCGGGCTGCTCAGCTCGCTCGGGCCGATCGCGCGTACTTCCACCTCGCCGTTCAGCCCGCCCCAGTTGAACCACGTGCGGTGAAAGCCCTCGCGCGACTGCTCGGCCGGATCGCGCCAGTCGATCCGCACGACCACCGTGTGCGCGCCCGCCGCCAGCCTGCTTCGCAGCTCGAAGGACAGGTAGGAGCCGCGATGGGAGCCGAGCGCGCGCCCGTCCACCCACACGGTGGCCTGGAAGTTCGCCGACTGGAAGTCCAGGGCATATTCGCCCGCTGCGGGGGCGCGGAAGCTCGTGCGATACCACGCGACAGAGCCTTCGTAGTTGCGCGCGCCCGCGCCGCCGCTGTAGTTGACCGGGTTGACGTCGTTGGGCACGCCCACCGACGCGCCGCCGAAGCCGCCCCGCTGCCAGGCGAGCGCGAGCCCGCGGTCGGCCGGATCCGTGCGCAGCGTCCAGCGCGTCAGCGGCGTGCGGCCGCCGGGGCCTTCGAAGATCAGCGACTGGGTGGGGGGCGCTTGCGCCGCCGCCGCCGTGCCCGCGAGCGCCATGCAGGCGAGCAGGAGGGCGGATGTGGGTCTCTTCAGAGCGCTGAACATGGTCTTTGGGGCGTGGCGAGGCGGGGCGGCACGCGTCCGGGACGGGCGCGAAGCGGTCATTGTGACGCGGCCAACCGCTGCCTCCCTGAACAACCGGCGCGGACGTTCAGAGCGGGGAGGTGAGCGCCGGCTCGCGCGCGGCGCTCAGCAGCCGCTGGAGCAGCACGCGCGCGCCGGCCTTGGAGAGCGGTTCGTTCAGGTTGCCGCACTTGGGCGATTGCACGCACGACGGGCAGCCGTTCGCGCACGGGCACTCGGCGATCAGGCGGTGCGCGTCGCCGCACAGCTCCTCGAAGCGCGCGAAGGCCGTGCGCGTGATGCCGATCCCGCCCGGGTGCCCGTCGTAGAGGAAGATCGTCGCCGTCCCCGTCTGCGGGTGGTAGTTGGTGGACAGGCCGCCGATGTCCCAGCGGTCGCACATGGCGATCAGCGGCAGCACCGCGATCTGGGCGTGCTCGGTGGCGTGCAGCGCCCCGAGCAGCGCCTCCATCGAGATCTCTTCGGCCAGCTCGCCAGCGTTGAGCTCGAACCACAGCGCCTGCGTGGAGAAGCTCGTCGAGGGCAGATCGAGCGCCACGATGTCCACCTGGGCGTGGTCTGAGAGGCGTCTGCGCTGGTAGGCGAGGACCGTGTCGGTGACGCTCACCTCCCCGAAGGACAGCGTCACGCCCAGGGTCTCGCGCCGGTCGAGCAGACGCACGATCTCCGTGTCGGTCTGCGACTTGGGCTGCGTGTACCAGTCGCCGTCGAACGGCGCCACCAGCGCGCGCCGGCGTTCGAGGTCCAGTTCGCGCACCTCGTAGGAGCGCCCCATGTGCATGTAGATGGCGCCCTCATGAACCGTCGAATGCGCCCGCGCCGCCTCCGTCGAGCCCAGCAGCTCGCCCGAGGAGACATCCACGATCGCAAAGCTCTCCGCCGAGGCCGAGCGCAGCGAGACCTCCGCCGCGGGGTAGCCGCCGGGCTGGCGCGACACGTAGGCGCTCGTGGGCATCGCGCCGCGCCGGCGCAGGGCGCCGGCGCTCTCCAGGTGCTCCGCGTGCGCCTCCCAGCGCGGGCCGAGGAACTCCGCGTCCTCGGCGTCCAGCGGGCCCTCGTGCGCCGCGCACAGCAGATGCTGGCGGAATATCAGGGCGCTCTCGTGGTCGAGGATCGCCGCCTCCACCGGCCGGTCGAGGAAGTCTTCGGGGTGGCGGCAGAAGAACTGGTCGAGCGCGTCCTCCCCGGCGATGTATACCGCCAGGCCCCGTCCGCGCCTACCGGCGCGCCCCCACATCTGCCGCAGCGAGGCCACGGTGCCGGGGAAGGTGACCACCACCGCCGCGTCCAGCTCGCCGATGTCGATGCCCAGCTCCAGGGCGTCCGTGGTGATCACCGCGCGCAGCTCCCCGCGCGTGAGTCGGCCCTCCAGCTCGCGGCGCTGCTGGGGGGTGTAGCCGGCGCGGTAGGGGACCACCAGCTCCGCCAGCTCCGGATCGGTGCCCTCCAGGTCCTGCTTGACCAGCCGGCTCAGGACCTCCACGCCCTTGCGCGACTTCATGAAGCAGATCGTCCGTGCCCCGTCGCGCACCAGCCGCGCGAGCAGCTCGGCCGCCTCGCCCAGCGCCGAGCGCCGCGTCCCCAGGCTCTCATCCGTCAGCGGCGGATTCCACACCGCGATCCGCCTCTGCGGCGTCGGCGAGCCGTCGTCGTCGATCAGGCGCACGTCCTCCAGCCCGGTCAGGCGTTCGGCCAGCTCCACCGGGTTGGCGATCGTCGCCGAGGTCAGCAGGAAGCGCGGTTGCGTGCCATAGGCGGCCGCGATGCGGCGCAGCCTGCGCAGCACGTTGGCCACGTGCGAGCCGAACACGCCGCGGTAGACGTGGGCCTCGTCGATCACCACCACCGCCAGGTTGGCGAACAGGTCCGCCCAGGCCGCGTGGTTGGGGAGGATGCCCACGTGCAGCATGTCCGGGTTGGTCAGCACCACGTTGGCGCTCTTGCGGATCTGGGCGCGCGCCTCGCGCGGGGTGTCGCCGTCGTAGATCGCCGGGCGCACCCGCTTCGTCAGCCCGAACGACGCCAGCGCGCGGGCCTGGTCCTGGGCGAGCGCCTTGGTCGGGTAGAGATACAGCGCGCGAGCGCGCGCTTCCCGGCAGAGCACGTCCAGGGTGGGCAGGTTGAAGCACATCGACTTGCCCGACGCCGTGCCCGTGGTGACGATCGTCGGGCCCGCCCAGGCGGCGTGAACGGCTTCGGCCTGATGGGAGTAGAGGCGCTCCAGGCCGAGTCGCGCGAGCGCAGCCGCCAGCTCGGGGTGAAGCTCCGGTGGTGCCGGCACGAGCCGGGCCTCGCCGGGCCCTTCCCGCGCCTCGCGCACGAGCCGCCCGTCCTCCAGGCCCGCGTCCAGCAGGGCGCTCCACGGCTCGGTTCTGCGGTCGAGGGCCAAGGACTTGAGATAGTAGAGGCGATGGCCGCCACCGCCGCCGAGCGCTGGGCGCAAGCCCGCTCCTTCCATCATTCGCCTTACCCCGCCGAGCGGATCGCGGCCGAGCGCGAGCACAGCGTCTCCGTGTGCCTGCCCGCGCGCGAGTGCTCACAGACGGTCGCCGCGATCGTCACCGAGCTGATCGAGCTGCGCGACCGCGGAATGATCGATGAGGTCGTGGTGGTGGACGGCGCCTCCGCCGACGGCACGGCCGCGGTCGCCGAGAGCGCCGGGGCGGTGGTATGGCAGGAGGCCGAGCTGATGCCCTCCCACGGGCCGGTGCTGGGCAGGGGCGATGCCATGTGGCGAGCGCTCTCCGCGCTCGGCGGCGAGCTGGTGTGCTTCCTGGACCCCCAGGCCGAGGGTCCCGTCGCGCACCGCCTAGGAGGGCTGCTCGGGCCGCTGGTGTGCGAGCGCGACGTGTCGTTCGTGAAGGCGTTCCACACAAGCTCCTGCCAGCAGCAGCGCCGTGCGACGGATGCGCATGAGGACGGGCGCGTCAACCACCTGATGGCGCGCCCCGCGCTCGCGCTGTTCTACCCCGAGCTGGCCGGCGTGCGAGAGCCGCTCGCCGGGGAGCTCGCCGCTCGGCGCGAGCTGCTGGAGCGCCTGCCGTTCGCCAGCGGCGAGGAGCTGGAGATCGCCATGCTGATCGACGTCTGGCGCAAGCTCGGGCTGCAGGCCATCGCCCAGGTGGACCTGGGCGAGCGCCGCAGCCGCCGCCGGGCGGACTCGCCCACGGCGCGGAAGGTGCTCTCCGCGATCGCCCGCCGCCTGGAGCAGGACGGGCGCCTGCGGGGGGGTGGCGAGGGAGCCCGCGAGCGCCCACCTCTCGAGAGCGTGAGGGTCGCATGAGCGCCCCCGGGCGCATGCGCTGCCTGTACCTCGACCTCGACGGCACGCTGCTCGGCCGCCGCGCGTCGCTGCTGCACGACGGGGAGGGTGCGGTCAGCATCGACGGAGTGCGCGCCGTGCAGGCGTGCCTGCGCGCGGACGTCGAGGTCGTGCTGATGTCCGGCCGCCGTCGCGCGCAGGTGTTCGAGGACGCGCGGCTGCTCGGCCAGGGCTCCTTCATCTTCGAGGCCGGGGCCTGTGTGGTCCTGGACGGGGAGGAGCACTGGCTGACCGGCGAGCTGCTCCCCGGCGAGCTGTCCATCGCCGAGCAGATCGAGCGCTCAGGCGCCCCGGCGCTGCTGCTGGAGCACTACAGCGGGCGGTTGGAGTACCACGAGCCGTGGCATCTCCAACGGGAGGTCTCCCACCTCTTCCGCGGCCTCGTCGAGGCGTTGGAGGTGGACAGGCTGCTGGCCGACGCGGGCCACGCCAACCTCAGGCTGGTGGACAACGGCGTTGTCAACCGGCGCTCGGACGCGCTCGCCGGGCTGCCCCACGTGCGCGGCTACCATCTCGTGCCCGCCGGCGCCTCCAAGGCCGCCGCCGTCGCCTTCCACCGCCAGGCGCGCGGCTACTCGCGCGCGGAGGCCTTCGCCGTGGGCGACTCGCGCGAGGACCTCGCCTGCGCCGCGCAGGTCGCCGCCTTCTGGCTGGTCGCAAACGCCGTCGCGCACGATCCCTCGATGCGCGCGGCGATGGCCGCCCACGACAACGTGCGCGTGACCGAGGCAGGCAACGGGCCCGGCGTCTATGAGGCCGTTCTCAGCACGCTGATGAGCGCCGACGGCGCCTAGCGGGGCCCGCTGTACGTCGCCAGCGCGTAGCAACGCCTGCTCCGGAGGACAAATCAGTAGTCGGCCGCGACGACGGGCGTCCTGTGGCCGTCATACTCGCGCGCTCAGACATCATCAACGACCGGCCGCCGGGGAGATCGGCGTGGCACTGGGCCGGGGAGAGGGGGATCGATGCTGGCGCTCTCCGAAATGCAGGGAACGCTCGTCCTATCGGTCACCGGCGGAGTGGTCCTCGCCGCCCTGCTCGCCTTCGGAGTCTGGTGGTCGAAGCCGTTCCGCTCGGTCTCCTGGCGGGCGGCGAGGACGCTCGAACAGCGCGAGCCGGACGAGCCTCGCCGAGACGAGGCCGCCTGAGACGGCTGCTCAGCCTCCGGCGCCTCCGCCGAGGCGCCGCCAGGCGCGTTGCCAGAAGCCCGGCCTGGGGCGCCTGCGCCACAGCGCCGGCGGCGGCACCGTGGCGCGCACCAGCGCGACCCAGTCGTCCAGCGGGAGCTCGCCCGAGATCAGGCGTCCCAGAGCGCCCGTGACCGGGGCGCCCACGCCCGCCTCCTCCAACGCGCGCGCCAGCAGCGGCACCGACTCGAGCGCCTCCACCGCCTGGCCGATGCGCTCCGGGATCTCGGCCGCGGGCACGCCCGCCGCCAGCAGTTCGCCCGCACGCCGGTTGCGGCTCTCGCGCGCCAGGGCCGTGGCGAGGAGGTCGCCCGCGCCCGCCAGGCCGATCATCGACTCCGGCCGCGCGCCCAGCCCCTCGGCGTAGCGCCAGACCTCGGCGAAGATGTGCCCCGCGGCCGCGCCCGCCGCGTTCAGCCCCTGCGCCTCCGTCGCGCCCGCCGCGAGCGCCGCCGCGTTCTTGGCAGCACCCGCCAACTCCACGCCGACCGGATCGTCGGACTGCTCGCAGACCACGCCCGCGCGCGTGAACACCTGCGCCAGCGATCGGGCCAGCTCCTCCTCGCTGGAGGCGGCCACCAGGGCGGCACCCGCGTGCACCATCTCCTGCGCATGAGCCGGTCCGCCCAGGCACGCCACCCGGTCGGGCCCGAACCGCGCGCTCAGGACCGTCGTCGGGGGCAGCCCCTCGGGCGGGACGAGCCCCTTGGCCACGGACACCACCGCCGTGCGCCGGCCCAGCCCGCTCGCTCCCAGCGAGTCGATCACCTCGCCCAGCCCGCGCGAGGGCACCGCCAGGAACACCCAGTCCGCGCGCGCCACTCCCGCGGAGGAGGCCTCGATCCGCAGCGCCGCCGGCAGCTCCACGCCCGGCAGGTACCTGCGGTTCTCGCGCGCCTGATCGATCAGCGCGGCCTGCCCGGGGGTGCGCGTCTGCAGCGTCGTGCGCAGCCCGCCGCGCGCCAGCAGCACCGCCAGCGCCGTCCCGAAGGACCCCGCGCCGATGACCGTCGCCCGCCTCGCGCCCGGCGTCGGCAGCGAGCGCGCGCGCGAGGCGCGAACGGCCGGGCTCGGAGTAGGCTCGGGCTCGATCATCAGATGAGCGAGCCTAGCGATCCGCACGGGAGCCCCGCCGGATGGCGCAACTGGGCGGGCGAGGTGCCCACCTACCGCGGTGAGGGACAATGCTTCCTGTGAGCGACCTGGAGTCCGAGCTTGACGAGGGTGCCCTAGGGGACATCCTGCACGAGGTCGTGGAGACGCTCGCCCCGATCGACCGCACGCCCTGCTCGCCCGGGGAGCGCCAGGCCGCCAACTGGCTGGCCGCGCGGCTCGGGTCCGTCGCCGGGGTCGAGGTTGCGCTGGAGGACGAGCCGTCCTGGGGCACCTTCCCTCCGACCGCCACCGGCCTCGGGCTGCTCGGCATCGCCGGCGCCGCGCTCGTCCTGCGCGGCGGGCGCCTCACTGGAGCGCTGCTCGCCGCCGGCGCCTACGCGGGCATCCTCGACGAGGCCCAGAACGGGCCGCGCATCCTGCGGCGCCTCGTGCGCCGACGCCGCACCACCGTCAACCTGATCGCCCGCATCGGCCAGCAGCTGGATGTCGCCGAGTCCGAGCGCCCGCAGGCGGGCACGCTCGTGGTGCTCGCCCACCACGACGCCCCGCAGACGGGCTTCCTGTTCGACCAGACCCTCCAGCGCCGCATCCACGAGCTGGCGCCGCAGCTGCTCGAACGCTTCAAGACGCCGCCGCCGCAGTGGTGGGTCGGGCTCGCCGGTCCGCTGTGCACAGTCGCAGCCGCCGTCACGGGCAGGCGCGGATTCGCCCGCGCGGCCCTCGCCGTCGGCGCCCTCGGCACGGCCATCGTCGCCGATGTGTGGCGCAACGACACCGTGCCCGGCGCCAACGACAACCTCTCCGGCGCCGCCGCCCTCCTCGGCCTGGCCGAGCTGCTGCGAGCGCGTCCCGTGCCGGGCCTGCGCGTGCTGCTGGTCTGCTGCGGGGCGGAGGAGACGCTCCAGGACGGCGTGCGCGCGTTCCTCGCGCGCCATCGCCACGAGCTGGATCCCGCGCGCACGTCGTTCGTGAACCTCGACACCGTCGGCTCGCCCCACCTGGTGATGCTGGAGGCCGAGGGGCCCGTGTGGATGGAGAGCTACACCGGCCCGTGGCTGCGAGACCTGCTCGCCGATCGCGCCGAGGCGCTCGGCATCGAGCTGCATCGCGGCTTCCGTGCGCGCGCCTCCACCGACAGCGTGATCCCCAGCCGCGCCGGCTACCCCACCGCGACGCTCGTCTCGATGACCAACTGGCGCAGCCCCGCCAACTACCACCTGCCCAGCGACATACCAGCCAACCTCGACTACGCCACCGTGGCCGAGGCCACCCGGCTCGTCTACGAGCTCGCCCAGACCCTGGCCGCCCGGCTCAGATCAGCTCCGCCAGCCGAGTCCCCGCTGCCGTGAGCGCCCGCGCGCTGCCCGCCTCCAGGATCACCTGGAGATCCAGTATGCGCGCGTCGAAGCAGTCCAGGCCGTTCTCCGCCGTGACCGCATAGGCGGGCACTCCCGCCTGACGGGCCCGGGTGGCGATCTCGAACGTCGGGCTGCCCGCAAGCGTCCGCTCGTGCAGGCTCCGCGCCGCCACGATCACCGCCCGCGCGCTGCGCATGCGCGCGTCGAAGCCCACCGCGTCGAGCAGCTCGCGCACATCGCCCGCCCGCTGCGCCGCGTCGGGCAGCGCCAGCAGGTCCGCCTCTGCCAGCCCGCCCGCTTCGAGCCCCCTGGCGATCGCAGCCGCCACCGCCGCGGCGCCCAGGCGCGGTGCAAACGCGCCGCTCGCCACCAGCATGTGCCCGGGTATCAGCACATCCGTGTGCCGCAGCGCCACGGACGGCGGGCGTGGGGGTCGCTGGTGCGTGGGCGCATGATCGGGCATCCTTCCAGCAATGCCAGCAAAGAAGGGCGAGCACGTCCTCGTCGAGGCCGGCGGGCGCGAGGTGCGCGTCAGCAACCCGGGCAAGCTGTTCTTCCCCGAGGCCGGCCTGACCAAGATGGACCTCGTCGACTACTACCTCGAGTGCCAGCAGGCCGTGGTGAACGGCCTGCGCGAGCGCCCCACCGTGATGAAGCGCTGGGTCGACGGGGTTGCCGGCGAGCCGTTCTTCCAGAAGCGCGTCCCTGACAGCGCGCCCGAGTGGCTGCAGACCGCCACCGTGACCTTCCCCAGCGGCCGCCACGCGCGCGAGCTGGTGCCCAACGACGCCGCGCACCTGGTGTGGGGGGTGAACCTCGGCGTGATCGATTGGAACCCATGGCCCGTGCGCCGCGGCGACCTCGAGCATCCCGACGAGCTGCGCGTGGACCTAGACCCCGGCCCCGGGGTCCCCTTCGCCGAGGTCCGTCACGTCGCCCTGGGCGTGCGCGAGGTGCTGGAGGAGCACGGGCTGCGCGGCTTCCCAAAGACCTCCGGCTCCCGCGGCGTGCACGTGTACGTGCGCCTGGAGCCGGAGCGGGACTTCCAAGACGTGCGCCGCGCCGCGCTCGCGCTCGCGCGCGAGGTCGAGCGGCGGATGCCCGGCCGCGCCACCAGCCGCTGGTGGAAGGAGGAGCGCCAGGGCGTGTTCATCGACTACAACCAGAACGCCCGCGACCGCACGGTCGCCTCCGCCTACTCCGTCAGGGCCGTCCCCGACGCCCGCGTGTCCTGCCCCCTGGAGTGGGCTGAGGTGGCGGACGTCGAGCCCGCCGAGCTGCGCCTGCAGACCGTCCCCGCGCGGCTGCGCGAACGGGGCGATCCGTCCGCGGACATCGACCGGCACCCCGGCCGCCTCGACCGCCTGCTGGAGCTGGCCGCCCGCGACGAGCGCGACGGGCTCGGCGACGCCCCGTGGCCGCCGCACTTTCGCAAGCACCAGAGCGAGCCCCCGCGCGTGCAGCCCAGCCGGGCGCGTGCACCCAGGGCCGAGAAGCCGTGACGCTCCCGCTGGAGCCACCCGTAAAGCCGCAGCTGGCGCTCTCGCGCAAGGAGCTGCCCTTAGGCGGTGGCTACGTCTATGAGGTCAAGCTCGACGGCTTTCGCTGCCTGGCCTTCGTGGACGGCCAGGAGATCTTCCTGCAGTCGCGCAACGGCAAGCCGCTCGGGCGCTACTTCCCCGAGCTGACCCTGCCGCCGGGCCGCTATGTGCTCGACGGCGAGATCGTGGTGCGCGACAGCAGCGGGCGCGAGGACTTCGACGCGCTCGGCCAGCGCATCCACCCGGCCGTCTCGCGGATCGAGCGCCTGGCCGCCGAGACGCCCGCCGTCTACGTCGCCTTCGACCTGCTGGCCCATGAACAGGACTCGCTGCTCGAGCTGCCCTTCGTCGAGCGGCGAGCCGCGCTCGAGCACCTGCTCGCCGGCGAGGCCTTCGCGCGCGCGCCGATCGAGCTGATGGAGACGGTCGCCACGCCCGAGCAGGCGGAGCCGTGGCTGGCTCACGCCGAGGGCGCCATCGCCAAGGAGCTCACCGCGCCCTACCGCCCCGGTGAGCGCAAGGGGATGGCCAAGGTCAAGCGCGTGCGCACCATCGACGCCGTGCTCGTCGGCTGGCGCCCGGGCAAGGAGCAGGGCACAGTCGGTGCCCTCATCCTCGGCCTCTACGACGGAGACGAGCTGCGCGTCGTCGGGCACTGCTCCGGTCTGTCCGCCGCGGAGAAGAAGCGGCTTGTCGGCTTCCTGGCCGACCATGAGTCCGGCGAGCGCGGCTCCGCGGACCCCAGCCGCTGGAGCGCAGGCAAGGAGCTCGAGTGGATCGGGCTGCGCCCCGAGCTGGTCGTGGAGATCGACTTCGACCACGTCTCCGCCGGGCGCATCCGCCACGGCGCCAAGCTGCGCCGCTGGCGCGATGACAAGGCGCCCGCCGAGTGCACCTTCGAGCAGCTCTACAGCTGAGCGTCCACTAGCATCAGCCGCGTGAGCGGCGACGGCGCCACCACGGCCACTGTCGCCGAGGAGGAGTACCTGCAGATCCTGTTCTGGCTGCAGGAGGCCGGCCTGCCGATGACCGGCGCCAACGTCGCCAGGGCCATGCAGCTCTCGGCCCCCACCGTCCACGAGATGATCGGACGCCTGGAGCGCGACGGCTACATCACCCGTGGAGCCGACCGCGCCATCGCCTTCACCGAGGACGGCGCCGCCCACGCCGAGGGCATCGTCCGCCGCCACCGCCTGATCGAGCGCTTCCTCACGGACGTGCTCGGCGTGCCCTGGGACGAGGTGCACGAGGAGGCCGAGCGCCTGGAGCACGCCATGTCGCCCGTGCTGGAGGAGCGCATGCGCGCCGCCATCGGCGACGCCAAGACCTGTCCGCACGGGCACCCCATTGTCGCCGGCGCGCGCCTGGCCGGGGTGCCGCTGGCGGATGTCGAGATCGGCGCCTCCGTGCGCGTGCTGCGCTTCGAGAACGAGGCCGAGGACCTCCTGCGCTACCTCAAGGCCGCCGGTCTGGAGCCCGGCCTGGAGGGCGTCCTGGCCGAGCGCGACGAGCAACACGTCGCCGTCCAGGCGGCCGACGGGCGGCTGTTGACGCTCACCCCGAGCGTGGCCGAGACCGTCTCCGTGATCGCCGACCCCTCGCCGCCGCAGCGCACGGCGCTGCCGGAGCAGCTGGTGCTCGGGCAGCGCTACGGCCGTTAGAGCGAGCGGTAGGCTTCGGCCAGGCGCGCCACGCCCGTGTCGATCTGCTCGGGCGTGACCCCCGAGTAGGCGAGGCGCAGCGTGTTCTCGCCGCCCTCCAGCAGGAAGTCCGTGCCCTTCACGAACGCCACGCCGCGGTCGGCGGCCGCCGTGAAGAGGGCGTTCACGTCGGTGCCCTCGGGCAGCGTCACCCACATGAAGTAGCCACCCTGGGGCTCCACGAACTCGGCCTCGGCCAGCTCGCGCCGCAGTGCCGCCGCCAGTGTTTGCGCGCGCTCGGCGAGCGCCACCTTGACCGTCTCGATCGAGCGGTCGATGGCGCCCGAGGCGCAGAACTCGTAGACGATCGACTGGGCGACCATGTTCGGGGATATGTAGGTGTTGGTCGCGAGCTTGGCCACCGCCGCGATCAGGTCCGCCGGCCCGACCAGGTAGCCGACCCTGATCCCCGGGCAGACCGTCTTGGAGAAGGACGACGCGTAGACGACCCGCTCGGGGTCCATCGAGAGCATCGTCGGCAGCGTCTCGCCGCTGAAGCGCAGCTCCACGTAGGGGT
>Ga0075520_1000347_pt1 | contig 19791 bp, 16 predicted proteins | sample NGEPerB_FD_75100 | JGI IMG/M metagenome (GOLD analysis project Ga0075520, IMG submission 75100) | Arctic peat soil microbial communities from the Barrow Environmental Observatory site, Barrow, Alaska, USA - NGEE PermafrostAB12-B | ecosystem: Environmental > Terrestrial > Soil > Wetlands > Peat ... | reverse complement strand
GGATCTGCTGCGCCAGGGTCTGGACGTCGCGCTCCGCTAAGCTCCGTCCGTTCGGAGAATAAAAAAGAAACGGGCCGCCGACCGACGGGCGGTACAGGAAGGTAGTGAATATGAGTAGTGACGCTGTTACGCGGGTTTCCGTGGAGATTGCCGGTAGTGAGATCTCCTTTGAGACCGGCAGGATGGCCAAGCAGGCCTCCGGCGCAGTCGTAGTACGACAGGGCGACACCATGTTGCTCGCCACCGCAGTCGCGGGCGGCCTGCGCGACGTGGACTTCCTCCCGCTGACGGTGGACGTCGAGGAGCGCATGTACGCCGCCGGGAAGATCCCCGGATCCTTCTTCAAGCGCGAGGGCCGCCCCGGCGAGAAGGGCACGCTCACCGCGCGCATGATCGACCGTCCGCTGCGCCCGCTGTTTCCCAAGGACTGGCGCTATGACACGCAGTTGGTGGCGATCCCGCTCTCGATCGACCACGTCCACCCCTATGACATCCTCGCCATGAACGGCGCATCCGCCGCGGTGATGATCTCCGACATCCCGTTCCCCACGCCCGTGGGTGCGGTACGGATCGGCAAGGTGGACGGCAACTTCGTGGTCAACCCCAGCGAGGCGGATCTGCTCCCCGACGCCGAGGGCGGCTCCGACCTCGATCTGATCGTGGCCGGCACCGAGGAGGCCATCCTGATGGTCGAGGCGGGCGCCAACGAGATCCCCGAGGCCGAGATCCTCGACGCGCTCGACATCGCCCACGCGGAGATCAAGAAGCTGTGCGCGCTCCAGCGCGAGCTGGCGGCCAAGGTGGGCAAGGAGAAGAAAGTCTTCGAAACCGCCCAGGTCGATCCCGCTGTGCTCGACGCCATCCGCTCCTCGCACGGCTCCGAGCTCGACGCCGCCACCCAGGTGGTGGACAAGCTCGAGCGCCAGGACGCCACCAAGGCGGCCGAGACGGCGATCCTCGAGCAGCACGCCCCCGCGGCGCCCGAGGGCGCAACGGAGGAGCAGCTGCTGGCCGCCAAGCTGCGCCGCGCAGCGCTGCAGCTGGCGTTCGACGAGCTCGAGAAGTCGATCATCCGCGAGCGCATCGCCGTCAGCAAGAAGCGCCCCGACGGCCGTGCCGCGGACGAGATCCGCGACATCTCCATCGAGGTCGGGGTGACGCCGCGCACGCACGGCTCCGCGCTGTTCACGCGCGGGCAGACGCAGGCGCTCAGCGTCGCCGCGCTGGGCACGCTCAAGGAGGAGATGCGCCTTGACACGCTCGGCCTGGAAACCAAAAAGTACTACTGGCACCACTACAACTTCCCGCCGTTCTCCGTCGGGGAAGCGGGACGCATGGGCGGCGTCAAGCGCCGCGACATCGGCCACGGAGCGCTCGCCGAGCGCGCGCTGGCGCCGATGGTCCCCTCGATCGAGGAGTTCCCCTACTCGATCCGCGTGGTGTCGGACATCCTCGAGTCAAACGGCTCATCCTCGATGGCCTCCGTGTGCGGCTCCTCGCTGTCGCTGATGGACGCCGGGGTGCCGATCAAGCGCCCGGTGGCGGGAATCGCCATGGGACTGATCAAGGAGGGCGATGACCACATCGTCCTGACCGACATCGCCGGCGTCGAGGACCACCTGGGAGACATGGACTTCAAGGTCGCCGGCACCGAGCGCGGCATCACGGCGCTGCAGATGGACATCAAGATCACGGGCGTCACGTTCGACATCCTGCGCGACGCGCTCACGCAGGCCAACACCGCCCGCAAATTCATCCTCGCCAAGATGGCAGACGTGATCGGCTCACCGCGCGAGCAGCTCAGCCAGTTCGCGCCGCGCATCCAGACGGTCCAGATCGATCCCTCGCAGATCGGGCTGCTGATCGGCAAGGGCGGCGAAACGATCAGGGGGCTCGCGGATGAGTTCGAGTCCCAGATCGACGTCAACGACGACGGCCAGGTGCTGATCTACTCGGCCAACGGCGATCTGGGCGACGCGCTCGTCGAGCGGATCCGGATGATGATGAAGGAGGTCGAGGTCGGCGACGAGTACGTCGGCAAGGTCGTCAAGACGACCACCTTCGGCGCGTTCATCGAGCTGGCCAAGGGCACCGACGGGCTGCTGCACATCTCCAACGTCTCGCCCGGCGAGCGCGTGGAGAGCGTCGAGGACGTGCTCAACAAGGGCGATGAGGTCAACGTGCGCGTGGTCGAGGTCGACCGCGAGCGCGGCCGCATCGGCCTGCGCCTCTCCCACGACCCGGACATCGCCGGCAAGTCCGTCGCGGACCTCGCCGGCGTCGGCACCGGAGGCGGCGGAGGCGGCGGAAGCCGCAGACCGCGCGAGGGCGGGGGGCGAAACGGACGCGAGCGCTCCGAGCGCGGGCCGCGCCGCAGCAGCGAGCGTGGCTCCGGCCGCCCGCGCCACGGGCGTGACGACGATTGACCGAGAGCGTGGGGTCGTCGTCTTGACGGCCGAGCATCGCATCACGACGCTTGACTCCGGCGTCCGAGTAGTCACCGAGCGCGTGCCCAGCGTGCGCTCGGTGGCGCTCGGATTCTGGATCGCCAGCGGCTCCACCTCCGAGCTGCCCAGCCAGGCGGGCATCTCCCACCTGCTGGAGCACATGCTGTTTCGCGGCACCGAGCGCTACGGCTCGGAGGAGATCGACCAGATCTTCGACGCCATGGGCGCGGAGATCAACGCCGGCACCGACAAGGAAGCCACCTCGCTCTACACGCGCGTGCTGGACCGTCACCTCGATCATGCCTTCGAGGTGATGAGCGACATGATCTGGCACCCCCGCTTCGGCGAGCTGGAGGCCGAGCGCGAGGTGGTGCTCGAGGAGATCGCCATGTATGAAGACGATCCCCAGGACCGCGTGTTCGACGTGCTCGACAAGGCCATCTTCGGAGCGCACCCGCTGGGGCGCGCCGTGATCGGCACCGCCGAGGTCGTGGGCGCGGTCACGCGCGAGCAGCTCTCCGCGTTCCACGCCCAGCGCTACACGCCGCCCAACATCGTGATCGCCGCCGCTGGCTCCATCGAGCATGACGCGCTCGTGTCCATGGCCCGCGCCGTCGAGGCCGCGCGCACCGCGCCCGCCGGTTCGCGCACGGGCGCCGGGCTGCTGCACGATCCGAGCGCCGACGGCACGCCCGACTTCAGCCCGCGCGTGCGCTTTCTGGAGAAAGACACCGAGCAGTACCACGTGTGCGTCGGCGGGGAGGGCCTCGCCCGCGACGACGAGCGGCGCTTCGCGCTGCGCGTGCTCGAAGGCGTGCTCGGCGGCACCTCGTCCTCCAGGCTGTTTCAGGAGGTGCGCGAGCGCCGCGGTCTCGCCTACTCGGTCTTCTCCTACTCCAACCTCTACGCCCGCACCGGCGAGGTCGGGCTGTACGTAGCCACCAGGCCCGAGAATCTCGCCGAGGCGCTGGCCGTCGTGAGCGCCGAGCTGGAGCGCTGCGTGGAGGACCCCGCCAGCGAGCAGGAGCTGATCCGCTCGCGCGAGAACCTCAAGGGCCGGGTGGTGCTCGGCCTGGAGTCGACCGGCGCGCGCATGAGCCGGCTGGGCGCCTCGCTGCTCAACGAGATGCCGATCCTGTCGGTCGACGAGATGATCGAGCGGATCGACGCCGTCGGTATCCAGCAGGTGCGGGAGCTGGCCCGCGAGCTGTTCACGCGCGGGCGCATGTCCGTCGCCGGCGTGGGCCCCGACGAGGAGCGCTTCCGCGCGGCGATCGAGCCGCTCGCCACCGAGGCCCAGCTGGGGCTGGCGCGATGATCAAGGTGGCCGTCGCGGGCGCCGCCGGGCGCATGGGCCAGACCGTCTGCGAGGCCGTGCTGGGCGCCGAGGACATGGAGCTCGTCGGGCGCGCCGACCCGCTGCTGGAGACGACGCTCCAGGACGTCCTGGCGGACGCCGATGTGGTCGTGGACTTCACCCGTCCCGACACCGCGCTCGCCAACGCGCTGGCCTGCGTGCGGGCCGGTGTCCACGTCGTGATCGGCACCACCGGCTTCGATCCGGCGCCGCTGAGCCAAGCGCGCCCCGCCGAGGGCCGTCCGCAGGCCAACGTGCTGATCGCGCCCAACTTCGCCATCGGCGCCGTGCTGATGATGCGCTTCGCCGAGCAGGCCGCCAAATACATGCAGAAGGCAGAGATCGTGGAGCTGCACCACGACGCCAAGCTCGACGCGCCCAGCGGCACCGCCGCGCGCACCGCCGAGCTGATCGCCGCCGCCAGCGGCGCCGCCGCGCCGCCGATCCACTCGGTGCGCCTGCCAGGCCTGGTGGCCCACCAGGAGGTGATCTTCGGCGATCTCGGGCAGACGCTCACCATCCGCCACGACACGATCAGCCGCGAGTCGTTCATGCCGGGCGTGCTGCTGGCGGTGCGCCGCGTCGGGACGCTCGAGGATTCGCCGGTCGTGGGCCTCGAGAGCGTGCTCTTCTGATTGTGTCGATGCGCGTGAGATACTCCAGCCCATGACCGGTCTCGGCGCCATCCTGACGGCCATCGTCACCCCCTTCGACGCGGAGGGGCGCGTCAACCAAGAGGCATTCGTGGCGCTAATGCACCACCTCGCCGAGAACGGCTCCGACGGGTTCGTGGTGGCGGGGACGACGGGCGAGGCCTCCACGCTGTCCGATCGCGAGCAGCTCGGCCTGATCGGCCTGGCCGTGGCCGAGCGCCCGCCCGGCAAGACGATCGTCGCGGGGACCGGGACCAACGACACGCGCCAGGCCGTCTACCTCACCGAACGCGCGACCGAGCTGGGGGTGGACGCGATGCTGTCCGTGACGCCCTACTACAACAAGCCCAGCCGGCTCGGCCTCAAGCGCCACTACGAAGCGGTCGCCCGGGCCACCGACAAACCCACGCTGCTCTACAACATCCCCGGGCGCACCGCCACCAACATGGGCCCCGACCTGCTCGCCGAGCTGGCCCAGATCGACGGCATCGAGGGCGTCAAGCAGGCCAACGGCGACGAGCTGCAGCCGATCGACGGCCTCGAGCTCTACGCCGGCGACGACGCCACGTTCGCACGGACGCTGGACATGGGCGGCACCGGCGGGATCCTGGTCGCCAGCCACGTGGTCGGAAACGAGATGCATCGGATGGTCGAGGAGCCCGAGCGCCGCGCCGAGATCGACGCCTCCCTGCGAGATGTCTATGAGACGCTGTTCCTGACCTCCAGCCCGACCTGCACGAAGGCCGCGCTGAACCTGCTCGGACACGACGTCGGCGGGCTGCGCCTGCCGCTCGTGGAGGCCACGGCCGAGGAGACGGCCGCGGTGCGAGCGATGCTCGAACGCCACGGCCTTATCTCCGTCCTGCCCACCCGAGCCCCAGCATGAGCTCGAAGCTGCGCGTCCTGCCCCTCGGCGGGCTGGGAGAGATCGGCAAGAACATGACCGTCGTGGAGCACGACGGTCGGATCGTGGTGGTGGACGTCGGCCTGCGCTTTCCCACCCCGGAGATGGTCGGAATCGACCTGGTGCTGCCCGACTTCTCCTACCTGCGCGAGCGCGCCGAGGACATCGAGGCGATCGTCGTCACGCACGGGCACGAGGACCATCTCGGCGCCCTGCCGTGGGTGCTGCGCGATCTCGGCGACCGCCTGAGCGCGCCTGTGTACGGAGGCGCTCTGACGATCGCGATGGCGCGCTCCAAGCTGGACGAGCACAAGCTGCGCGACGTCGAGCTGAACGAGATCGAGCCCGGCGAAAGCCTCGAGCTGGGGCCGTTCACGCTGGAGCTGGTGCACATGACCCACTCGATCCCCGACTCCAGCGCCGTGGCGATCGGCACCGACCTCGGCACCGTGCTGGTCACCGGCGACTACAAGTTCGACCAGACGCCCGTCGACGGCCCGCCCGCGGACGTCTCGCGGCTGGCCGAGCTCGGCCGCGAGGGCGTGCTGCTGCTGTGCGGCGACTCCACCAACGTGGACCGCGAGGGCTTCTCGCCGTCGGAGTCCGTCGTGGGCCCGCACCTGGAGGAAGTCTTCTCCCGCTGTGAGGGGAGGATCGTGGTGACGAGCTTCGCCTCCAACATCCACCGCGTCCAGCAGGTCGTGGACGCCGCCCACGCGCTCGACCGCAAGGTCGCGCTGGTGGGGCGCTCGATGCGCAAGAACGTGGGTATCGGGCGCAACCTCGGCCACATCGAGATCCCCGACGGCCTGCTCGTGGGGCCGCGCGAGATCGCCGACTTCTCCGACGAGCGCGTCGTGATCATCTCCACCGGCTCACAGGGCGAGCCGCTCTCGGCGCTGCGCCGCATGGCCTACCGCGACCACCGCCAGGTGGAACTGAAGAGCGGGGACACCGTCGTCTTCTCCGCCACGCCCATCCCGGGCAACGAGCGCGCGGTCAACGAGACCATCGACCGCCTCTACCACATCGGCTGCGACGTCATCACCCCCCGCGACGCACCCGTGCACTCCTCCGGCCACGGCTACGCCGAGGAGGTCAAGCTGATGCTGAACCTCACCAAGCCGCGCTATGTGATGCCCTTCCACGGCGACTTCAAGCGCCTGCGGCTGCACGCGCAGCTGGCCGAGGCGGTCGGCGTGCCGCCGGAGGACATCTTCCAGGGTGACAACGGCCTGCCGCTGGACATCGACGCGCGCGGCGCGCGCTTCGGCAAGCGCGAGCAGTCGGGCATGATCTTCGTGGACGGCGTGGAGATCGGCGACATGGCCGACGTCGCCCTGCGCGACCGCCGAATGCTCTCCGCCGACGGGATCTTCATCGTCGTGGTCACCATCGCCGAGCAGGACGGCAGCTCCGTCGCGGACCCCGAGGTGATCTTCCGCGGCGTGCCGTTCCTCGACCAGGCCGACGAGCTGTTGGAGGAGATCCGCGCTACCGTGGACAGCTCGCTGCGGCACGCCGCGCGCGAGGAAATCCGCGAGGTGGACCTGCTCCAGCAGGCGCTGCACGACGACCTGGCGAAGCTAGTCTATGACCGTCTCAAGCGCCGGCCGATGGTGCTGCCCGTCGTCGTCGAGGTCTGAGTAGGCGGGCAGGCGCACCACGAAGCGGGCGCCGCCGCGACCGGCCCGCTGGCCGATCTGCGATCGGTCGAGCCTGACGCTGCCGCCGTGTGAGGCGGCGACAGCCTGGACGATCGCCAGGCCCAGGCCGAAGGAGCCGCCGCGATCGCCCACGCCGCGCACGAAGCGCTCGAACAGCGTCGGCGCGAGCTCGGGCGGGACGCCCGGGCCGTCGTCCTCCACCACCAGCTCGACCTGCCCGTCGGGCGCGCTCGCGGTGGACACGCGGATCTCCGTGCCGGGCGGGGTGTGGCGCAGGGCGTTCTCCAGCAGGTTGATCGCCAGCCTGTGCAGCTCGTCGCGCGCGCCCATCACCACCGCGGGATGGACGTCCAGCTCGATGTCGTGCTCGGCGCTGACAGGCCCCAGCTCGCCCGCCGCCTCGACCACGATCTTGGCCAGGTCGCACGGCTCGCGCGCCACCACGCGTGCGGCGTCCGTGCGCGCCAGCAGCAGCAGATCGGCGACCAGGCGGCGCATGCGCTGGGAGGAGCGCAGCGCGGAACGCGCGGCGTCGCCCTGATCGCCGTCGAGTGATTCGGCGAGCAGCTCCAGGTTGGCGAGCACGCTCGTCAGCGGCGTGCGCAGCTCGTGCGAGGCGTCCGCCACGAAGCGGCGCTGGCGCGCGAGCATCGTCTCGGTCTCACCGCGCGCGGCGTCCAGCTCCCGGAGCATTCCCTCCAGGGTCCGTGCCAGCTCGGATACCTCGTCGTCGGCCAGCGACTGCGGGACCCCCCGCGAGGGGTCCCTCGTGCGCGCTATCTCGGCGGCGGTGGAGGTCAGCTGCGCGATCGGCGCCATCGCCCGGCGCGCGATCGCCATGCCCGCCAGCAACGCGAAGCCGGTGCCCGCGAGCACCCCCAGCAGCAGGAGCAGCTCCACGCGCCTGACCGTCGCCTCGGTGTCGGACACCCGCCGCCCGTACTGGATGATCACTTCGCCGACGCGCTCGCCGTTCTCGGTGACGACTCCGGGGCGGCTGACCACGCGGTAGCCGCGGATCGTCTGCGCTTCAGCACGGGGGGTACCCAGCGACGGTGCGTTCGCGGGCGCCTGCGCGGCGACCCTGCCGCCGAGCGTGAAGATCCTGATGACCACGTGGTCGGCCTGGGAGGCGAGGTCGCTCAGCTGCGGTTCGATCTTGAAAGGCACCGCCGTGATCCGCAGCTCCGTGGGCAGCTGGATCGCGGTGGCGAGCACCTGGCGGTTGAAGTCCGCGCGGATGCGGTGCACCGTCAGCGAGCCGATCGCCACGGCGAAGGCGCACAGGATCACGAACGTCAGCAGCGCCGAGACGCCGGCCAGCCGCACGCGGATCGGCAGCCGGTCGAAGCTGGCTGACAGGCGCGCGCTCACGCGCCCCACCGCAGCGGGGAGCCTAGGCGCGAAGGACGTAGCCCGCTCCCCGGATCGTGTGCAGCAGGCGCTCATCGCCGTCCGCCTCGAGCTTGCGGCGCAGGTTGGACACGAACACCTCGATGGTGTTGGTGGTGGAGAAGGGGTCATAGCCCCACACCTCGTCCAGCAGTCGCTGGCGCGAGATCACGATGCGCTCGTTGCGCATCAGGTACTCCAGCAGCTCGAACTCGCGCTGGGTCAGCTCGATCGTGCGCTCGCGGCGGATGACCTCGTGCGTGTCCGCGTTCAGCGTCAGATCGCCCACGCGCAGCGGCGCCGAGCCGCGGGGCGGACGGCGGCGCAGCAGCGCGCGCATGCGCGCCAGCAGCTCCTGGCGCTCGAACGGCTTGACCAGGTAGTCGTCCGCGCCCGCGTCAAGGCCCTCCACGCGCGACTCCAGGGCGTCGCGCGCCGTCAGGATCAGGATCGGGACGTCCTCCTCCGCACGCAGCGCGCGCGCGACCTCGAGGCCGTCGAGCTTGGGCAGGCCGAGGTCCAGGATCACCAGATCTGGCGCGAACGCGCGGCCCTGCGCCAGCGCATCGTCGCCATCGGCGGCGATCCGCACGTCGTATCCCTCCATGCGCAGCGAGCGCTGGAGGGCCTGGGCGATGTCCTCGTCGTCCTCGACCACGAGGACGCGTGGGGCGCGAGAGAAGTCGTTCATGGATCTTTATCTAGCCGGAGCGTGTAAAGCGATGGTAAGGCCCGCAGGCAGGTTCCGGGCGTCTGGCGTCGAAGTTGCGCGAGATGGCCAGCACTCGCAAACGCGCGCCCACGCGAACCCCCGCCGCGCGGCGGAGGACCTCGACAGGCGCCGCCAGGCGCCGGCGGCGCACGCGCGGCCGGCCCGGGCTCGCCTCGATGCTGCCCTCCAGCCTGCCGCGGATGCCGGTGCTCGATCAGCGCCAGCGCGACATCCTCGGCCTGGCGCTGCTGGCCCTCGGCGTGTTCATGGGCTTCGTGCTATACGGATCCGGCGGCTCGCCTGCCGGCGGCGGGCGAGCCGGGCATGCCGTCGCGGTCGCGCTCGGCTGGGCGCTCGGCCGCGCGCGGGTGTTCGCGCCCGTCGCGCTCGCGCTCGGTGGCGGCGTGCTGCTGCTGCGTCCCGTGCTGCCGGCCGTGCGGCCGCTGCGCACGGGCGCCGTCTGCATGTTCGCCGGCCTGACGCTCGCGCTGGCCGCGGGCATGCTGGGGCTCAGCTCCGTGCCGGGCGCACGCACGCACGCATGGACCTCCGCGCATCTACAGAGCCACGGCGGCGTGGTCGGCCAGGCCCTCTACCAGCTGGCCCACAGGCTGGTCCAGAGCGTCGGCGTGAACATCCTCGTGGTCTTCCTGCTGCTCACCGGGGCGATCCTGCTGACGGGAGCCTCGCTTGCGGGTGTGCTGCGCGCGACCGGCAGCGGCCTGCTCGACACCACCCGGCTGATGCGCCGGGCCGGGGAGCGCGCGGCGCCCGCGCGCGGACGCCCTCAGGACTCCGCGACCGAGTATCCGCTGCGCCCGCCCGAGCCCGATGGCGAGCTGATCGTGCGCGCCACGCACGTCGAGGCGCCGTCGCGCGACTGGAGTGAGGACGGCGCACCCGACGCGCAGGGGACCGGGAGCAAATGGGATGACGTCGCGCTGGAGCTCGATGACGCCGCCGAGGAGCCGCAGATCGAGGGAGCCGACGGCGAGCAGGAGCAGATCGCGGGCGTGGCCCACGCCGACCCCGCCGATCTGACGCCCCGGGGGCGGCTGCGCGGCGTCGTCACCGACGACCCCGACTTCGTGTGGAAGCGCCCGGACGCCTCGAAGCTGCTTACACGCTCGACCAACGAGCAGACGCGTCCGGACACCGCCGGGCAGGAGCGAACGGCCACCGGCCTGGTGGAGGCGCTCGGACACTTCGGCGTGCAGGCCAAGGTGATCGGCACGGTCGCCGGGCCGCACATCACCCGCTACGAGCTGCGCCTCGCGCCAGGGATCAAGGTCGGCAAGGTGGCGCAGCTGAAGGACGACCTCGCCTATGCGCTGGCCGCCACCGACATCCGCATCCTCGCCCCGATCCCCGGCAAGCAGGCCGTCGGCGTCGAGGTGCCCAACGCCCACCGGCGGATCGTGCGCCTGGGCGACGTCTTCCAGGAGCCGCCCAAGGACTGGTCGCCGCTGACGGTCTGGCTCGGCAAGGACGTCGCCGGCAAGGCCATCGGCGCGGATCTGGCGAAGATGCCCCACCTGCTGGTGGCAGGCACCACCGGCGCGGGCAAGTCCGCTGCGATCAACGCGATGCTCACCAGCGTTCTCCTGCGCGCCACGCCGCACGAGGTCAGGCTCGTGCTGGTGGACCCCAAGCAGGTGGAGCTCAACCATTACGAGTCGATTCCGCACCTGCTGACGCCCGTCATCACCAGCCCGCGGATGGCAGCCAACGCGCTGCAGAACCTCGTCAAGGAGATGGAGCAGCGCTACAGCATCATGTCGCTCTCGCGCACCCGCAGCCTGATCGAGCTGAACCGCGCCAGGGCCAAGCGCGGCGAACCGCCGCTGCCCTACATCCTGTGCGTGATCGACGAGCTCGCGGACCTGATGATGGTCGCGCCCGCCGACGTCGAGGATTCGATCATCCGCCTGGCCCAGAAGGCGCGCGCGGTGGGCATCCACCTGGTGCTCGCAACCCAGAGTCCGCGGGTGGACGTGATCACGGGCATGATCAAGGCCAACGTGCCTTCGCGGATCGCCTTCGCGGTCTCCTCGCAGACGGACTCGCGCGTGATCCTCGACCAGAACGGAGCCGAGTCGCTGCTGGGGCAGGGCGACATGCTGTTCAGCCCCGTGGGCAGCTCGCGCCTGGAGCGCATCCAGGGCGCCTACATCGACGAGGCCCAGATCGCCAAGCTGACCGACCTGTGGCGCCGCCAGGGCGAGCCGGAGCTGCGCGAGGAGCTGCTGGAGCAGGTCGAGCCGGAGACCCCCGAGGGCGCCCCCGACGAGTTCGATCCCGACGAGGACCCGCTGCTGCGCGACGCGATCACGCTCGTCGTCGAGATGCAGACCGCCTCCACCTCGATGCTGCAGCGCCGCCTGCGCCTGGGCTACACGCGGGCCGGGCGGATGATCGACATGCTCGAGCGCCGCGGGGTGATCTCCGGCTATGAGGGCTCCAAGCCCAGGCAGGTGCTGATCGCCGAGGCGGACCTTCCACGGGTCCTGGCCGCGCTTGGCGAGTCCGCCACGCCCGTCACCGACTAGCCTCTTGCCCTAGATGCCCGAGATCGGAGCAACGCTACGCGAGGCACGTATGCGCGCACGCATCGACGTGTCCGAGATCGAGGCCACGACGAAGATCCGCGCCAAGTACCTGCGCGCCCTGGAGAACGAAGAGTGGGGGCTGCTCCCCGGGCCGACGTTCGTCAAGAGCTTCCTGCGCACCTACGCCGAGGCGCTGGGCCTGGACGGCAAGTCGCTGGTGGAGGAATATCGCCTGCACCACGAGCGTCCCAGCGACGCGATGCTGGAGCCGATCGTCTCCACGCCCCAGCGCCAGGGCAGGCGCACGCCGACCTCCGGCCCCTCGCGCGCCTACATGGCCGCCGTGGGCGCGATCGGCTTGGTGATCGTCCTGCTGATCGTGCTGCTGGTCTCGGGGGGAGGCTCCTCAAAACACGCAGCCGGCACGGTCGGCGCGAGCACCAACACCCACACCAGCAGCACCCGCCACCACTCCTCCAAGAGCGCCTCGGGCACGCGCGCCGGCGGCGCCTCGCAGATAGTGGCGCTGTCGCTCAGGGCCAGCGCGGCCGTGTACGTGTGCCTGATCGGCGAAGGCGGGCGCAAGCTGATCCCCGGCCTCGAACTGAAGTCCGGCGAAAGCACCCACACCTACCATTCCAAGCGCTTTGAGATCACCCTCGGCAACAGCTCCGTGACGATGTTCGTGGACGGCCGGGCGCGGACCGTGGCGGCCTCCAGCCAGGCGATCGGCTACTCGCTCACCAAGGCGCACGGCCGCCGGCCGCTGGCCGCCGCTCAGCTGCCGACGTGCAAGTGAGCGCGCCGCCGATCAGGGACCGGCCGGCACGCGCGGGGATCGTGGTCACCGGCACCGAGGTGCTCGCCGGCCGCGTGAGCGACCGCAACGGGCCGTGGCTGGCCGAACGGCTGCGCGAGCTGGGCGTGGACCTGGCCTACACGGCGATCGTCGGCGACCGCCCCGAGGACATGGGCGCGGCGCTGGGGTTCATGGCCGACCGCGGCATGGACCTGGTGGTCACCAGCGGCGGGCTGGGGCCCACCGCGGACGACCTCACCGCCGAGGTGGTGGGCGACTTTCAGCGACGCCCGATGGAGCTGGACGAGGCGCTGGAGGAGCGGATCGCCGAGATCCTGCGCCCGCTGGCCAAACGCTGGCCCGACCTCGACATGGACGCCATCCGCGCGGGCAACCGCAAGCAGGCGGTGATCCCGCGGGGCGCGACCGTGCTGGAGCCCGTTGGCACCGCCCCCGGGTTGGTGGTGCCGCCGCCGGAGGCAGGCGGCGGACCGACCGTGGTCGTGCTGCCCGGCCCGCCGCGCGAGCTGCAGCCGATGTGGGGCGCCGCCGTCGCCACGGAGGCGCTGCGCGCGGCGGTGAAGAGCGCGACCGTCTACACCCAGCGCACCCTGCGCCTGTTCGGGATACCCGAGTCGGAGATCGCCGAGACGCTGCGCGCGGCCGAACGCGAGGGCGTGGAGCTGGGCCGCCTGGAGGTCACCACCTGCCTGAAACGCGGCGAGGTGGAGGTGGTGAGCCGCTACGAGCCCGACGCCGCCGAGGTGTATGAGGCGTTCGCGCGCGTCGTCGGCGCCCGCCACGCCGACACGCTGTTCTCACAGGACGGCAGCACCGTCGATCAGCAGGTGGCCGCGCTGCTGCGCTCGGCAAGGCTGACCATTGCCACCGCCGAGTCCTGCACCGGCGGGCTGCTGGCGGGGAGGCTGACCGAGCTGGCTGGCTCCTCCGACTACGTGAAGGGGGGGATAGTGGCCTACTCAGACGACGTCAAGGTCTCCCAGGCGGGTGTGGCCGCGGAGCTGATCGAGCGCCACGGCGCGGTCTCCGGCGAGGTCGCCGAGGCGCTCGCCGCCGGGGCCCGCTCGCGCCTGGGGGCGGACATCGGCGTCGGCATCACCGGCGTGGCCGGCCCGGGCGGGGGCAGCGAGGAGAAGCCGGTCGGGCTCGTCTGGCTGAGCGTCGCACCGCCGGGCCGATCTTCGACCGGTAGCGAGCCGCTTACGCGCTCGGTCAACCTCCCGGGTGCCCGCGCCGACGTGCGCGACCGCGCCACCACGGTCGCCATGCACCTCATCCGTCGCGCGCTCAGCACACCCTGAGCGCACCGCGCGGGCCGGCGGAGCATGTCGCGGCGCGGCTAGCATCGCCCGGGCGATGTCCCGCGCTGCCACAGCCAGGCTGTTCGTGGCGGTCGACCCGCCGCCCGAGGTGGGCGCGGAGCTGGCCGCGTGGGCACGCGGGGTGGCCGGGCGCTCGGGCGGGGAGCCCCTCCGCGGTACCCACGGGACGCTGCGGGTGCTGGAGGCGAGCTCCCTGCATCTGACGCTCTGCTTCCTGGGGGGCCGCCCGGTGGGCGAGATCGAGGCGCTGGCCGCGGCGCTCGGCGCGCGCAGGGAGCACGTCTGCGAGCTGTCGGTGGGGGCCCCGGTGTCACTGCCACCGAGGCGCCCGCGCGCGCTGGCGGTGGAGATCCGCGATCGCACGGGGGAGCTCCTCCGCCTGCACGAGGAGGTGGCCGGCGCGCTCGCCCGGGTGAGCACCTGGGAGCCGTCGCGGCGGCGCCTGCGCGCGCACATCACCGTGGCGCGCACCCGCGCGGACGCCCGCGGCGTCCCCGCGCTGCACCAGCTGCCCCCGACGCCGCAGCTGAGCTTCACGCCCCGCGCGGTCGTCCTGTACCGCTCATGGCTCGCTCCCGCCGGCGCCACCTACGAGGCCGTGGCCAGCTGTGATCTGCTGCCGGACGCCGGCTGAGCGCCGGCTTCTCTCAGCGTTCTTCGCCTTCCGCGGGGCCTTCGCAGGTTTCGCAGGCCGCTTCCTCCGGGCTCGTGGGAGCTTCGGAGTCGAAGGCGCAGGGGCCGGACACCTGTGCTTCACAGCCGGGTTCGCCTGCGCCCGAGCCGGCTTCGGCGGTGCACGCGAGGTTCGAGCCGCCGGTGGCCATCGTGGGGCTCGAGCCGTCGGCGCAGGCCGGTTCGGAGCCGTCGTCGCACGCGAAGGAGCCGCCCGGCCCCGCGACCGGCGCGCTGCCGTCTTCACAGCTCGCCGGGCTCTCGACGGTGGCGGCTGGAGGAGTCGTCTTCGGCGAGGACGGACGGGTCCTCTTCGCGGCGGTCCTGTGCACCGCGTGCTTGGTATGGCGGGGCTTGCCCGCGCGCCGGCGATGGCTGCTGCCCTTGCGCATCGCGTGTGCGCACGCACGGACGCTGCGCTGGGAGTGCGAGACGGAGGTCGAGCAGCTGCTCGCCGGGACCCGCGCCGGCGCCTGGCGCGGGGTCAGCAGCAGCGCCACGAACAGGATCAGCGACAGCGCGGCTGTGGCGGTGAGAAGGCGGATGGGCAACTGGATCTCGGTTCCGATCGCGTGCGTGGGCGGGAATGCATCGTCGCGCGGGGCCGGACGTTGGAGCCTGGGAGGGGTCTCTGGACGAAGAGGGGGCATGTCGTCCACGTCTCGCCCGCGGGGGCGCCTCGGCGCGCGTGCCCGTCCGAGCGTGTCCGTCCGTGCCCACGGGGTGGGCGCCACGACCCCCGGATACGAACAGCTGTTCCGTCCGAAGCGCCGTCTAGATTGCCCGCTCCATCTCGAACCGGAGGAGTAAGACCATGGCCGTGACCGATCAGGAGAAGGCAGCCAAGGCGCGCGACGCCGCTCTGCAGGGCGCGCTCACCCAGATCGAGCGCGAGTTCGGCAAGGGCTCGGTCATGCGCATGGGCGACGAGGGCGCGCAGGTGCGCTGCGACGTGATCCCGACCGGAGCGCTGTCGCTCGATCTCGCGCTCGGGATCGGCGGCGTGCCCCGCGGGCGCATCGTCGAGATCTACGGCCCGGAGTCCTCCGGCAAGACGACGCTCATCTACCACGTGCTCGCCGAGGCGCAGAAACTCGGCGGCGTGTGCGCGTTCATCGACGCCGAGCACGCGATGGACCCGCTCTATGCGAGGGAGATCGGCGTTGACATCGACGAGCTGCTCGTCTCCCAGCCCGACTACGGCGAGCAGGCGCTGGAGATCGCCGACATGCTCGTGCGCTCCGGCGCCGTGGACGTCGTGGCGATCGACTCGGTCGCGGCGCTCACCCCGCGCGTGGAGCTCGAAGGGCAGATGGGCGACCAGACGGTGGGAGCCCAGGCGCGCATGATGTCGCAGGCGATGCGCAAGCTCGCCGGCAACCTCAACCGCACGCAGACGCTGTGCATCCTCACCAACCAGATCCGCGAAAAGGTGGGGGTGATGTTCGGATCGCCGGAGACCCAGCCGGGCGGGCGCGCGCTGAAGTTCTACGCCTCCCAGCGCCTGGACATCAGGCGCATCGAGACGCTCAAGGACGGCACCGAGGCGGTCGGCAACCGCGTGCGCGTCAAGGTCGTCAAGAACAAGGTCGCCGCCCCGTTCCGCCAGGCCGAGTTCGACATCGAGTTCGGCAAGGGCATCTCGACCTCGGGCTGCCTGATCGACCTGGGCCTGGAGCACAACATCGTCTCGAAGTCGGGCTCGTTCTTCTCCTACGGCAGCGACCGCCTCGGCCAGGGGCGCGGCAACGCCAAGGCCCATCTCGACGCGAATCCCGCGGTGGCGAAGGAGATCGAAGAGAAGATCTATGTGGCGCTCGACCTCGGCAAGGATCTGGTGACGCCGATCGACCGCGACAAGGACGTGGCGCCGCCGATAGCCAGCGAACCAGCAGTCGCCGCCGCCTAGCCGGATCTGGGCGCTGCGCGGCTCGAACGGCCTCCCCACAGATACGCTGTGGGGGCATGAAGCGCTATCACCTGACGACGTTCGGCTGCCAGATGAACGAGCACGACTCGGAGCGGATGAAGGGGATGCTCGAGTCGCTGGGGTACGCGGAGGCGCCGGAGCGCGAGGAGGCGGACCTGATCCTGTTCAACACGTGCTCGATCCGCGAGACGGCGGACAGCCGCTTCATCGCCCATCTCGGGGAGGCCAAGCGCCTGAAGCGCGAATCGCCCGAGCGGGTGGTGGGCGTGGGCGGATGCTGGGCACAGTCGGTCAAGGAGGAGGTCTTCGAGCGCTTCCCGTTCGTGGACGTGGCGTTCGGGCCCGGCCAGGTCCACAAGCTGGCGGAGTTCCTGACGAGCGACTCGCTGAGCGCGCAGGGCTACTTCGAGTTCGAGGGCTTCACGGGCCATCTCCCGGCGCGACGCGAGCGCCCGTTCCAGGGCTGGCTGCAGATCAGCGTGGGCTGCAACTGCGCGTGCTCCTACTGCATCGTTCCCTCCACGCGCGGACGCGAGGTCAGCCGTCCCGCGCAGGAGCTGCTGGCGGAGGTGCGGGCGATGGCTGCGGACGGCGTGCGCGAGGTGACGCTGCTCGGACAGAACGTCAACTCCTACGGCCGCGACCTGTCCGCCCAGCCGCTGGTGGCGGGGGCGCCGGCCGGTGCCCGCCGCCAGCGCATGGGCTTCGCGGAGCTGCTGCGGCTGCTGGACGGGATCGAGGGCATAGAGCGCATTCGCTACACGAGCCCGCACCCCAAGGACATGCGCGAGGACGTGATCCGCGCCCACGCGGAGCTGGCCAGCGTGTGCGAGCACATCCACCTGCCGCTGCAGTCGGGCTCCAGCAGGATCCTCAAGGCGATGCGCCGCACCTACGATCGCGCGCGCTACATGGACCGCGTGGCGATGATTCGCGAGCACGTCCCCGACGCGGCGCTGAGCACGGACATCATCGTGGGCTTCCCGGGAGAGACCGAGCAGGACTTCGCGGAAACCCTGGAAGTGGTCGAGGAGGTGGCCTACGACAGCGCGTTCACGTTCATCTTCTCGCCGCGTCGCGGCACGGAGGCGGCGGAGATCACGGAGGGGCTGGTCGGGCACCAGGTAAAGGTGGAGCGCATGGGGCGGCTGCTGGAGCTGGTCCAGCGGGGCGCGCGCGAGCGCGCGCAGCGGTTCGTGGGGCGCACGGTGGAGGTGCTCGTGGAAGGCAGCTCGCGCACCGATCCGGACCGTCTGCGCGGGCGCACGCGCCACAACAAGGTGGTCAACTTCGCCGGGCTGGCTGCCCCTGGCGAGCTGACGGAGGTGGAGATCCTGACGGCCACCAGTCAGACGCTCACCGGCGAGGAGCGCCTGCTCGCAAGGATTGAGAATCCCGCCCACCCGAATCCCGCCCACCCTGTGAGCGCATGAAGATCCGCGCGGCCGTGCTGGAGGAGTTCGCCAAGCCGCTGGTGGTGCAGGAGGTGGAGTTGGCCGAGCCGGGGCCGCGCGAGGTGCTGGTGCGCCTGGTGGCGTGCGGCGTGTGCCACACGGATATGTACACGGCCTCCGGCGTGGATCCCTCCGGCTATGCGCCGACGGTGCTGGGACACGAGGGCGCGGGGGTGGTGGAGCGCTGCGGCGAGGACGTCAAGCTGCTGCGCGAGGGCGACCTACGTGGTCACGCTGTTCTCGCCCCAGTGCGGGAAGTGCGTGCACTGTCGCAGCCCGCTGAGCAACCTCTGCCTGGCGATCCGCGAGCAGCAGAGCCTCGGCTACCTGCCGGACGGGACCACCAGGCTCTCCCGCGCGGGAGAGCCGCTGCGCCACTTCATGGGCACCTCCACGTTCGCGGAGTACACGGTCATGCCGGAGATAGCGCTGGCGCGCATCGACCCGGAGGCGCCGCTGGACGGCGCGTGCCTGTTCGCCTGCGGGCTCTCCACGGGGCTGGGCGCGGTGATCAAGACGGCATCGGTGCGCGCGGGCTCGACCTGCGCGGTGTTCGGCGCGGGCATGGTCGGCCTGGGGGCGGTGGCGGGCGCGCGCCTGCAGGGAGCCGAGCGGATCGTGTGCGTGGACGTGGCGCCCGAGCGCCTGGAGCTGGCGCGCGGGCAGGGAGCCACGGACGTGCTGATCGGTGGCGAGGACGCGGTGGCCCGGATCCTGGAGATGACGGACGGCTTCGGCGCGGACTACACCTTCGAGGCGACGGGCAGCGTGGCGGTGATGCGCCAGGCGCTGGAAGCGGCGCGCATGGGGTGGGGGCTGTGCACGGTCTGCGGCGTGGCCGGGCGCGGCGAGACGCTGGAGGTGGTGCCGCGCCTGCTGATCACCGGTCGGCGCTTGTGCGGGTCCTCCTTCGGCGGCTTGAAGGGCCGCGAGGACGTGCCCGCGCTGGTGCGCCGCTGGATGGACGGGGAGATCGACGTCGATCCGTTCATCTCCCACCGCATTGCGCTCGATGACGTCAACCGCGCCTTCGAGCTGATGGAGGCCCAGGACGGGATCCGCAGCGTGATCGAGCTGTGAGCGCCCGCCGGCCGCGAAGCCCGTGCGGGGCTGCAAGCGATCTTGCAGCCCCGCTGTGCGGATGGGCGGGCCGTCACTGGTAGGTTGCGCCCGGCCCGGAGGCGCCCTGGTAGCCGGCGCCGGAGTTGGGGCCCGACTGCGCGCCCGACCCCGAGCTGCCTTTCGAGCCCGAGCCCATGTTCGGGCAAGGGCGCTTGCCCGAGGTGCCCGATTCCGGCGCGCTGGATTTGGGCGTGCTCGACTGCGGGGCGGTGCTCGTCGGCGTGGTGCTCTGCCCGGTGGTGGTGGCCGCGCTCGATCCGGTGGACCCGGTCGTTCCGGTGCTGGTGGTGCCAGGCGCCGCGGCCGCGCCGGTGATGCCCGCGGCCGCGCCGCCCACGGCGAACGCGCCTGCGACCATCGTTGCTCCGAGCATCTTGGAGATCTGCATTGGGGTGAGCCTCCTAGGGTTGATGGATACTGCTCGTGATCCATCGTGGGTGCGCAGGCTAAGCGCAGGCGCATGCGTGTGTAGGGGCTGCGTAAGAGGCCGGGGGAACCCGGCCGCGTCTCATGCCCGGCGGATGCCCGGCGCCTAGCGCTTCTCGCGCTGGCCCGCCTCCATCTGGCGGGCGATGTCATCCGAGCCGAGCCTGCGCGCCACGTTGGCGGCGAGCTCGGGGGCGACGCTGGCGAAGATGGTGCTGGCGCGAAGCGGCAGCGGGGCGACGTCGATCTCGCCGCGGTTGTGCTCGATCGCGGCGATGACCGCCTTGGCGACGTCCTCCGGTGAGCGCGTGCCGATGCCCGGCGGGAGCTTGACGCCGGAGTCGGCGAACATGCCGGCGTCGCG
>Ga0075520_1000346_pt1 | contig 19873 bp, 19 predicted proteins | sample NGEPerB_FD_75100 | JGI IMG/M metagenome (GOLD analysis project Ga0075520, IMG submission 75100) | Arctic peat soil microbial communities from the Barrow Environmental Observatory site, Barrow, Alaska, USA - NGEE PermafrostAB12-B | ecosystem: Environmental > Terrestrial > Soil > Wetlands > Peat ... | reverse complement strand
CCTACGGACAGGGCGATGTGCCCGACAACGCACAGACATTGGTTAGCAGTCTTGAGAGTGAGAAGCCAAACCTCAGCGGCGTGACCTACGGGGTGATCGCACTCGGCGATCGCACCTACAAAGATACGTACTGTCACGGCGGAATTCGCTTCGACACGCTGCTAACCGAACTCGGCGCCCAGCGGGCCGGCGAAATCCTGACGCACGACGCAAGTTCGGGCACGCTGCCAGAAGAGGTAGCGGCGCAATGGGTGGTGCCCTGGGCCGAGCAGCATTTCGCATCCTCATCGGAGATTGCATAGATATGGCTACTACAGCGGAAAATCCGTTAGCAACCGACGCCAAGGTGCTCCAAAGCTATCTAGGCGGCAAGTGGCAGGCTGGCGCGGAACGCGGTGCGCCGCTGGTCAACCCGTGCGACGGCAGCGTGCTCGCCTGGGCGAGTTCTCAAGGATTGGACCTGAAAGCGGCGCTCGACTACTCCCGCAATGTGGGAGGTACGGAGCTGCGCAAGCTGACTTATTCGCAGCGCGCGGAGCTGCTGGGGAAAATTGCCGACCTGCTCGCCACGCGCCGCGACCAGTGGTACGAGATAGCGCGCAAGAATTCGGGAAACACTAAGGCCGATGCTGCGATTGATGTGGACGGCTCGATCGGCACCCTGAAGTATTTTGCCAAGATCGGCGCGAAGCTTGGTGACGCTCACATGCTGCGCGATGGCTCGGCGGTGCGTTTGGCGCGCGACCAGAATTTCCAAGGTCTGCATGTGGGGGTTCCGCTCGACGGAGTGGCCGTCCACATCAACGCTTTCAACTTTCCCGCGTGGGGTCTGTGGGAGAAGGCGGCAGTCAGCTTGCTGGCGGGAGTTCCCGTCCTTAGCAAGCCGGCGACCTCGACCGCATGGCTGGCGCAGGAGATGGTACATGCGGTGATCGATGCCGGCCTTCTTCCGCCGGGAGCGCTATCTATACTGTGCGGTTCGCCCAGCGATCTGCTCGATCACCTACGGCTGAGCGATGCCGTCGCATTTACCGGATCGGCCCAAACGGCCAGGGAAATTCGAAAGGGCATTCGAGAGGACGTGCGCGTGAACATCGAGGCAGACAGCCTGAATGCTGCGCTGCTCGCGCCAGATGCAAAATCCGGCTCGCCATCGTTCGACTTCTTTGTGCGCGAGGTGGTGCGCGAAATGACCTCTAAGGCTGGCCAAAAGTGCACGGCGATTCGCCGCGTGCTCGTGCCGTCGGAAGTCGCCGATGCCGTAACCGAAGCGATCGTGGCGGCATTGAGCACAGTTGTGGTTGGCGACCCGGCCAATTCGACCGTGACCATGGGCCCTGTGGTGAACACGGCCCAGCGGAAGTCCATCGAAGAAGGCATTGAAGCGCTTATGCAACAGGCAGAGGTCAGCTACTGGCCAGCTAAGTCTACTGTGGTAGGCGCCACCGCCGAGCGGGGCGCTTTCGTACCCCCGACACTTTTTAGGTCAGCGGCCAGTTCGTGGGGAGACCCGGTTCACCACCTAGAAGTTTTTGGCCCGGTTGCGACGGTCGTTCCATATCGCGATAAAGCAGATGCTTTTGCCGTCGCGCGACACGGAGGCGGTTCGCTGGCGGCATCAGTATTCAGCGGCGACACTGGATTTCTCACGGAGGCCGCAGTCGCGCTGGGCACAACCCACGGTCGCCTATTGCTGGTGGATCCGGCAATTGGCGACAGTCATACCGGGCACGGCATCGTTTTGCCGTCCCTCATGCACGGTGGACCCGGACGCGCCGGCGGCGGCGAGGAACTCGGCGGTCTGCATGGACTGTGGTTCTATCATCAGCGGGTTGCCATGCAAGCATCGGCGACGACGCTGTCCGCGCTTGCCGAACAGGCGGCGGACCCGTCAGCGGAATAGCTTTTGCAAATGCCTTCCCAACGTGCGCGCGTGCCTGCGACGGAAATTCTGGTGTTGCCGAAATGCAAGCACTCACCGCACCGCGATCAACCGGAAGCGACGCTGGAAAGAATGGCAGAGTTTGTGGCGGAGGTTACGGGCAGTGAGCAGGCGTCAGAATAGGGATCCTTCGACTCGGTCGTCGCGGCGACCTCGCTCAGGGTGACAGAGGTTCGGGTGGTAACTGATAGCTGACGGCTGACAGCACGCCGCATGAGACGACAAGGATTCGATTGCTAAAAGCTGAGAGTTAATGGCCGTTAGCGAATCGTGAAAGGCGAAAACATGGCTGAATGGGTGCACACCTTCAAAGGCGCGGTTCTGGCGTCGGAGTACGATTTCGCGAGTCACATGAACTCGCACATGTATGTCTCGCGCTTCGACCAGGCCACCTGGCTTTTGCTGCACGCCATCGGAATGACGCCGGCTTCGATGAAACAGCAGAATCTGCGGGTGGCGATCGTTCGCCAGAACTATCAATTCCTGGAAGAGCTGCGGGGCGGGGAACTGGTGGAAATCAAGAGCGGCTTCCTGGCCATCGGCGAAAAGTATTTTCGCTTCATTCATCAGATGTACAACGACGAAACCGGCAAGATGGTGGCGACTTGCGACAGCGTCGCCGTGCAGGCCAGCCTGGAGTCCGGCAAGAGCGTGCCCATGGCCGCCGAACTGCAAGAAAAGGCCAAACGGCATCTGGTGACGGCCAACGTCCCGCTGGACGAGGCAGTAGGTTAGGCCACAGAGTGGCAGCGACGCCGGGCCAGACTCTACGCTCAATGAAGCGCGCTCCTTGCGCTGTGGGCCAAACGCGCCCGAATCGTCCAGCTAGTTGCTTGGCGAGCTGACTGTCTCACCCTTCTTGCAGGGGGGTCTCTTCGGGACCGGTTTCGCCCTCTTCCAGCCAAACTTCCTTCAGCATCTGATTCACTCTCGGACGAGCCAGCGCTGAGGCGGCACTCAAGACGACGGTCACCCACCCCACACCAATCACCACCTCGACACAAGCGAGGGTCCGGGTCAGGGCATCGGACGGGATCACGTCTCCGTACCCCAGCGTGGCCATGGTGACCACGGAGAAGTACACAAACTGGCCGAAGCTGGGAGGCACAGGCGACAGCAGATTGATGCCTTGGAAAGCGGAAGCGCGGTTATGTTGCCAGGCTGCGGCGTAGAAACACGCGAAAATAAAGATGAGGGCGGCATAGCCCAACAAGAAGGCGAGCAGCGCTTCCCACATCTGCTGCAATATGCGGAAGACGCCCACCAGCACGCGCAGTCGTGGTTTCAGCCACTCGCCCAGAAGCCAGGCGAGATTGGTGGCGATCAGGATCGCCAGCAGGATGATGAGCAGCGAACGCGGAATCGGGTGGACCTCGATCTCCGCGATCAGTGCGCTACCAAAGGCAGCCAGTATAGAAAAGTACATTCGCTCGGAGGCGTAGAAGCGGTGGGCCAACTCCCGCATCGCGTGGTATTGCAATGGAACTGGTTTGGCGTTGCGGGCTGGCAGGCGGCTAAGGAGCGCTTTGCTGACCCAGTTGAAAATGCCCTTGCCGGTAAAGCGAAACCCACCGTACAGCCCGCCCGCAAAACCGATGGCGCCGCACACCGCCATCATTCGCTGCAAGTAGTCGATTGTGGTCTGCCGGGGAATGAGCGACGTCATCTCGGGGGCGATGGAGGCCCGCATCATGCTGCCGAGCATGCCGGTCGCGAGCGCAACCACCACGATGAATCGGGGCGCGAAGCCCACGCAGGCGAATGCGAGGACCAAGCCGACGCCGGCGTAGAGTGCGCCAGCCCGAAGCGAGTCCATGCCCCCAATCCCGTAGCCGTAAGCAGCGATGGTGACGGTAGCAGTGCAGTAAAGAATCGCGATTGCAGCCGGATTCGATTTTTCCTTGGATTCCACGAGGCGGCCCACTTATGTGCGTTGGCAGAGTTTGCACCGGAACCGGCTTCGAGCGCAAGCCGAAATGCGCAACCACCCGGATGATTTCGAGAAGCCGCCAACCCGGCGGTTTTCAACGGCGTGACTAGCGGGTAAGATGTTCCTCAGGTGATTCCATGAGCCCCGAGTCTTCAGAGGAAAAAACTACCCCCACCCGAGACCACGAAGCGGTCGAGCACGTTGCCGAGGCGCATCGTATTCTGAGTGGAATGAGGCAGCAACTCGATAAACATCCCGACTTGGATGAAGCCATCGCCAAGCTGGAGATGGCGCTAAATGTTCTGACCACGAAAACCGGCGGAATGCTGTAGATCAGCTTGGCGGCGGCCCATGCGCGCGGGCATCAAAATGCCTGGGGGGTTCCTCACCTAGATCAAAACACTCCATGAACTCCAGCGAGATAGACTACAACCCTGCAAAGACTGTTTGGCATCACCCGCCGAGGCGGGCGGAGGTAAATAAGCGATGAGCCGTACTGGCGTGGCCGTTTTGCTGTTTTCGTTGCTTCAGTTGGGGAATGCAGCCAACAATCCCGAGCCCATGGATGGTTACTCACCTGCGCATGTAGTTGTGGAGCATGATTGGGAATCGAAATTCCGCAACCTCCCCAATCCTGACGCGATGCGGGAATCGATGCAGCACCTGAGCGCCCGGCCCCACAACGTCGGTTCTCCGTACGACAAGGAAAACGCAGAGTGGATCCTGGCGAAGTTTCAGCAGTATGGCTTCGACGCCCACATCGAGACGTTCGACGTGCTGTTTCCCACGCCGAAGGATCGTCACGTCGAGCTGTTGTCTCCCACGTACTTTGTGGCCAAGCTACAAGAGCCGCCGCTCAGCATCGATCCGACCTCGCAACAGACTTCCGAGCAACTGCCCACGTACAACGCTTACTCCGCCGATGGAGACGTCACCGGCCCGCTGGTGTACGTGAATTACGGCATGCGGGACGATTATGAGCAGCTGGAGCGGCTGGGAGTTTCCGTGAAGGGGGCGATCGTGATCGCTCGCTACGGCGGCGGCTGGCGCGGGATCAAGCCCAAAGTCGCAGCCGAGCATGGCGCCGTCGGCTGCATCATTTACTCCGATCCGCGAGACGACGGCTACTTTGAGGGACAAAATTATCCGGCTGGGCCGTACCGTCCCGAAGACGGTGTGCAGCGCGGCAGCGTAATGGACACCGAGTATCCCGGCGATCCTTTGACTCCGGGAGTGGGGGCCACCAAGGACGCGAAGCGCCTGAGTCTGAAAGAGGCCAAGACCATCACCACGATTCCGGTGTTGCCCATTTCCTACGGAGACGCGCAGCCTTTGCTGGCGGCCATTGCTGGGCCGACTGCGCCCGATAGTTGGCGCGGAGCTCTCCCCATTACCTACAGAATCGGGCCGGGTCCGGCCAAGGTCCACCTGGTGGTGAGGTCGAATTGGGACCTGAAGACCATTTACGATGTGATCGCCAAGATCCCGGGCAGTGAAACTCCCGATCAGTGGGTGATCCGAGGCAATCATCACGATGCCTGGGTCAATGGAGCTGATGATCCAATTTCGGGCATGGTGGTCGAATTGGAAGAGGCAAGAGCACTGGGTGAGTTGGTGAAGCAGGGCTGGCGTCCGAAGCGGACCATTATCTACTGCGCGTGGGACGGCGAAGAGCCTGGCCTGCTGGGTTCCACCGAATGGGTTGAGCAGCACCAGGATGAATTACGCCAGCACGCGGTTATGTATCTGAACTCTGATTCCAGCGCTCGTGGTTATTTGGGCGTGTCGGGGTCACACACCCTGGAGCGCGCGGTCAACCAGGTTGAGCGTGAGATTCAGGATCCGGAGAAGCACATCTCCGTGTGGAAACGCGCCTACCTTCGACGCGTAGGACACGCCGCCAGCCCGGAGGACCGGGAGGAGTTGCGCGATCGCGCCGACCTGCGTCTGGGAGCACTGGGTGATGGTTCCGACTACACGGCGTTCCTCGACTATACGGGTGTGGCCGCGCTGAATATGGGGTTCGGCGGCGAAAGCGGTGGCGGCGTTTATCACTCCATTTACGACGACTTCTACTGGTACACGCATTTCGGCGATCCGAAGTTCGTTTATGAGCGTGCGTTGGCCCAGGTAGCCGGGAGCACGGTCATGCGCTTTGCCGACGCTGACCTGTTGCCGTTCGATCCCACGGGATCGGCCGATACCATCAAACGCTACGTCGCGGAACTGAAAAAGGAGTTGAAGCAACAACAGGACCAGGCGCGCGAGCGCAACAAAGAGATTGAGGAAGGAGTTTTCACCGCGACCGCCGATCCGGAGAAGCAGTACGTTCCTCCCCCGAAAGAGCCCGTGCCACCCTACTTGAACTTCGCGCCGCTGGACAATGGGGTGGAAGCGTATGCGCGCGCGGCGCAGCGCTATCGCCAGGCGGTCGCGAAATTGAACGACAACGATGGCGCCGCGTGGCAGTCTCCCGCGCTGCAGGCCATCAACGCCAAGCTGCTGTTGACCGAAAGGACGTTCACCGTCAGCCAGGGTCTCAAGGAGCGTCCTTGGTTCAAACATCAGATTTATGCTCCTGGCGCGTACACAGGATATGGCGCCAAGACGATTCCCGCAGTGCGCGAGGCCATGGAAGAACATAAATGGAAAGACGCCGATGATGGCGCGGTCATCGTTGGTCAGGTGCTGATGAGTGAGGCCAGCCTGGTGGACTCAATTGCCCAGGAGTTGGAAGAGGCGGAAGGGCAGCGGCCCGCGACGCAGCAGGCGAAGCGAACCAATACCAAAGGACTACCAGCGCAGAAGCAGCAAGCTGGGCGGTAAACGACAGATCGTTTGAAAGGGCACGGCTTCAGCCGTGCCGTTACGTGGGCGTTGAGAACTGGGCTTCAGCCCCTGAGGGAATTCGCAGTTCGTGTCAACGCCGAAGTCACCTCAGTGGCTAAAGCCACCATGATGATAGCGGCTTACGGCACGGCTGAAGCCGTGCCCCTTCAAAGCGCGATATCCTCATGAATAATGAAGGTCTGAAGGCCTGCTCTACCCGTACAGCCCGATACACCGACCCTGGAACACGCCCCAGTTGTTCATGGTTTGGAAATTCCTGATCTGGGTTCACACGCCGGCACACCGCGGCTGTCGGTCGAGACGGCGCACCCGTATTCCATGATCTGTTGCAGCATTCGACGGGCGCGATGCAGCCGCATCTTGATCGTGGTCAACTTCACGCCCAGAAGGCTCGCGATCTCGGGTGCCGTCAGCGCATGGATCTCGTAAAGCAAGATCACCGCGCGATAATTGTCGGGCAGGTAGTCCAGGCAGCGCTGCACACATAGGCTGGTTTGCCTCCGCTCGGCGATGTCGGCCAGCGACGGATGAGTGCGGACCGCAGCATCCACGCGGTTGGCGGTTTGTTCGTCGTCGATGGAATCCTGCGGTTTGCGCTGCCGCAACCGGTCCAGGCAGACGTGAGTGGCGATGCGGTACAGCCAGCCACCAACCGCCTCGGGGTGGCGAAGCAAGTACAGGCGCCGATGCGCTCGCAGGAAGGTCTCCTGAGTGAGGTCTTCCGCCTCGGCCGGGTCGCGCACCATGCGCAGGATGTACCGGCGGATGCGATCGCGGTAAGCCGTGAAGAGTGCGCCCGCATCGGTTGCATCGCATACCGGCTGCATATGCCATTTATGGTCCGCGGCAGACCATATTTCCGTGACGATAATCACCCGCGCTGGTGACTGCGGCCTGAGGCGGCGGTCCTCGCATCTATCCGCTCAATTGATTTCCACCTCCAATCCTCCCACCCAGCCAGAAGCAAGATTGAAGATGAGCGCGCTGATTATGGCGCAGATGCCACCGATGATTCCGTATATGAGAGGGCACAGTACCACCGCGAAAAGGCCGACAGCAGGACTGACCCAGGGCATGTGTGCATGATGGACCGAGGGAGCGGCGAAGGCGATGACGCTGCAGAAAACGCCAGCGATCAAACCCACCAAACCGTACACTACGGCGCCAACTTTAAACGCGGATGCTGGACCAATGCGCTTGAGATAGGACATATATAGCCTCCAGAACGGCATCGAAGCGGAACGAATGCCGTCCTATCCCAAGGACGAAAACGAAACGAAAAAGGATACAACCACAGCGGTAGCTACGCTGTCCCCAGCCGCTTCAGCACGTTCTCCCGAAAGCCGCGGCTCAGCGTCAGCTTGGTGCCGTCGCGCAGCAGAATGGAATAATCGCCATACAGCGAAGGCCGCAAGGTCTTGATGCGGTCCACGTTCACCAGCGTGGAACGGTGCACGCGCAGAAATTGCCGGTGTCCCAATCGTGATTCCAGCGAGGTGATTGTCTCCCGCAGAATGTGGGTGTTGCCGGCCACGTGCAGGCAGACATAATTGCCGGCCGATTCGGCCCAATCAATCTCGTTGGGTTTCAGGCAGACGATCTCTCCGTCCGCCTTGATCACAATGCGCTGCGGGGTTTGCTGCCGCGATTCCAGATCGGCCAAAAGATCGAGCAGCTTGCGCTGGAAGGTCGCCTCCGAGGGATGCGACAATTGCTTGCGAGCATGGCCCAAGGCCTCAGACAGGCGGTCCTTTCCCACCGGCTTCAGCAGATAATCGAGCGCGTGCACCTCGAACGCCTTCATCGCATACTGATCGTAAGCGGTGACAAAGATGGTGAGCGGTACATGCTCGCCGTGCAGGGCCGCGATCACGCCGAAGCCATCCACCTCCGGCATCTGAACATCGAGGAAGACAAGGTCAGGCTTCTCCTGTTTGATCAACGCGATGGCCGATTTGCCGTCGCCACACTCGGCCACGATCTGCAGGTCGGGTTCATCTTCCAACATTCTGCGCAAGCGCTCGCGCGCCAGCGCTTCATCGTCACTAAGCAACACTCGAATGGACATCGGTGGTCACGACCTCCTCGGAACTTTCGCGGAACGGTATGTGGATCTTGACGACGCAGCCTCCGCCGGGCTGGTCCTCAAGGGTCATCCTGTGATCGTGGTTGTACAGTTGCTGCAGGCGAGCGCGCGTGTTGCGCAGCCCCACGCCTTCCGGTGGAACCCCGCCCCGATGGCGGCTTAGCCCCTGGCCATTGTCACTGATCTCCATCCACAGCTCATCGAAGACCTGGCGCGTCGCGATGCGAATCGATCCCGGGGCGAGGCGCGGGCCTATGCCATGGCGAATGGCATTTTCCACTAGCGGCTGCAGAATCAGGTTCGGGACCAGGGCAAATCGGGTGTGCGGCTGGATATCCATCTCCACGCGCAGACGGTCCTGGAAGCGTGTTTGCTGGATGTCAACGTACTTCTGCAGGAAGGTCAGCTCGCGACTGAGCGGCACCTCGTGGACGCCAACCGCGTCGAGCGACAGGCGCAGCAGGTCGGCCAGTTGCAACGTCATGTGTTCGGCGGCGGAACCATCGTTTCTGGCAAGAGCGGCGATGGAATTCAGCGTATTGAACAGGAAGTGCGGTTCGAGCTGGATCTTCAGCACCTCGAGTTGCGCATAAGCCAGTTGGGCTTCCAACTGTGACGATTGCAATTCGCGCGCCCGGTACTTGCCGTAGTACCCGATCGCCTGGGTAATCAGCAGGACATACCAGTAGCGCTGGAAATCCATGAGGGCGCGGGAAAAAGTGTGCGCGAGAAATGGCGCGTGAGTTTCCTTGGTCCAAGTCACCAGCGGGATCAAGGATACAATCAGCGCCGCCCCAGCAAGCGAAAGAACTGCGCTGGCGGCAAGATGGAGGGGAAGCGCCAGCTTCCAACTGCTGCGGTCGAAGGTAAATCGCCGGGCCAAAGCGTACACCGGCGGTGTCAGCAACGACCAGACGAACGAGATAGTGATGTTCCAGGCGAGCAACTGCGCCCAGCTCTCCGGGCTGCCCATGGACGCGGTATAAACATGCGCCCCGGCAGCACTCAGGAAAGCCAGCACTGTCCACAGCACGAAGCCGATGGCCCAGATGCGGCCCCACTGTTTCAGCATGGTGAGCTACCTACTCTGCATGAACCCAAGACAATTCGAGACGAGCTGCACCTACGGATTGATAGACGAAATCCAGCGGCAGATGTTTCCGACAAAATGACAAAGTTCCGGGTGAAAGCACGAAAGAGCTATGATGGCCGTGGTTCTCTGCTCGCGGCATTGTCCGTTTGCGGACACTGATTTTCCCATGCATGAATTAGGCATCGCCGCCTCCATTCTCGAATCCGTTCAGGCCGAAGCCCTCCGGCATCCCGACGGTCGCATCACCAAGGTAGGCGTTAAAATCGGGGAACTGTGTGGGGTTGACCGCGATGCGCTGCAGTTCGGCTTCGAGGTGCTGGTGAAAGACACGGAATGGGAGCCGGTAGTGCTGGACCTGGAATATATTCCACGCGTGCAGCGCTGCTCCAAGTGCGCACACGAGTTTCGCATGACCGAATTCGATCCGCAGTGCCCGCAATGCGGCGAACTCCTTACGGATTGCATCAGCGGAGAAGAACTCGACATCGCCTACATGGAAGTGGATGAATGAACCGCATCGAAGTCGAAAAGAAAGTCCTGAACGAAAACCAGATTCTGGCCGAACAGTTGCGCGAACGCTACCGGCAACTCGGGGTCCTGTGCATCAACCTGATCAGCGCGCCCGGCTCCGGCAAAACAGCTCTGCTGGAGAGGACGCTGGAACGCATGGACAAGGGCTCGCGTGTTGCGGTGCTCACCGGCGATCTGCAAACCGAAAATGACGCGAAGCGGTTGGCCAAGTTCGGCTTTCCGGTCAAGCAAATCACCACCGGGGGGACCTGCCATCTCGATGCCAAGATGATTGGAAAACATCTCGAGGACTGGAAGCTTGAAGACCTCGACCTGCTGATCGTAGAGAACGTTGGCAACCTGGTTTGCCCCTCCAGCTACGATCTTGGTGAAGACGCAAAGATCGTTCTGCTGAGCACATCGGAAGGCGAAGACAAGCCGCTGAAATATCCCTCTATCTTTTTCAAGTCGGAGCTGATGCTGCTGACCAAGATCGATCTGCTGCCCTACGTTCCCTTCAACGCGGACGTGGCGCGCGAAAACGCCAGGCGCGTCCATCCCCAGATGGAGATCATTGATGTGTCCAGCACCACCGGCGAAGGCCTTGATCGCTGGATGGAATGGCTGCGCGCGCGCCAGCAGCGGGCGAAGGCAAAGCTGCACACCGCAACGGTCCCACACTGATTTCAGCAGCTCCCATTTACAATGGCCTTTACTCTGAGGTGCTGATGTCGTTCCTTCGTTACCTGATGCTGTTGTCACTGGTGATCTGGATTGGCGGACTGATCTTCTTTGCGTTTGTGCTGGCGCCTACGGTCTTTGCGGTCTTGCCCACCCGGCAACTGGCGGGCAATGTGGTCAATCGCAGCTTGGGCGTCATGCACTGGATGGCGATCGCGTGTGGCGTGATATTTGCCGTGACCTCCATGATCGATTCGCGGATCGTGAATGGCGTCGCCGATCCTTTTGCGACCCGCAATCTTTTGATCTACGCGATGATCATCCTGACGTTGGTTGGCATGTTTGGCATCGCATCGCGGATGCTGGTCCTGCGTCAGCAGATGGGCGTCATTGACGACGTGTCGCAGGACGACGCCCGCCGGGTGGAGTTCAATCGCCTGCACGTGTGGTCCACGCGCATCGAGGGATCGGTACTGGTGCTGGGACTGGCGCTGCTGTATCTGACCGCGCGGAGAATGACATAAACCAGTTGCCAGTGGTCAGTTGTCAGTTGCCAGTTGCCAGTTGCCAGTTGCCAGATGCAATTCGTGGAATTGTCATTACGAGCGAAGCGAGGAATCTGCTTTTGCTTGCGCTGGAAACAGGGATTGGGAAACAGCAGATCCCTCCCGACCTAAAGGCCGGTCGTGATGACAACTCAAAATCGTGAACCGCAAATTCGGTGTGGAGCGCTCAATAAAGGCGTAGCCGCAGCAGCCAGCGAATAGCGAAAGGCGAACACCTAATCATGAAAACCGGAATCATAGGCCTGCCACAAGTGGGCAAAACGTCGTTGTTCGTGATGTTGACCAGGCAGCAGGTAGGACAGCGCACGGGAAATCCTCGCGAGGCGCATCTGGGGGTGACCAAAGTCCCCGACGACCGCTTGGATCGACTGGCCGCGCTCTATAACCCTAAAAAGCTGGTGCATGCCAGCGTCGAGTTTACCGACGTGGCGGCGCTGAGCCAGGAGGCGCTGAATGAAACCGCCTTCGCCGCGAACTTGCGCAATGTGGATGCCCTGGCCCACGTGGTGCGTGTCTTCGAGGATGACTCAATCGCGCATGTTGGCCCTATCGATCCGCTGCGCGATATCAAGAACATTGACTTCGATCTGATCGTCAACGATCTGGGACAAGTGGAAAAGCGGCTGGAGCGCGTCGAGAAAGACTTGAAGAAGATGAAGACGGCGGAACTGGAGCGCGAGCACGATTTGCTAAAACGCGCCAAGGCGCATCTGGAAACCGAGCGGCCTCTGCGCGAGATGGAGATGACGCCCGACGACAAGAAGCGGGTGCGCGGCTTCATGTTTCTGAGCGAGAAGCCGATCCTGTATGTCCTCAATATCGGCGAAAGTCCGACGCTGGGTAAGGACCTGGAAGAAGCTGTCGCCAAATACGGGGTGACGGAGGTGGCGGCGCGTCCCAACACGGGCGCGCTGGCGGTGTGTGCCAAAGTCGAGGCCGAACTCGCCGAGATGAGCGACGAAGATGCCGCCGAATTCCTCGCCAGTTATGAGCTGAAAGAGAGTGGGCTGGTGCGGCTCATTCGCAAAACCTACGAGTTGCTGGGACTGATTTCCTTCTTTACCGTTGGCGAAGACGAATGCCGCGCATGGACGGTGGAGCGGGGATCGAAAGCTGTGCATGCCGCCGGCGCCATCCACACCGACCTGGAACATCATTTCATCCGCGCCGAGACCATCCACTGGGACCAGTTGCTCGATGCCGGCTCAGAAGCCGAAGCCCGCGCCCGCGGCACTCTGCGTCTGGAAGGCAAGGAGTACATCGTCAAGGACGGCGATGTGATGCACATCAGGCACAGTGGATAGTTTCAAGTTTCAAGTTGCGAGTAGAAACTAACAAGCCCGGATTGGTAGATCGTGCTGAAGGCTTCGAAATTTCACGGTACAAACTCGACAAAGATCATTGGATCGAAGGATTCATCGTCGACTGAAAAGTTGTACATCGTTCACTCGAAACTTGAAACTCGAAACTGGAAACTGGAAACTTCTTCTAGCCCCTGCTCTGTTATCCTGCTCGCTGCGCCATGAATCCCATCCTCATCAGCATTCTGCTCGGCCTGACGGCTGCTGCCGCGAACGTTTTCGGCGGCGCAGTCATTGTGCAGAAGAACTGGGACCGCAGCTACCTGCGCTATTTTGTGGCGCTGGGCGCGGGTTTTATGTTGGCCACCGCGCTGGTTGAAATGGTCCCCGCGAGCCTAAACCTCGCCGGACGCAACGGAGCCTTGCTGCTTCTGGGCGGCTATCTTCTGGTGCACTTCTTCGAGCACACCATCACCCCGCATTTTCACTATGGGGAAGAGACCCACGCCGACGAGTATCTGCATTCGCACCGGCGCGTGTCGGTGCTGTTTGGCTTGATGATCCATGCGTTTTTCGACGGCATTGCCATCACTGCCGGCTTCCTCATTTCGCCCTGGCTGGGCTGGATCATCTTTCTAGCAATTTTCCTCCACAAAATACCCGAGGGCTTCACCGTGACTTCGGTGATGCTGGCCAGCGGATTGAGCAAGACGCGGTCATGGTTCGCTTCCGTGATGTTGGCGCTGGCCACGATGGCCGGCGTGCTTACCATGGCGATCGGCAAGCATGCCGTCAGCTACGGATTGCCCGTGGCCGCTGGAGTAACCATCTACGTCGCGGCGTCCGATCTCATCCCGGAGGTGAATCGCGAGCCCGGCGTGAAGATGGCGCTGGTCGTGTTCATCGGAGTGGCCACGATGTTCGTGCTCGACCGCCTGGTGCATTTGCATTAGGAGTCTCACCTTTGGTGCATGGGGTGGAGCACCGCTTCACCTGGATTATTCATCAGCGCATGAAATTTCCTGGATTGTCATCCTGAGCGACGAGGTCGCCGCGGCGACCGAGGAGTCGAAGGAACCCTATGGTCGCCAGTAATCCCGGCGTTGTTGTTGTGCCGGGAGGCGACCCCGTGATTTCTTGCAGGTATAGGGGTCCTTCGACTCCGCGCCCTCCCGACCCGCAAAAGAAGCGGGTCAGACGGGCGCTCCGCTCAGGATGACAACGTCAAAGAACATTACGACAGTGAATGGAGCAACTGAAGGCCCGCACTACCAATCATTGCGCGGAACTGCGCTTGGGACGGAAGGCGTAAAAATACCACTTCAAATACTGCGGCAACCATGCCCAGATCTTGAACCGCGACTCACCCTGGGTTCGGCCGCGCCAGGTTGTCGGCAACTCCACAATGCGATAGCCGGCCAGGAAAGCCTTGACGGTTATTTCGAGGCTGAGTTCAAAGCCTGCCGTGCTCTCGATCATCATGCTCTTCAGGACTTTGCTGTCGTACAGCTTGAACGCATTGGTCGCGTCGTGGGTGGGAATCCCGCGAAACCAGTGCAGCGTGAGGCCGGCAATTCGCGACATTGCGCCCTTCAGCGGAGGCGCATCCAGCAACCGGCCGCCTGGCATGTAGCGACTGCCAGCGACTACCTGGTATCCCTGGCGGTAGTACTCCACCATCCGGTCCACTTTTGCCAGGTCATCGGAAAGATCGGCCATGATCACCAGCACCGGGCCGCTTTCCACAAGGTTAAAGCCCGTGCGGATGGCCCCGATTACACCTCTGCCCACATTGTTCTTGACCGGAACCAGCCGAGTTTCTCCGGCGGAGATGATCTGCCGCAGGACGGGAACCGTGTTGTCTTCATCGAAGTCATACACCACGAACGCCCTGAAGCGCGAGCGGATCTGCGAGGTAACCGCACTCCACAATGCGGGAAAGTTGGCGCCTTCGTCGTAAACGGGAATCACCAGGCTCAGTTCGGTCGAAGTCTGCTCGGGTACGACATTCACTAGATCTGACCTACTTCGATCTGCTCAGCTACCCAGGGAATGACTTCGTCCAATATCTCGCTCAAACTGGTGGTGGCTTCAAATCCGAGCACTAGCTTGGCCTTGCGCGTATCAGGGGAGCGTTCCTGCACGTCATATTCGAATGGCGGATCGGAAACATAGCGGAACGGTTTATTGTCGCCATGGACTTTGCGCCAGATGGTTTCGGCCAACTCGATGACGGTAGTGCGCGTTGGAGTAGAAAGATTGAAATCGTGATTGACCGCGGCGGGATGTTCCAGGCAAATTTTTATTCCTTTAGCCAGATCGCCGCCATACGTGTAATGGCGAACCTGGTTTCCAGAACCGAGAATGTGGAGGGGATCCTGGCCCTTGAGCACTTTTTGCGCCAGATCGGGCACCACATGCGACATCGCCAGCTTCACATTGCCGCTATAAATGTCATGGTCATGCAATGCCCGCTTCTCTCCCACGCCAACGCAATTAAACGGGCGCACGATGGTGTAAGGCAGCTTGTACTGCTCCCACGCGCCCTGAACAAAATACTCAGTCGCCAGCTTCTGAAATCCGTACGTCGAACGCGGCGGGGGACAGCGGTGCTCGGCGCCTTCGGGAGTGGGATACTCCGAGGTACTCTCGAACACCATGCTGGACGACATCACGGTTATCTTTTGCAGCTTCTGGTGTTGATGAGCATAGATGGCGGCATCGAAGGAGGCGGCGGTGATGCGTTCATTCTCCGCCAGCAGATCGTAGGCGAACTCGTGGAAGTAGCTGATGCCGCCGATCATCGCGGCGGACGCGACAAAGTGATCACAGTCGGCTAGCAATTCCTTCAACAAGGAAACATCCTTACAATTTGCTTCGACGAACTGATAGCGCGGGTGTTTGTCGTACGACTTCTCCACCCGGCCGTACTTGCTGAAGTTATCGACCCCAATGACCTCATAGCCGGCTTGAAGCAATTCCTCAACCAGGTAGCCGCAAATAAATCCAGCAGAGCCAGTGACCAGTACCCTCATGGCCGGGTTCCTCCTGCCGCAACCGGTACCGGAGGTTGGGGAGACTCTCCCTGGCGCTCCGGCCAATAGTCCCAGATATCAACCACAATCTTGTCGGCGGGAATCTGAAGATCGCGGTAGGCTGCGTGGGGCGCTCCGAGCACAAAGATCTGAGCCCGGCTGAGGGCTTCACTTAGCGGAACCAGTCGCGGGTCGGGCACGTACGGATCGGTGCAAAGGACCTCTTTGGCCTCGACTTCCAGCAGCTTCTTCAGCTTGTAAGACAGGCTGTCACGATTGTCGTCGGACTCTCCCTTGAAAGCCATTCCCAGGATCGCAACCGTCTTATCGGCGAGGCCCAGCGGACGCATCTGCGTCACAACAAAGTCGGGGAGTCCTTCGTTCACCAGCATGGCGGCGTGTCCGAGGAAGAAATGATTGCCGGAGAACGCCGAAAGCTGCAAGGTGTCCTTGAGCAAACAAGGTCCGGCTGCAAAGCCGGCACGCGCGAAGCTTCGCATCCGGGGATATTCGCGAGTGACCGCATCATGAATGCGGTAGAAATCGAGGCCATAGGTTTCGGCCAGCATGTAGAACTGGTTCGAGATGGCGAAGTTCAGGTATCGCCAGCTATTGGTGAACAGCTTGGCCAGTTCCGCTTCCAGCGGCGACAACTCGATAACCGTGGATGCAATCGTGAGGAATAATTCTCTTGCCCTCCGTAGCGCCACCGGTTCGAAAGCCGACACAATCTGGGGCAGCTTAACCAGTTCTTCCATGGCGTTGCCTTCCGCAATGCGCTCAGGACAGAACGCCAAATCAATATCGCGTCCCAGCGACTTTATTCTCTGATAAACCAGCTTGGTCACACCCGGGCTGACGGTGCTGCGCAGAATCAGCAAGGTGCCGTCCTTGATGTACTGGAGCATGCCGTCGACACTCTGGTACAACTCATTCACGGTGGGATTCAAGTGCCGGTCAACCGGTGTGCCGACAACGGTGATGACTATGTCCGCAGATCGCAGACACTGCGAGTCGGTGGTGGCGGCAAGAGTTTTACCCAAGACTTGGCGCAAAACGGGCTCAGCACCTGCTTCACGAAAAGGCATCTGGCCGGAGTTGATTTTTTCGACCTTGGCTGCGTCGATGTCGAGGAGAGAAACTGACAATCCCCGGCTGGCCAGTACAATCCCCAGAGGTAAGCCGACGTGTCCGCAGCCGCCCACGATGACGAGGTTCTGTTGAGTTGACAAGGAGATAATCCTTAGCAGGGCGTTGAAGCGCAATTTTACCGCATCCGCAAGTGGGCGTCGCGCTGGGGTTCGGCTCCTTCCACGCAGAACGATCCAGCGAGAGCTACGCCCGATGTTTGCGTCGGCTATGAGCGTCTGCAAAAACGTCAGTTGCTTTGGGGCACGGTGTTGCGTACGTAGCAAGTGCGCGGCGACGGCGCGGCGGGCGGATCAGTTAGGCGTAGCATGCGGCTTTATGGACGGAGTGCTGGGGACGTTTTGCCATGCTTCCAGCAGGAAGTTTCTAGCTGCCAGGCAGCATGGGGTCATCAGGGCTAGAATGTGCCGGGTGGCGCCTAAGGAGTAGCCTGAGTCCCCCGCGTCAATTCGCAGGATTCTTACTTAGCTGGAGTCCCTGAGGGAGTGAACTCTGCTGGAACGAATGTGCAAAGATTTGCACCACTTGCAGCCAAAGTTTTGCCGTTCTGAAAATCGAACGATAAGAACTGCTTGATTATCAGCTAGTTATCGAATATGCTATTCTCCACTCTCGGCCAAATAATTGCACATACTAAAAGGGAACTGCCAGAAAAATCAAACAGGGAGTGAGAACCGGTGGCGCTGGCCGGCACTAAACCGACGAGTACTGCTTTGACCCACCCAGCAGACGAACAAGTCTTGTTGAGGGACAGTAGCGCTGCGAAATCTCCAACCTTGTGGCAAACGCTGAAGCCTTTCGGCTGGCAAGGCTTGCTGCTGGTTGCAGTATTGATTGCGCTGTATGCACCCGTTTTGAAGATTCTGGTTCGTCAGTGGTACAGCGACGCCGACTACTCGCACGGATTTCTGGTGCCCTTACTGTCGCTTTACTTGATCTGGCAGAGGCGGGAAAAGTTGGGCCAGGTTGCGCGACGCCCTTCGCCGTGGGGAATGGTGGTCGTTTTGTTGTCTCTCGGGCTCCTATTTCTGGGAAGTTTGGGCGCGGAACTCTTCCTGACACGGGTCTCGATGCTGGGCGCCATCTGCGGGCTGATCGTCTATTTTTGCGGCGGCGGCCTGCTGCGCGCCATGGCTTTCCCTTTAGCGTTTTTGCTATTTGCGATTCCGATACCGGTCCTGATTTACAACGAGATTGTTTTTCCGCTGCAGTTTATAGCCTCCAGATTCGCGACTTGGACGTTGGAGACGCTTAACCTGTTTCCCATCATGCGTGAGGGGAACGTTCTGATCCTGCCCAACATGTCGCTGGAAGTAGTGGAGGCATGCAGCGGTATTCGGTCGCTGATGTCGCTGCTGGCCTTGGCTGCCGGATATGGGTATCTAGCCGAGCGCAGCACCGTGGTGCGGTGGCTGCTGCTCCTGGCAATGGTCCCCCTGGCCATTATCAGCAACGGGACCCGAGTCATGATAACTGCTTTGATGGCGAACTACATCGGTCCACGCGCAGCCGAAGGATTCATGCATGAGTTTTCGGGCTGGGTGATTTTCGTGGTGGCCACGGTGTTATTTTTAGCGTTGCACACCCTGACGATTGTGGTGCGCAAGAAACTGGGATGGCTGCCAAAAGATGGAAGCGCTCTGGCAAAGGCCAAGGTGAGTCAATGAAATCCAGCATCCGCTATTGGCTCATGATTGCCGTGCTGGTGGGAGCGACAACTTCCATGGCGTACTTGTCCCACGGAGAAGCCACTCCGCCCGCCAGGCCGCTCTCCGAGTTTCCTGCCCAGGTCGCAGGATACACGACGGGCGCCAATTGGCCACTTGACCAAGCAACCATCGATTTGCTTGGGGTGACAGACTACGTCAACCGTGGTTATGTCTCGAAGTCCCAAGGCCTGATCACTTTGTACATTGGGTATTTCCGCAGTCAGCGCACCGGCGCCACCATTCACTCTCCCAAGAACTGCCTGCCGGGCGCGGGATGGACGCCCATGAAGGCGAGCGTGTATCAACTGTCGCTTGACGACGGGCGTAAGGTGCCGGTTAATCTTTACATCGTCCGCAAGGATTTGGACGAACAACTCGTGTTGTATTGGTACCAGGCGCACGGCCGCGTAGTGGCCAGCGAATACTGGGGTAAGTTTTATTTGGTGTATGACGCGATGCGCTTGAACCGCACCGACGCCGCTCTGGTTCGTATCACCGCTCCGATCTACAACGGTGATGAGGAGCAGGCGCGTACGCGGGTGCTGGCGTTCGCAAAACAGATTACCAGTGACGTCGATCAGATCATCCCTCGGTGACTCAGGAGAAGGCATGCGTAACCGCTACATCGTCTTTGTGGTAATAGCTGTACTGTCCATCGTTTTCGTCGGTTGCACTCGTAACCCGGCAACCGCCAAGCGCAAGTACGTAGAGAGTGGCATGAAGTATATGGAGCAGAAGAAGTACGATTCTGCCGTGATTCAATTCAAGAAGGCCTTGCAAGTTGATCCAAAATATGCCGAAGCCCACTACGAGTTGGGGATGGCTGAACTGGACTTGCAGCACTATCCGGAGGCTTACAAGGAGCTGAGCCAGGCGGTTGACCTTGACCCGAACCACATCAAAGCGCACCTTGAGCTGGGAAAATTGTTGATGACCGCCCGTCAGGCCGACAAGGCGGAAGAGCAGGCCCGCGCCGTGATTGAGCACGACCCCAGCAATGCGGAGGGATTTGTTTTGTTGG
>Ga0075520_1000345_pt1 | contig 19897 bp, 15 predicted proteins | sample NGEPerB_FD_75100 | JGI IMG/M metagenome (GOLD analysis project Ga0075520, IMG submission 75100) | Arctic peat soil microbial communities from the Barrow Environmental Observatory site, Barrow, Alaska, USA - NGEE PermafrostAB12-B | ecosystem: Environmental > Terrestrial > Soil > Wetlands > Peat ... | reverse complement strand
CCTCACCTCTTTGACCTTGGCAGCGTGCAACTCCGGAGTCGATCCACAGATGGTGCAGCAGCTGGCCGATGCGCTCGGCGTGGTGGTGAAGTCGTTCAGCGATCCGGTGACGATGTGCCTGGGAGGCAAACCGGGCAGCTTCACCCGAGGAAAGGTGTTGTCGGGATCCGAGGTTCCAGAGCTGGCCAGCTGCAACGACATCACCGCGCTCGCCCCCGACAGGTCCACGAACCCGCGCAAGCCCTCCGGCGGTGCCGAGGTCCGCGATCTCGAGTTCGACCCCAACGCACCGTCGTCGGTCACCGTGCTGGACGATCAAACATTGACGATCCCGCCGGTGCAGATCACCGATCTCACGCCGGCCGGACGGGCAAAGGCACGCAATTTCTACGCGTCCCAACACGACCGGTACACCCCGGCATTCATCACCAAGATGCAGACCGCGCTGGGCATTCCGGCACCCACCGGCAAGATCGACGACCCCACCCTGGACGCGATTGCCACCTTCCAGGACACCCACCCGCCGCTGAAGGGCGACGGCATGGCCGGCCCGCGCACGCTCAGCCGGCTGCTGGAATTCGGCCTGGCGACGCAGACTGACCGCACCCACTACTCCGGCCTGATCGATGACGCGGTCGACGGCCTGAAACCGGCGTCGAGCATCGACGAGCGGCTCGCCGCGGCCTGGGGTGCGGTGATCCCATCGCTGACCGAGGAGCAGGTCACGCCGATTCCCGCGGTGTCCAAGGGCGACACCGGCGGCGAGGGCGGGTTCCGGATCAGCGAATGGACCGCCTTCATCACCCCGCAGCTGCTCGACCCGATCCCGCTGCCGCAGGACAAGCGAATGAACCTGCGGCGCACCGTCTATCACGAAGCGAGGCACGCCGAGCAGCTCTACAACCAGGCCCGGATGCTGGCCGGCAAGGGTCGCTCGGCGAAGGAGATCACCGGGCTGATCGGCACCACGAACAAGCCAGAGGTCGCCGAGGAAGCCAAGTCCCGACCGCTGACCCGCGGATCCACGGAATTCGTGGTGGCCGAGCAGATGTTCGAGGCCAGCCACGGCGAGGCCGGCAGGCGGCACGACGCGCTGGAGAAGGAGGCGGTCGCCCAACGGAAGGCGCGCGACGACGCGCTCGCCGCGGCGGGCGGCAACCGCACCGATCCGCGGGTCGTCAAGGCGCAGGCGGAGTACGACAGAGTGCACGCCCAGTACGCCGATCTGGCCGACGAGGCCGACGCGTTCGCGACCTCGGACGACGCGGCGAAAACACCACGCGACTCCAACCTCGAACTGTAACCGGGCCGCCGCTCCGGCGGTCCCAGTGCCGCCGCCACCCGAGCCGGCGGAATCGCTGCGAACTCTCGATGACCCCGTCGAGGTGCTGGCGAAGCAGCTCGCCCGCGACCTGTACGGGCGGGTCAGCAGGGCCGGGCTTGATCGGGATTCCCTCGGCGTGATGGGGCTGCCCTACACTGTTGTTTGTTGATGTCTGCTGCAGGGCAGGGATCCGGCACAGATCCCTGCGCTGGTCGAGCGGGCCGCGGGTGCCGTCTTGTCCGTCGATGGCATCTCGAAGGAGTACACCCCCGGTACACGCGATGGCGTAGCTTACTTCCATGGCCCGCGTGCGGACGAATATCGAGATCGACGAGGTCTACGTTCAGGCGATCATGGATCGCTTCGGCGTGAAGACGAAGACCGAGGCGGTGGAACTCGCCCTGCGCCACCTGGCCGGTCAGCCGATGACCCGGGAACAGGCTTTGGCCATGCGGGGTGCACACGCGATGGAGGTACCGCATCCCGACGATCGTCCTGGCGGGCCGGCGTGATCCTGGCCGACACCTCCGCGTGGGTGGAATACGACCGGGCGACAGGAAGCCCGGTCGAACAGCGACTCACTGCGCTGATCGACAACGACGGTCCGCTTGCTGTCACCGAGCCTGTCGTGATGGAGGTGCTGGCGCGCGCACACCACGGGCCACTGGAAGACGACCTTCGTCGACTGATGTTGCGGTTCGACCTGTTGCGCTTCGACGCCGCCGTCGACCTGGATGCCGCGATGCGCATCTACCGACGCTCGCGGCACGCCGAGATCATCCCGACGGGGATGGTCCAGTGCATGGTCGCGTCCGTGGCCTGGCGCTCTGGCGCGTCGCTGCTGAGTTCCGACCGCACGCTCATCCGTATTGCCCGCGTGGTCGGTATCGAGGTCGACCGGGCGTCGCTGCACGGACAACCCGCCACTCCGTCGTCGCCCCCCGTGACGACGCGTCGGGCGCACCGGCGCTGACCGGGTTCACACGGTCGGCGCGCAGGTTGTCGGAAACGGCAGGACGACCCGTGCGGGTCGCGACCACCGCCGTCACGTCGAGATCCGATCGCCCGAATTCCGGCCGAACCGGGCGGCTGCCGGGCCACCGCGGTTACCCTGGCATCCGAAGGAGGCGCGACCCGTGAGAGTGGACCCGACCAGGATCGATATCGAATTCGATCCGATGACCCAGCATATGGTGGGCGTTTCCGCACACGGCCTGATGCCCTTCGATGTGCCGTTCATGAGCGAAATCGTTCCCAACCTGTGGCTGGGCGGTTGTGAAGACGGTTTGGTGCTGCCCACCTTCATCAAACATCTGGTGTCCCTGTACCCCTGGGAGAGGTACACCGTCCATCACGAACTGCACAGCTCGCTGATCATGCGGATGTACGACAGCACCGATCAGGCCTTCGACCAGGTCGACAGCCTCGCACGATGGGTCAATGACAGCCGCGACTGGGGGCCCACACTCGTGCACTGCCAGGCCGGACTCAACCGGTCGAGTCTGGTGGTGTGTCGCGCGCTCATGCTGGGCGGAATGCCCAGCGGCGACGCGATCGAGCTGGTGCGCACCAAGCGGTCACCGGCCTGCCTGTCGAACCCGTCCTTTGCGCGATGGCTCGCCGCGCAATGAAAAATCCGCAGACGCTGGGCATCATCAGAAGGTTTGATGGACTCCGGACCTGCGCCGGGAAGATGATCACATGCGAGTCGGCCGGCCGATAGGGACGACAGCATAGCCGAACGATTGCGCGTGGCCGTGTTCACCGGCCGGCGACCGAAGGACGAGCGATCGTCGCGACAGGGGATGGTGGGTCATGGAACGACGGCTCGGCGACAGCGCGACCGACGGACGATCGCGCAACGCGCAGCATCCACCAACGCCGCGGCGGTATCGGCACGCCACGGCCGTGACATCGGCACCGCGGGACTTCGAGACCGCAACGCCCGCCATCGCCCGTCGCGGCCCCCGGCGTCTAGCCCTGGTCGGAGCGAGTGCCGCCGCGGTGTTCGTGCTTGCCGCGGTGACCGCATGCGCCGGTATCGGCGGGGTCGCGAATACCGCCAGCACGCCGACACCGCCATAGGTTCGGGTTCCAGCAACCCGCAGCCGGTGCTGGGTATGCCCCATTCGGCACCGCTACCCGACAACGTGCTGCTGGCGACCCGAGTCGTCAACGGCAGCGAGGACCTGTACCAGATCGACGCCGTCACCGGAGCTGTCGGGAAGAAGTTGACCAACGGCGCGACAGGACCGCAGTACGCGATCTTCTCGCCCGACCGGGGAACGATCGTGTACATGCAGCTGGGAGAGCATCAGCAGTTGCGAACCATGGCTGCCGACGGCGCCGGAGACCGCGAGCTGTTCTCGGGTCCGCTGGCGGACTGCGTCACGATCCCCGCGTGGAATCCGGTCGAACCGAGCGTATTGGCGCTGCGCTGCGTCAATGACGGCAAGATCGAGCTGAATCTGGTGAACGTGGACGGAACGGTTCGCAGCACGATCAACACCGGGATTCCCAACATCGACGATGTCAGCTATTCGCCGGACGGAAAGTTCATCATGTATTGGGGGACGCAGAATCCGACAGCCACCGGCGGTGCGCTCTACATCCAACCGGCGGACGGCAGCGGGATCCCGAGGCAGGTCACCACGCCCGGCGACGCGGGCGACGCGGACGCGACGTTCTCGTCGGATGGTAAGACCATCGCTTTTCGTCGCGCGAACTCGGGAACGGCCGCCGCAAACTCCGCGCAGATCCTGACCGTGCAGACGGACGGTTCGGGTCTGCGACCCGTCACTGACGGCACGGCCTATGACGAAGACCCCACCATTTCGCCTGACGGCACCCAGGTCGCCTTCAAGAGCAACAGGAACAACGCCGCCGGTACCTCCGAACGGCAGATCTGGGTGATCGGACTGGACGGAACCGGATTGCGGCAGCTCGGAATCGGTAGCCCGGGGATTGCGGACGGTGCCCCTGCCTGGGGCCATCGCTGAGACCTCGTTCGGCCGGCAACATCACGGTGGCAGTCCGAGGTCGGCGATCTGCCGGCTCGGGCCTACCGCTCCGCCAAGCGGAGCCGCAACCCGCTCGCCCGGGCCGCGGGGCGGGAAATCGCCGCGCGCAGTTCCGCTTCGGTGCCCACCAGCCGGACGAAGGACTCCGCGCGGGTCAGCGCCGTGTACAGCAATTCCCGGGTCGATAGCTGAGAGTCCACCTCGGGAAGCAGAAACGACACGCGCTCGAATTGGCTGCCCTGACTGCGGTGCACCGTCATCGCATGCACCGTCTGCACCTCGGCCAGCCGACGCGGTGAATAGCGGAGCAGTTTGCCCTCCCGGGTGAACACCACGGACAGACCTCCGTCGGGCTCGGTCACCGCTACGCCGGTATCGCCATTGAAAAGTCCGATGGCGTAATCGTTCTTCATCACCAGCACCGGACGGCCCGAGTACCACTCGGCCTGCCGGATGGTGCCGTGCAGTTCGGCCAGCCACAGCTCGATCTGACGGCTCCAGTCCAGCACCCCGCGCGGCCCGGTGCGGTGCGCGCACAGCAACCGGTGCCGTTCCATCTTCTCCAGCGCGGCAACGGCGTCCCCACCCAACGCCGCCTCGCGGACCGCGGTCGCCGCATCGACCACGTCGGTCCGGACGCCAGGGTCGGTGGCATCCACCAAGACCACCTCGTCGGGCCCTTTCTGCACCACCGCCACCGCCGCGTCGGGATTGCCGTCGCGGACCGCGGCCGCGAGATCGGCGATGGCACCGCCGAACCGCCAGGTCTTGCGGAGCAACACCACGCCGCTGCGCGGGGCGTGGGGTGCTGGTGAATCCGACACCGGCCCGCTCTCGACGGCGCGAGCGTCCGCGCGCGAGGTCAGCCCGGCGACGAGATCGGCCAGCACCGCGCCGGCTTCGACCGATGCCAGCTGATCAGGATCGCCGACCAGGATCAACCTGGCATCGGGGCGCAACGCCTCCAGCAGCCGGGCCATCATCGTCAGCGACACCATCGACGTTTCGTCGATCACCACCACGTCGAACGGCAGCCGGTTGTCGCGGTTGTGCCGGAACCGGGTGCCGCGACCCGGCACCCACCCCAGGAGCCGGTGCAGCGTCGACGCGGAAAGGGTAGGCAGGTCGTGCCGATCGGGCGCGGCGAACGTGCTCGCCTCGCCCTGGACGGCCGCCTGCAATCGGGCTGCGGCCTTACCGGTCGGCGCGGCCAGCGCCACCCGCAGCGGCGGACCCGGTTGCGCGAGGAGCAAGGCCAGCACCCGGGCCACGGTGGTCGTCTTCCCGGTGCCCGGTCCGCCGCCGAGCACTGTTGTCCATTGCGTCGCGGCGACCTCGGCGGCCAGCCGCTGCTGCCCGGCCTCGGTGCCGGGAAATAGCCGATTCAGACCGGCGGCCAGCACCTCGCCGTCGATCTCCGGAGCCGGCTGGGCCTCCCTGGCCAGCAGATCACGCCGGACCTGCTCCTCCTGCCTGCGGTACCGGTCCAAGTAGAGCAGGCCGAACTCCCAACGGAGCGGCTTCCCCTCGCCGACCAGCGGACTCGATATCACCGCGCGCAACCACGGTTCCGGCTCCGGCCAGGGCAGCGCGGGATCGACCTGCCGCACCTGGGACAGGTCGACGCACACGGACCCGCTGCGCACGCCGCGGACTGCCAAGGCGATCGCCAAACGGACGGCCTCGTCCGGCTCACTGGCGAGCTCGGCCAACCGACTGGCGACGTGCACGTCGGCCGCGGTCAAGATCCCCGCCTCGTTGAACTCGCGGAGCAGGCCGGTGGCCCGCATCGCCAGCCGGGCGTCGAAAGGGTCCTCCGGAACGAGGATCTCGGCCGTCACCGTGTCGGAGAGCGGGCCGCTGGGCAGCACACCGGTCATCCGGCGCCTCCGATCGCATGCGAGGATCCACCGGCGCCGTCGAGCAGGTCCGACAAACCGGTGACCAACTCCGCCGGCGGTTGCCAGCCGAACACCCCGCACGGCCGCCCGTCGACCAGCGGCGTGGTGGGCCCGCACATGCCGCGCACGAACAGGTACAGCACCCCGCCGATGTGCAGCGCCGGGTCGTATCCGGGCTGCCGCCATCGCAGGAAGCGATGCAGCGCAACGCAATACAACAGTGCCTGCAACGGATAGTCGGATTCAGCCATCACCGCCTCCAGCGCCGCCGGACGGTAGTGCCATGCCGAGAGACCCTGCGGGATATCCGAAATCAACCCTGCCGCGGCCGTCGAGTCCGGTGCGGGCGGCGCCGCCCGGCCTGGCGGATGGCTCGGCGCGCCGCCGATCTCACCCAGCCAGTTGGTCTTGTAGTCGACGACCAGGTAGCGCGGTCCGGCGATCCGCAGCACCGCGTCCAGGCTGCCGGTGAGGTACCCGCGCAGCGGCAACCAGGAGAACCCCGGTGAGGCGAGCCGGTCGGCGTAGCCGGCCAGCGGATCGCCCGGCCGTAGGTGACGGCGCAGTACAGGCGCCAACTCTCCCAGGGTGATCCCGGTTCCGGACCCGTCGCCACCGGCCTCGTCGCCACCTGCCAGGGGCACTTCGAACTCCAACTCCGCCAACCGATCCCGGATCGGAATGTCCCGCAGGGTGATGCCGGTGGCCAGCGGACCGAGCGGGGTGTGCAGGACCGGCAGCAGGGCGTCGGCCAGCTGGTCCGGGGTGAGCGCAGCTGCGCGTCGGGCCAGTTGCTCCGCGCATCGCACGCGCAGTTCGGCCAGCAGGTCCGGCGCCTGCGGGTCAGTGTTTTCCAGCACCGCGTGCACCAAGGTGCCGAACGATGTCCCGGCCGGCAGGTCGGCCATCGGTGACGGCACCGCCAGCAAAGCCTCGTCGGTCGCTGAACCGCTCCGCAGTAAGGGGATCGCCTCGTCGTCGCGCTCGGCGGTCTCCGGTTCGCTGCCGACTCCGGCGTCGCCGACGGCCGCCCCGGTCACAGCGGTCTCCGCGCCGTCGGTGAGCGCGGCGGACCCCGCGGCCGACAACGACGAGTACGACACCCGGCGCCACCCGGCATCCACCGGACGATTGAGAACGCCTACTGCGAAGGTGGTATCGGGGTGAACCGGCGGTGCCGGCGGTTGTGTCACGCCCACCGCCGCCCGCTCCACCACTGGTCCCCCGCGTTGTTCCAGTTCGCGCAACTGACGGGCGGCCGCGTCATCGGCGACGAGAGACACCTCGTCGGGGACCCCGCCGGTGAGGTCCCGGCGCCCGAACAGCGCCCGGTGCAGGCCCGAACACGGCGTGTTCTTCGTCGGTGCCCACCAGGTGATCACCTGCGACTGCGCCCGGGTCAGACCGACATAGAGCAGGCGCAGCGCCTCGCCCGCCTCCTCGGCCAGCGCCTGCCGCTGCCGCTCCGACCTGCCGGCGGTGCCGGACCCACCGATGTCCAGGACCCGCTGCCCGTTCACGTGCAGCAGCAGGGTGTCCGGTGCGCGGACGAACCGGTCGAAGGCGAACGGCAGGTATACGACCGGGTACTGCAGGCCCTTACTGGCGTGCAGGGTGACCACTTGCGTTGCGGCGGCGTCGGTGTCGAGCCGGCGGATCCGGTCGGTGGCAATCTCGGCGTCCGTGTCGGATCGCCGACGCCGCAACCACTCGGTCAGCGCCGTCAGCCCGAGACCCTCCTCCAGCGCGGCGGCATACAGCGCCTGGCCGACGTGCCGGAGATCGGTCAGCTGTCGTTCGCCGTCCACCTGTGCGAGGACCCTGGCCGGAAGGTCCAATTCGGTGACGGCGACCTCCATCAACGCGGCCACCCCGCGCTCGGCGAGCACGGTGGCCCACCGGCTGAACAACGCACTCAACTCGTCGGTCAGCCGCTCGCCACCGGACGCCAATTGCGCGGCGGTACGGCCGACGAACGGGGTCAGCGCGGCGGCGCGGACCCGCCCGGAGCGGTGCGGTTGCTCCAATGCCTCCAGGAGCACCAGCCAGTCGTCACCCGCCCTGGTGTGGAACACGCTGACATTCCCGGCAACCACCGCCGGAATGCCCGCCGCGGTGAGGTTCTCCCGCACCAGATTCGCCTGCTGGTGCGTCCCGACGATCACCGCGACATCCCCGGCAGCGATCGGGCGACCGTCGAAGCTTGCGCCGGAGCTCAGCAGGGCCGCGACATCCGCGGTCAGATCGCGGGCGACGAACTTGCGCACCCGATCGATCGGGATCTTCCCGTTCCGGCCGATCTCGAAGTCATCGCGCCGCACCACCCGCAGCCGCAGCGGCGCACTGGAGGGCGCGCCGACCAGCCGGGACTTCTCGCTGACGGCGGAGACCGGTCGTACTCGGATGTCCTGGCTGCCCATCGCCATCTCGCCGAGCAGCACCTGAAGGGCATTGACCAGCGGGGCGTCCGCCCGCCAGTTGTTGTTCAGTGTCGGGTGCGCACCTGCGGTCTTCGCCGCCGCCAGGTAGGTGTCGATATCCCCACCGCGAAAGGCGTAAATGGACTGCTTCGGGTCGCCCACCAGGACCACCGTCGCGTGGCCTGCGAACGCACGCTCCAGGATCTGCCACTGCACCGGATCGGTGTCCTGGAATTCGTCGACCAGCACGATCGACCACCGCGCCCGCATCCGGTCCCGTGCCGCCGCATCGTCCGGTTCGAGCGCAGTGGCCAGTCGGGTGAGCAGATCGTCGTAGCCGAGAATCCGGCGCTGCCGTTTGCGGCGATCCACCTCGGCCCGCACGGCGACGCCGAACGCCACCCTCCGGGCTGCCACCGTGCCCGGCTCCTCGGTGGCCGGCACCAATGTGGCCTGCGGATCGTCGATCACCGTGCGGGCCAGCGACAACGCGGTGGCCCGATCGAAAATGGGCTCCCCGGAACGGCTTCCGGCGAACGCCCGGACGTACAGGTCGTCGACCACCTCGACCACCAGATCGTCCAGGCTCTCCACCAGTTCGACGTCGGCGTCCCCGTCACCGGCGATACCGAGCCCGGTCAGCACATACTGGCAGAACTGGTGGGTGGTCACGATGGTGGCCGCGTCGAACCCGGCAAGCGCCGTCCGCAGCCGCTCCCGGCGGGTCGCGACCTCGTCGTCGGGGACTCCGGCCAGCAGCGAGTAGAGCTGGTCGGCCGCCGACCGTGCCGCCGCCGGATCGGCGAGGACCCGTTCGGCATCGACCAGATGACCGCGGACCCGTTCCCGCAGTTCCTGGCTGGCCGCACGGCCGAAGGTGACCACCAGCAGTTCGTCCAGGGTGGCGACACCCTCGGCCACGTACCGGGTCACCAGCGCGCCGATGGCATGAGTCTTCCCCGTCCCGGCGCTGGCCTCCAGCACGGTGATCCCGCTGGGCAGCTCGCCGCGGATATCAAAGGGGTTCGTCGCCTCTGCGGCGCTCACAGCACCGCCCGCCCTTCACGTTCCAGCAACGGGAACCACAATCCGACCGCGAGTTCCCCGAACAGGGTCCGCTCACCGCCCGAGTCGTCCGGGGGCGCCTTGAGGAGCACATCGAACGGTGTATTCCGCCCCCACACCTGAATGTGGGCGAGGTCCTCGCCCTCACCGGGATACGTTCCGCTGGTCCATTTCTGGCCAGCCCGTCGCTCGGCCTCGGCGACCTCGATCCCCTTGTACCTGGCCTCGGCGTAGGCGGCGGCACTCTTCACCGGTAGCGGCAGAGGCTCACGCAGTCCTCGGTCATAGAGCGCGACCAGCTCACCCAGGATGTCCTGCGCGTACTCCTGCTCCAGCGGCTGCACGGTGGCGCCCAGCGGTTGCCCTGGATCGCCACGCCCGACACTCGCTGCTCCCCACAGTGTCTCGGGATGGGCGGAACTCAGCGCCAGCATCGCGATCCAGGCCCGCAGCCGCACCGCGGGACCGAGTTTGGAGTACGTCACGGTGACCAGGCAGCTGTCGTGAAGACCGGCAACGGTGCCGCGAACCTGCCGCCCGTCGGGAAGCTGGACCGCGACGTCGACCGTGCGGCGGGCAGCGGCTCGCAGTGCTGCCGTCCGCTCCACCAGCGGCCGCACGTCGTACAGCACGTCCTCCAGGGTGCGGGCGCCCAGCGGGCCGGGCGGCAGCACGCCGCGGCGCCACTCCGCCTGCCTGCAGTCCTCCTCGCTCATCCCTGCCAGCCGGTCGCGGAGCAACCGTTCGCCGATGCTCCATTGCTCCAGCGCGTTCAATTCGACCGGCAACGCATCGGACGGCTCGTCCTGCTCGAACCGGACCGCGACGTCGAGTCGTTGCCGCAGAAACCCCTTGGCGGGATGGGTGAGCAGCGCGCTCATCTCGGCCAGGTCGATGTCGCCGACCGGCGGCGCCGGCAGTCTCGACGGCAGAAATGCCGGCGCGGGGGTGCGCGGTCCGGCGGCGGCGCGGGCTCCGGTCAACGCCGCCGGATCGAAAGTGAAGGGCCCGGGCCTGCCGAGGGCACCGGGAGTGACGGTCCGCGGGTCGAACGGCTGCAACGGATGGTGCACCACCACCCGGGTGCCGGCCTTCGCGCCGCCGGCGGTCTGCGCCGTGTCGTCCAGCGCGTCCAGCAATTCGCCGAGCGGGACGGCCGGCGGACGCCGCGCGCCCGTCCGCTCGTCGGCGCCGGTATAGGTGATGATGACCTTCTCGGTGGCGGCCATCAACGCGTCCAGCATCAGCTGCCGGTCCTCGGATCGCAGATCACGTTCTCCCGCAGCGGGTTCGCGGGCCAGGATGTTGTCCCCGTCCTCCCGGGCGGCGCGCGGGAACACCCCGTCGTCGAGCCCGAGCAGGCACACCACCCGGTGCGGGACCGACCGCATCGGCACCATGGTGCACACGGTCAGCGTGCCGGTACGGAAATTCGCCCTGGTCGGCCGACCGGCCAGCCGGCCCGCCAGCAGCGCCCGGATGTCCGACCGGCTGAGCCGGATGTCCGCCGCACCAGCCTCGGCCGCGTTCTGCTCGACACCGGCCAGCTCCCGGCGCAATTCCGCGGACTGCCAGCCGTCGGTGCCGCGCACCATGGTCAGGCTGTCCACGGAGCGGATCAACGCGGCCAGCCACTCGTCGATGGTGTGATCGCCGGTGAGGGCGTCCAGCGCGTCCGTCACCCTGGCCATCAGCTCCGCCAGCCGCCCGGCGAGGTCGACATCCGAACTCCCGACGTCGTCGAGCGGCAACGCCACGCCGAGCCGGTTGTTGTCCTCCTCGGCCATCGCGACCCCGAGCAGCACCCGATCGAGACCGGCGCGCCAGGTGTTCTGCGGGAAGTCCTGCAATCCGAAAACACTGCGGTGCCGGGCATCCAGGCCCCATCGGGCGCCGGAATCGACCGCCCAGGCGGCGAGTTGTTCGAACTCGTCATCGTCGAACCCGAACCGGCGGCGCACCGGGGGCCAGGCAGCCAGGTCCAGCACCTGGGAGGCGGTGACCCGGCCGTCGGCCAGGTCGAGCAGTCGATCCACCGTGGCCAGCAGGGGGTTGGTCTGGGTGAGTGCCCGGTCGGCCAGCCGCACCCGCAACCCGTGCGCTGGGTGTCCGCCGTCGACGACGTCGGCGAGCCCGAACGCACCCTGCACCAAGGGGGCGTAGGCCTCGATGTCCGGGCACATCACGAGGATGTCGCTGGGTTGCAGGGTGGCGTCGTCGGCGAGCAGGCCCACCAGCACATCCCGGAGCACGTCGACCTGGCGGGCCGGGCCGTGGCACGCGTGCACCTGGACGCTGGTGTCGGTGTCGTCGAGCAGATATGTTGGCGAACCTGGTCTCTCGTTCTCGGCAATGCCGCGTTGTAGGGTCGTGAGCAGAGTCGCCGCGGGTCGGTCCGCGGGATGATGAATGTCGGAATGCGGCGCTCGGCACAGCGTGGTCTGCATCTCCCTTGCGTCCCGGCCGAGCGAGGACAGCAGCGGGTGTCGCGGGGCGGCGGCACTGGGATCCGCGCGCCTGCGCACCGGACCGTGCGGGTTCGGCGGGCCGTCCAGCGCCGTCCACAGCGCGTCCGACGGGTGCGGGAGCCAGAGGTGAACGTCGCGGTGCTCGGCGAGCGCGGTCAGCACCCGGAATTGCCGGTCCGGCAGCGCCGTCGGCCCGAACAACGAGAGCCTTTCCGGCAGAGAGGTTTTCGTCGGATCGGCGCGGAGGTCGTGCACAGTGGCAGCGAGCCGCTGCACGGGGTCCGGGCCACCGATCCGCTCGCGCAGCCGGCGCCACAACTCCGGCTGCCAGGCCACGTCGCTCGGTACCGGATCACCCCAGCCATCCTCGTCCGCACCCTTCGCCCAGGCAGCCAGCATGTCCGGCCGATGGGTGGCGTAGCCGTCGAACAGCCCCGCGAGCCGGCGGGCGACCGCGTATCGGCGGCCGCGCCGGTGCTCGGCGTCCGGCACGCTGTCGAGGTAGCCAAGGTGAGCGGCCAGCGAACGGCACCAGGGTTCGGTGCCCGAGGAGTCGATCACCTCGAGCAGTGGCCATGCCGCGGCGTCCGGTGCCCACGGGTCGTGATCCTGAGCACCGCCGAGGCTGCCCGCCGCCTCCTCGAGCAGCCGGGTCGGTGACGGAAAGCGGACGGCGGCACAGATGCCGTCGTGCCGGCCACCCCTGGCCCCGAGGTGGTGCGACATCCGCTGGGTCAGCCACCGCTCGATGCCGCGGGCCGGAACGGCCACCACCTCCTCGGCGAAGACGTCGTCGAGGGGGTCGGTCAGCAGTTCGGCCAATGCGGCGGCCAGGGTGTCCGCGCGTTCGGCGCGGTGGATGTGCAGCGTCATCGGGAACCCGCCGACCCTCGTACCGACCGGGTCAAGGCGCCGACATGCCCGGCGGTCCGGTTGTCGCGCCCCGCGCGGTCGCCCGACGGTCGCGCTGATCGCGTATCGCCGCCGTCACCCCGTCCCCGTTGCACCCCGACAGTGTGTCTGACGGGTACGACAGTCGCGGTTCCCGGCCCAGCCGATCGGGCGACTCCGCGATCTCGCGATCCACTGTCTCGGCAATTCCGAACTCGCAGAGTTGACATGTGAAGCTGTGGCTGACCTGCTGTCGGTTCCGATCCGCCGCTATCCCACCGAGCCGCTGGCCGGCCGGATCTGGTCGATGCGTCACACCATGACCGTCCATGACGCCCACTATGTCGCCTTGGCGGAGGTCTTGAACGCCCCACTCCTGACCGGCGATCGCAGACTGGCCGCCGCGGCCGGTGAACTCGTCGAGATCCACCTGACGTAACGGCATCCGCGAACCCGCAGGGCCGAAACGCAGGATCGTGAACGCTCGGCACGACCGCGCCGAGCCGATGATCCACGCTGCGCGAGTTCCCCGACAAAGCCGGAACCGTTGCGGGGCAAGTCGTTGGTCGCGGTGCGTGGCTGCTACTGCGGTGAACTCGACGACGGCAAGTCGCTGATCGAGAAGGCGCGGGCCGCGCTGGGACCTGCGGCCGTCGACACGTTCGCAGTGATGCCGGCGGCTGGGCCGGCGGCGATCAGCTTGGATCCGGTTGATCCGTTGGGCGCGATGAGCCATTCGGAACTGCTCGCCGCACTCAGCCCTGACGTCATCGACGCGCTGGTGGACCTGGCCGGTCCGGAGTCCGGGTCGCCGTTGGTGATGCTGGAGATTCGGCGACTCGGCGGTGCCCTCCCCGGCCCGGCTACGGCGCTGACCCCGATGGCCCACACCGAAGCGGGATTCAGCCTCAATGCCATCGGTGTCACGCCGACACCGGAGCGGGCCGCCGCGGTCGGGGTTCACCTCGACCGGATCCAACAGCGCATCGGTGCGCTCGCCACCGGCGACACCTGCGTCAACTTCCTGGATCTGGAGGGTGCCACCGAGAAGCGGGTGCGGGCCGCCTATTCGACGGCGGATTGGCAGCGGCTCGTCCGGCTCAAGGAGCGGTACGACCCGTCAAACCTCTTCCGCTTCAACCGCACTATCCCGGGATCGGTGACCGCCGGGCCCGCGTATGTCCACTGAACCCCTACCGAAAGCTGAGCCGAGAGATGACGACCATCCTGGTCACCGGTGCCACCGGCACCGTTGGATCCACCCTGATTCCACTGCTGCGAGCGCGGGGAAGAGACGTCCGGGCATTGGTCCGCGACCCCGACCGTGCGCAGCGAATCTCCGCTGCGGGCGCCCAGATCGTGCAGGGCGACTTCGGCAATCCGGCCTCCCTGCGGGCCGCGCTCGACGGCGTCTTCTTGGCCTGCGGGAACGTCCCCGCGCAGGTCGAGCACGAATGCGGTGTGATCGATGAGACCGAAAGGTCCGGCGCGCGAAGGATTGTCAAGCTGTCCGCGCGCGGAGCCGCGGAGGGCTCGCCCGTCGCATACTGGCACTGGCACGCGATGATCGAGCGGCACCTGCGTATGTCGAGCACACCGGCAACGGTGCTGCGGCCCCGGTTCCTGATGACGAACCTGCTTGGCGCCGCCGAGGGTGTCCGCCATCAAGGAATGCTGTTCGCGCCCGCGGCGGACGCCCGGATCGCGATGATCCACCCTGGCGATGTCGCAGCCGTCGCAGCCGTGGCGCTGACCGAAAGCGGCCACGACGGACGCACCTATGTACTCACCGGTCCGGAAGCGATGACCTACCAGCGCGCCAGCCGCCGTTCGTGCTGAGGTCGCTGTTCATCCTGGTGGTCTGCTTCGCGTCGGGCGGCATCACCGTCATCGCGGCAGGGCGGGAGTGTGGTGGCGGACGCGGCGGGCCGCACGACAGTCGGCGGCCCACAGCGATTCGCGCGCATCATCTGGTTGACTCGCGTCACAGCAGCCCCACAACCGCGACGTTCGGGCGCGCCGAGGAAGTTGATCCGCGCTGGACAGGCGAGGCGCCGGGGTGGCGCGGCATGGGGGAACCTTGACCGCATGTACCTGGCTGACTTACCGACCGATTCCGGTGACGCGCCCGTCGCGTGGCTGGCCCTGACGATCGTCGTCGCCGCCGTGGGGGCGCTAATCCTCGCCGTGCTGCTCGGCGCGCTCTTCCGCCGGCTCGGGCGGCGGTGGCCGGTGGTTGTCGAGGCATCACGGCGCGGCCGCTTACCGTTCCGGCTGCTGCTGGTGCTGATCGCGATCCGTCAGGTGATCGCCTCGACAACCGTGCTGGGCGGCTGGCAGGACACCCTGGTCACCGTCGTGCAGCTGGCGATCCTGGCGGTCTGCGGGTGGTTGCTGGCCGTGCTCGCGTTCGTGTTGGAGGACCTGACGCTGGCCAGGTTCCGGATCGACGTGGCCGACAATCGCAAGGCCAGGCGGGTGCGGACGCAGGTGGGGCTGCTCCGCCGGCTGTCCGTCGCGGCGATCATCACGCTGGTCATCGCCTCCATGCTGCTGACCCTGCCGGGCGCCAAAGAGGCCGGCGCGACCATCCTCGCCTCCGCCGGGGTCATCGGCATCGTCGCCGGCCTCGCCGCGCAGTCCTCGCTGTCGAACCTGTTCGCCGGCCTGCAGCTCGCTTTCACCGACGCCATCCGGGTGGACGACGTCGTCGTGGTGGAGGGCGAATGGGGCCGCATCGAGGAGATCACCCTGACCTATGTGGTGGTGCACATCTGGGACGACCGGCGGCTCATCATGCCCTCGACCTACTTCACCACCACCCCGTTCCAGAACTGGACCCGCAAGGAATCCGCGGTGCTGGGCGCCGTCGAGCTGGACGTCGACTGGCGGGTGCCGCTCGACGACCTCCGGGTCGAGCTGGACAGGGCCCTGCAGTCCTCCGAGATCTGGGACGAACGGGTCGGCATCCTGCAGGTCACCGATGCGGTCGGCAGCATGGTCCGGGTCCGGGTACTGGTTTCCGGTGTGGACGGGCCGACAGTGTTCGACCTGCGTTGTGAGGTGCGCGAGGCGCTGGTCGGATACCTGCAGCGCCGCCATCCCGACGCGCTTCCCCGGATCCGGGTGGAGACCGTCGCGCCGGGTATCCCGGAGCAGGCGGGTCCGACCGACTTGGCCGACGGCCCGGCCGACGACACGTTGCCGGTGTCGCGTCCCCGGGCTCGGGGCTCGTCAGGCGAGAGCGAGTCCGAATCGACGCACAGCCAGGGACTTTTCACCGGAAGTATCAAGGCGATCCAGCGGGCCCGGGGGTTCACCGGGACCGGGCCACAGGAGCAGGTGGACGATACGCCGGACGCCCCCGCCGATCGGACATGACGGGCGCAGTTCTCCCGCCGCGACCGTGCTCGCCGGCCAGCGGAATCGAATCACTCCGAAAGGAGGATGCGCCGGGGCAGCCCAGCGGCTCGAATGGCCAGAGGTGGTCAGAGACACCGCGCCAGGATCCGAACGGTCAGTCCGGGGAGTAGCCAGCATGCTGTCCAACGACGAACAGCGCCAGCTCGACGACATCGAGCGCGCACTCCGCGAGGACGACCCGAATTTCGCCGCCACCGTGGATTTCGGCCAGGCTCGGCGTCGTCGGATCATTGCGCCCGTCGCGACCATCCTGCTCGGCCTGGTTCTGGTGGTGGTGGGTGAGATCGCCGCGCAGTGGTTGTTGATTGCCGGCGTCATGCTGAGCGTGACCGGGTTCCTGGTCACCGTCGGCGGCTTCTGGTGGCTGTTCCGTGGTGGGCACCACCGCGCCTCCGCCGGCTGACCGTTTCCCATTTGGAGATCCTGGACCGCCGATCCGGACCGCCGATCCGGCCATGTGCAGGAACTCAGGGTGCGCCCGAGTCGATGGCGGCCGATGATCATGACGGAGCGAAGCTGTGCCCGAGCGGAGATCAACGGGAGATGACCAGATGGGCAAGAACGAGAAGAAGGCCGGGCAGGCGGGGACGAAGCTGAGCCGCAAGGAGTACGAGGCCGAGCTGTCCACGCTCCAGGGCGAGCTGGTGGCCATGCAGGAATGGGTGAAAGCCACCGGCGCGAAGATCTGCATCGTGTTCGAGGGACGGGATACCGCCGGCAAGGGCGGCACGATCAAGCGGATCGTGGAGCGGGTCAGCCCCCGGGTCTTCCACGTCGTCGCGCTGTCCGCGCCCACCCCGCGCGAGCAGTCCCAGATGTACGCCCAGCGCTACATCTCGCACCTCCCCGCGGCCGGCGAGGTGATGATCTTCGACCGCAGCTGGTACAACCGCGCCGGGGTGGAGCGCGTGATGGGTTTCTGCACTTCCGAGCAGGTCACCCAGTTTCTCGCGCTGACGCCCGGCGTGGAGAAAGCCATGGTCGACTCCGGCATCATCCTGCTGAAGTACTGGCTCGAGGTCGGCCCCGACGAGCAGACCAAGCGGCTGGAGAGCCGCATCGACGACCCCCGCAAGATCTGGAAACTCTCGGACCTGGACCTGAAGTCCTACAGCCGCTGGTACGACTACGCGCAAGCCAGGGACGACATGTTCAGGGCCACCGATACCACTTGGGCGCCATGGTTTATCGCGCACACCGATGACAAGAAGCGGGGCCGGCTGAACATCATCAGCCACCTGCTCAGCCAGGTCCCGTACGAGCCACTGCCGAAAAAGAAGGTCACCCTGCCGAAGCGGCAGAAGCGCGGCGACTACACGGACCCGAAACTGTCGTTACGGCACATCCCCACACCGTTCTGAGCCTGGGGTGGGTTGCGGGTGCGCGGCGAGTTCGGCTTCCCGGCGGCGGTGCGCGTCCAGCTGGTCGCGAACGCCCAGCGCCACCCGCTTGGCCCGCTCCAGCGCCTCGATGTCCGAAGCCGGCAACCCCGCCGTGCGAGCATCCGCGACCGGCAGCTCGAACTCGACCGTCGAGGCGTCCCTGGCCAGCAGCTCGAGCAAGTGGCACACCCCGGCTGCCATCCCCAATGGGCACCACGCTGCCACCGGCATCGACCGCCGCTACCCCGGCCGGGGGCGGCGGGTGTGGACCGCGCTGGGCAGGGCCGGCGGGGTGCTGGGCCGTGCCGGCGGTCAGCGGGCGCCCCAGCCGCCATCGAGCACCAGGTCCGACCCGGTGATCGAGTCGCTGCCCGGCGAGCACAGATACACCGCCGCCGCGGCGATCTCGGCGGGATCGATCAGCCGCTTCACCGGCGAGGACGCCAGAATCACCTTGCTGAGCACCTCGTCTTCCGACAAACCATGCGCCACAGCCTGATCGGCGATCTGCGCCTCCACCAGCGGGGTGCGGACGTACCCGGGATTGATGCAATTGCTGGTGACGCCGCGCTCGGCACCCTCCAGCGCGATCACCTTGGACAGCCCTTCCAGGCCGTGCTTGGCCGTCACGTAGGCGACCTTGAACGGACTGGCCCGCCGGCCGTGCGCGGACGAGACGTGCACCATCCGCCCCCAGCCGCGGTCGTACATTCCGGGCAGCACGGCCCTGGACAGCACGAACGGTGCGGTGAGCATGATCCGCAGTATCTTCTCGAAATCGGCGATCGGGAAATCCTCGAGCCGCTCGACGTGCTGGATGCCGGCGTTGTTGACCAGGATGTCCACGCCCCCGGCCACCCCCTCGACAGCGGCCGGCAGGCTGTCGATGTCGGACAGGTCGATGACCAACGGCGTGGCGCCAAGCTGCCGGGCAAGTTCACCCACCGCCTCGGCGTCGCGGTCGACCGCGATCACGGTGGCACCCTCGGCGGCGAACCGGGTCGCGATCGCCCGGCCGATGCCGCTGGCCGCACCGGTGACCAGTGCGGTGCGGCCGGCAATCGGTCGGCTCTGCTGTTCGGACGCAGTCGTCATACCGGCAGCGTAGGCCGAGGCACGGCACGGGACTATGGCCCGAGCCCACACTGCGGGCAGCTACCGATGGGCGGGCGCCACATACCCAGCTGGCTGCGGGACCGGCCAAGCTCAGTCGGCGTGGCGCGCTCGATCGGCAGGAAGCCGGCCGGATCGCGGGCTGAGTGGGTTACCGTTTGAGCATGGCGCTCGAAGTGCCGCCGCAGACCATCCGCTTCGCCCGTTCGGCCGACGGCGTCCGGATCGCGTTCGCGCGTGTCGGACAGGGCCCGCCGCTGGTCATTGCGACCTGCTGGCTCAGCCACCTGGAGTACGACCTGGAAAGCCCGGTCTGGCGGCACTGGGTGACCGGGATGGCCGGGATCGCGACCACCATCCGTTACGACGAAAGGGGTTTCGGCCTTTCCGACTGGCATGTGCCGGATTTCGCCCTGGAGTCGCGGATCAAGGATCTCGAGGCCGTGATCGACGCGGCCGGTCTGGAATCCTTTGCGCTGCTGGGGATGTCCCAGGGCGGACCGGTCGCCATCGCCTACGCGCTCCGCCACCCTGAGCGGGTCACCCGGCTCATCCTGCACGGCAGCTACACCGCCACCCTTGGACCCACCCCGGAATCCACGGAACTCGAGGACGCCTTCACCCGGATGATCGAGGTCGGCTGGGCGCGCCCCGAGGGCCGTTTCCGTCGGGTCTTCACCGACATGCTGATGCCAGGGGCCACGCCGGAACAGATGACCTGGGTGGACGACCTGATGCGCATGTCCACATCCACGGCCAACGCGGTGGCCTTCCGTCAGCAGCGCCGGGATGTCGACGTGGGCGACCTGCTTCCGCACGTCGATCTGCCGACCCTGGTGCTGCACGCGAGAGGTGATCAGTGCAACCACTTCTCCGAGGGCAGGAGACTG
>Ga0075520_1000344_pt1 | contig 19920 bp, 17 predicted proteins | sample NGEPerB_FD_75100 | JGI IMG/M metagenome (GOLD analysis project Ga0075520, IMG submission 75100) | Arctic peat soil microbial communities from the Barrow Environmental Observatory site, Barrow, Alaska, USA - NGEE PermafrostAB12-B | ecosystem: Environmental > Terrestrial > Soil > Wetlands > Peat ... | reverse complement strand
GTCCCTGGTGGGGCGAAGGGCGGGGCTTGGGCCGGGGAGTGGGACGGGGAGTACGAGGGTGCCGGAACGGCCCCGCCGGGCGACGTCCGCGGGATGCGGGTGATCAGGGCCAGATGAGTTCCCGACGGATCGTCGGCGATGCCGCGCATGACCGTCAGCGAGCGGTCGATCCGCATGCGCAGTTGCGGAGTCTTGACCAGCAACCCGGAGATCACCGCGCCCAGCCGGCCGGAGTGTGGGTGCGGTGGTACCTGATCCTTGACCACCGAGGTGAGGGTGGCGATCGCGGTGCCCTGGTCGAACGGCGGGCGGCCCTCGACGCACGCGAACAGCATGCCGCCCAGGCCCCACGCGTCGGAGATGGGACCGGCCGGGACGCCGTTGGCCACCTCGGGCGCGATGTACGCGGGCGACCCCAGCAGCAGGCCGGTGGCCGTCATGGTCTGTTCGCCGGAGCTGCGGGCGATGCCGAAGTCGGTCAGTTTGATGCGCCCGTCGTCACAGATGAGCACGTTGCCCGGCTTCACGTCCCGGTGGGTGATCCCGGCCGCGTGCGCGGCCAGCAGCCCGGAGGCGACGGCGACGCCGATGGTGGCCGCCTGGCCGTCGGGCAGCCTGCCGACCTGCTTGATCACCTCGGCCAGCGACCTGGCGTGCAGCAGTTCCATGACGATGACCGGGCCGGTGTGCAGGGTGAGGATGTCGAAAAGCGTGATCACATAAGGGTTTGACAGCGCCGCGACGGCCCGGGCCTCGCGGAGCGTCCGCTTGTGCAGTTGCTGGACCTCGCCGGGTGGCATTCCCGGCGGAAAGTCGATTTCCTTGATGGCTACCCGGCGGTGCAGTACCTCGTCGGTAGCGGCCCACACCGTGCCCATCGAACCCTTGCCGAGGACGGACTCCAGTCTGTACCGCCCGGCCAGGGTCCTGCCGCCCGGCGGCAACCCGGGTGTGGGCGTCCGGGCGGCGGGGGTCATGTCGTCATAGTGCCAAAGCCACAGGGTTTCTGGCGCTGTTGCGTCCGCCACCTCAGCCTGGCCGGTGCGCTGGATGCCCACCGGAACCGACCTGATCCCACTCAGCGGGACCGGCCGGCGCCCTGGCCGGACCGGGGTGGGGGTACGACTATCAGAAGTTCCACCGCACCGCCCAGTCCTGGGCGATCGTCGGGGTGGCGGCGGCGGTCAGGCGGGAGAACGGCAGCATCGCCCAGGCGAGGGTGGCGCTGACCCAACATGGGCCCGACTCCGGTGCGGCTGGCGAGCGTCGAGCAGGCACTGAGCGGCGCGCGGGCCTCCGTCGATCAGATTGCCGCCGCCACCAGTGGAGCGGCGGACGGCACCAGCCCGACCAGCGAAGTGCACGCGCAGGCGGACTACCGGCGGCACCTGGCACGGGTGCTTTCCCGAAGGGCGGTGGTGACCGCCGCCGGTGTCGGCTGAATCACGGCGCGGGCGCCAGGATCCACCGATCACCAGCGTCGGCGGCGTCAAGGTGGGGAAGTCCGGCGAAGTCCGCCGCGTGCGTCGATAGCAGGCACGCCGACCACACCCATGTCGCAATCGTGAAGGCCATTCGAACGCTCCGGACGGCCCTGTCGGTCAGCTCACGTCGCACGGCCGACGGGAGGTCGCGGCGGTCTGGTGGAATCACAGCAATGGCTGCCACCGATTCACCCGACCCGTCGGTGCCCACCGGGCACCGCGGCCGGCTTCGGGTGTACCTGGGTGCGGCACCCGGCGTCGGTAAGACCGTCGACATGCTGGCCGAGGGTCGGCGTCGTGCGGCCCGCGGCACGGATGTGGTCGTTGGGTGGTGCGAGACGCACGGCCGGGAGTTCACCGCCCGACAGATCGGCGAGCTGGTGGTGATCCCCCCGCGGGTCATCGTCCACCGGGGCGTGCGGGTCACGGAGATGGACGTCGAGGCGGTGCTCGCCCGGCACCCCGAGGTGGCGTTGGTCGACGAGTTGGCGCATACCAACGCGCCCGGATCGGCGCACGAGAAACGCTGGCAGGACGTCGAGCAGTTGCTCGACGCCGGGATCGATGTGATCTGCACGGTGAACATCCAGCACCTGGAATCGCTCTACGACGTGGTCGCGGCGATCACCGGAATCACCCAGACCGAGACCGTGCCGGACGCGGTGGTGCGCACTGCCGAGCAGATCGAGCTGGTCGACATGACCCCGCAGGCGCTGCGCCGGCGGATGGCGCACGGGCACATCTACCCGGCGGAACGGATCGATACCGCGCTGGGCAACTTCTTCAGAGAGGGCAACCTCACGGCGCTCCGCGAACTGGCGCTGCTGTGGGTGGCCGACCGGGTGGAGGAGGGCCTGGACCGGTACCGCGCCGAACACGGCATCACCGGCACCTGGGCCGCCCGGGACCGGATCGTCGTGGCACTGCCCGGGGGTCCGGAGGGCGCGATCCTGCTGCGTCGGGGGGCCAGGATCGCGGGTCGGGCCGGTGGCCGGTCGCTGATCGCGGTACACGTCGTGCGCGCCGACGGCACCTTCGCCGGCGGTGCGTCCGATATCGAACGGCACCGGTTGCTGGCCGAGAATCTGGGCGGCAGCCTGCAATTGGTGGTCGGTGACGACGTCGCCGCGACAGTGCTCGAATTCGCCCGATCGGTGAATGCCACCCAGATTCTCGTCGGCGCTTCTCGACACGGTCGGTTGGCGCAATTGGTCCGGCCCGACACTGCCAGCGAGATCGTCAAGGGATCCGGCGACATCGACGTGCACGTGGTCACGCGCCAGCGGCCGCGCGGGCACCGTCGACCGTTCCGTCCGGACGCCGGGCCGCGCGGTTGGTGGTCCTGGGTCGCCGCCGTGCTGCTGCCGGTGGCGTTGGCCGCGGCGCTGCTGCCGTTCCGCGGCACGCTCACCCTGAGCACGGTGCTGTTGATCCTGTTGTTGGGTGTGCTGGGCAATGCGCTGATCGGCGGGGTGGCGCCGGCGGCGCTCGGCGCCGTGGTCGCCGGCCTGCTGGCCAATCTGCTGTTCACTCCACCGATCGGCTCGTTCAGCATCGCCCAACCCGAGAACGCTTTCGCGCTGGTCGTTTTCGTGGTGGTGGGGGTGACGGTCGCCTCCGTCGTCGATCGCAGTGCGGCCAGGGCCCGACTGGCTGCCCGTGGCAGGGCAGAGGCCCAGCTTGTCGCTGCCGTGGCCACCGCCGTGCTCAATTCGGCGGAGCCGGTACACGACGTGCTGGAGCAAGCCAGGGTGGGATTTCAGATGACATCGGTGGTGTTGCTGTCGAAGACCGCCCATCGAGCCGGCGAGTACCGGGTGGTCGACAGTGCCGGCACAGAAGTGGTCCCGGTGGCCGCTGTGGTGAACCCGGATCTGGCCGACGTCGCGGTGCCGACCAGCGGTGCCGAATCCGGCTGGCTGCTGGCGATGTACGGCCGGCCACTGCCGCCGTCGGACCATCGGCTGGTCGAGGTGTTCGCGGCGCAGGCCGTGCTGGCCGTCGAGCGGGAGCGGCTGACCCGGCAGGCCGAGCAGGGCGAGCGCCTTCGGCAGGCGGACAAGGTTCGCACGGCAGTGCTGGCCGCGGTCTCCCATGACCTGCGAAACCCGTTGGCCACCATCAAGTTCTCCATCTCGAGTCTGCGGGATGAGAGCGTCGACTGGACGGCCGCCGACCGGGCGGAGTTGCTGGCCAGCACCGACGCGGCCGCCGACCAATTGGACGGCCTGCTGGCCAACCTGCTGGACCTGTCCAGGCTGCAGACCGGTGTGCTCACCCCGGTGCGGCGGCCGTCTTCGGTGGAGGAAGTGGTTCATCGGGCCTTGATCGGGCTCCCGAACGAGCGGATCCAGGACGACATTCCCGACGATCTGCCACTGATCGACACCGACGCCGGGTTGCTGGAACGGGTGCTCGCCAACATCACCGCGAACGCCGTGCGGTACGCGCCGGGCGATACTCGGGTGCGACTGCTGGCCGGCGAGATCTCCGACGAACAGGGCAGGCGCGTGCAGATTCGGGTGGTGGACCACGGACCGGGAGTACCGGCTGACGAACGCGACGTGATGTTCGCGCCGTTCCAACGACTGGGCGACGTCCCACAAGGTTCCGGCGTCGGGTTGGGACTCGCGGTGGCCCGTGGACTGGCCGAGGCTGTCGATGCGCGAATCGAGGTTGACGACACGCCCGGCGGAGGGTTGACGATGATCGTCACCGTGCCGATCGCCCATGATGACGTATGAGCCGCGTGCTGGTGGTGGACGATGATCGGCCGCTGGCCCGTGCACTGGCGATCAATCTGCGCGCGCACGGGTATGAGGTCCAGCTGGCTCACGACGGGCAGACGGCGCTGACCGAGGTGGCTCGCACTCACCCCGCCGTTGTTGTGCTCGATCTGGGGTTGCCGGATCTGGACGGTATCGAGGTGCTGGCCGGGATTCGGGGTTGGTCGGCAGTCCCGGTGATCGTGCTGTCTGCGCGCTCGACCTCCGGCGAGAAGGTGGAGGCGCTGGACGCCGGCGCCGACGACTATGTGACCAAGCCGTTCGGGATGGACGAGCTACTGGCCCGGGTTCGCGCCGCCGTGCGACGCGGTGCGCCGCCGGCCACCGACGCCGTCGAGCAGGTCGTCACCGCCGATTTCACCGTCGACCTCGGGGCCCACCGGGTGCTGCGCGGCGGCGAGCCGGTGCGGTTGACCCCCACCGAATGGTCACTGCTGGAATTGCTGGTGCGGCACAGCGGCAAGCTGGTCCCGCAGAAACAGATGCTCACCGAGGTCTGGGGGCCGGCCTACGAGACGGAAACCCATTACCTGCGAGTGTATCTCGCGCAGCTGCGGCGCAAACTCGAACCGGACCCGGCGCACCCGCGGTACCTGATCACCGAACCGGGGGTGGGGTACCGGTTCGAGCCGTGATCTCGGGAGGCGGGCTCACAAGGTCGCATCCACCACGAACGTATACGAGGTCGTCAGCAGCACCCGGTCGGCGGTGAGGAGGTCACAGCGTTCCCGAGATGCTTGGGAGACGAGCAGACGATCGAAGGGATCATGCCGCAGGAGTTCGGGGAACTCTTCAATTCCCGCGGCATGCTCGGCCGTCACCGAGAGGTGGGTGATTCCCTGCTCGGCGAGGGCGACGTCGAACGCATCCGGGAGGTCGAGTTTTCCGAGCATCTTCTTGATCGTCAGCTCCCAGATGGTTGCTGCGGAGACATAGACGGTGTCGGCGTTCTCGATGCGGTTCCGGGCACGCCGCCCCAACCTCGGATTGTCATCGGCCAGCCAGAGGACGACCTGGCTGTCAAGAAGAAGCATCGGACCGATGGAACATCTCGGCGATCTCTGCGTCTGCGCTTTCCCAGTCGGCGTCGGAATAGGTGATCTTGCCCTTCAGTCCGCCGATGACGACCGGTTGTCGGCGGTGCGGGACCAATTCAGCGATGGGGGTTCCGGCTTTGGAGATGATGACCCGCTCACCAGCAGCGACCTGTTCGAGCAGGCGCGAGAGGTGCGTTTTTGCCTCGTGGATGTTGACGAAAACGGTCACGGCTCGACGATAGCTAGTTCGACTTAGTCTAGTCAAACATCCTCACAACGTGAAGCCTGGCGCGGTCTTGGCGCATTGCGCGCCGCGACCGTCAGTGGCACGGGCCCGCTCGGCCGCAGGGTCACCCGGTACTGCGCGCCCGGCGTCAGGCCGGACGGGGTCCGGATGGTCCATCTCGACGCGATGACGGCCAGCACCGTCACCGCCTCCGCCCAGGCGAACTGCTCGCCGATGCACGCCCGTGGGCCGGTACCGAACGGGAGATAGGCGTTGCGCGGCAACGTCTTCTGCCGGCCGTCGAGCCAGCGGTCCGGATCGAATTCCTCGGGATTGTCGAACCAGCGCGGATCGTGGTGCAGCAGCAGCGGACTGACGCCGACCAAGGTGCCGGCCGGCGCGTGCCACCCGGCAAGGTCCAGCGGAGCGACCAGCGTGCGGCCGAGCACCCAGGCCGGTGGGTACAGCCGCATCGCCTCGCTGATCACCGCCCGGGTGAACGGCAGGTCGGCAAGCTGGGAGAAACTCGGTCCTCCGGCGGCCAGACTGTCGACTTCGTCGTGCAGTCGAAGCTGGATATCGGGCCGCCGGCCCAGTAGGTAGAGCGCCCAGGTCAAGGCGTTGGCGGTGGTTTCGTGGCCGGCCATGATCAGTGTGATGACGTGGTCGTGGATCTCCTGGTCCGTCATGCCCGCCCGCACCTGGCCGTCGGACAGCAGTGCCGAGACCACGTCGCCACGGTCGTCGGACGGGCGGTGCCGGTGCTGTTCGATGACCTCGTCCACCACACGGTGCACGTCGGCCTCGGCGGTGGTCGGGGTGTCCATGGCCGCCGTCGGGCGCCGCCCGCGGCGCCCGAGTGAGCGCCGCCGGCCCGCCCCACCGATCAGCAGCGACCCGCCGCCCACCTCGCCGAACCGCTCGAGCGCCGCTTCCAGCGAACCTCGGATCTGTCCGGCCCGGTCCGTCAGGTCGATGCCCAGCAGGGTCCGGCCGACGATATCCAATGTGAGACAAGCCATCTCGTCGTGCATATCGAGGGTGTCCCCGTCGTGCCAGCCGTCGGTGCGGGCGCGGGTGCGTTCGGCGAAGGACTCGGCGTAGCCGGCGAGCCGGCGCGGGGAGAACGCCGGTGCGATCAGCTTGCGGGCGCGGTCGTGCGGCTTGCCCTCGCTGGTCAGCAGGCCGTTGCCGAGCATCTGCCGGGTGAGCTGAACGCCCGGGCCCTTGGTGGTGACGGCAGCGTGCTCGACCAACAATTCCCCGACCAGCGCCGGATCGAGCAGCAGCAGGATGCGTTGCCGGCCGACCTTGATCGCGACAGCGGACCTCGATCCGCGGGCCACGCTGCGCACGACCCCGCCAACGTCGCCGGCCCGGCGGGCCGACCTGGTCCGCCATGCGACCCAGGCCGCGCCTTTCCAGCGCCGAGGTCGGGGAGCGGTCACCGAATCCTCCTGGAGCTGCGCTGCCGGTCAGTGGATCCAGTGTGCGCGCGGCGGTCACCCTAGTGTCAGCACTGTCAGCACTGACCGGATCCCGAAGGTTCAGGAATACGCCTCGATCGGTATCCCCGCCTATCTGATCGTCGACCTGATGCGTCACGAATTGATCGCCCACGAATTGACGGGCTCTGGGACCTTCGCCGAGACGGCCGGTGCGCCAGCCGGTTTCACCGTGGCCGGGCACGGTGTCCACCTGACCTGGGAGCAGCTGGACTGACTGCTCGCGCAGCCTGGACTGATGTTCGCGCGGATGAACGTGCCGGTTGTGGGACGGGTGTGACGCGAGTCAACCAGTTCAGCCGCGCTGGCGAAGTTGATCCGCGCCGACAAGGGGGGAGTCGTAGGCGGAGAGGATGGCGTCGGCAGCGGCAGCGGCGGGCAGGCGGCCGGTGAGCACATCGCCCCGCAGCGCGTCGGCCGCCTCGGACACCGCGGCGGAGCGGCGCAGCCGCTGATCAAGCTCGTCCCGGACCAGCGCCCAGGTCAGCTCCCACTGTTGCGCGGATCGCTTGGCCGCCAGGCCATCCGGGCCGAGAAAAGCGCGGTGTTTGCCGATCGTCGCCCACAGTTCGGTGACGCCCTCGCCGGTCAGCGCCGAGCAGGTCAGCACCGGGGGGACCCAGCCGGCGCCGCCGGAATGCACCAGCCGCAGCGCGCCGGCCAGTTCGCGGGCGGCGGCCTTGGCGGCCAGCGAGTGCTCGCCGTCGGCCTTGTTGATCGCGACCACATCAGCGATCTCCAGCACGCCCTTCTTGATGCCCTGCAACTGATCGCCGGCCCGCGCCAAACCCAGTAGCAGGAAGGTGTCGACCATGCCGGCCACGGTGGTCTCGGACTGCCCCACGCCGACGGTCTCGACCAGCACCACGTCGTACCCGCCGGCCTCCAGCAGGGTGATGGTCTGCGCGGTCGCGCGGGCCACCCCGCCGAGAGTCCCCGCGGTGGGTGATGGCCGGATGTAGGCGTTCGGGTCGGCGGCCAGCTGCGGCATCCGGGTCTTGTCGCCCAGCACCGACCCCCCGGTCCGCACGCTGGACGGGTCCACCGCCAGCACCCCTACCCGGTGACCGGCGGTGGTCAACGAGGTGCCGAGCGCCTCGATGAAGGTGGACTTCCCGACGCCGGGCGTCCCGGAGATGCCCACCCGGACCGCCCCACCCGCGTGCTCGGCGATCGCCGCCAGCAACGCACGAGCCGCCAGCCGATGATCGGCGCGGGTCGACTCGACCAGGGTGATCGCCCTGGACAGTGCGGTCCGCGAGCCGGCGACGACGTCGGCGGCCAGTTGACTCATGCGTGGTGCAGGGCCGCGGCCAGCCGGTCGAGCACGTCCAGCGCGGCCTGCGCGATCACCGTCCCCGGCCCGAACACCGCGACCGCCCCCGCTTCGTGCAGCGCCGGGATGTCGGCCGGCGGGATCACGCCGCCGACAACGATCAGGATGTCCGGCCGGCCCAGGTCTGCCAGCGCGGCCCGCAGCGCCGGCACCAGCGTGAGGTGCCCGGCGGCCAGCGAATTGACCCCGACCACATGCACGTCGTTGTCCACCGCCTGCTGGGCCACTTCACCCGGGGTGGAGAACAGCGGGCCGACGTCGACGTCGAAACCAAGGTCGGCAAAGGCGGTGACGACCACCTTCTGCCCGCGGTCGTGCCCGTCCTGGCCCATCTTGGCGATCAGGATCCGCGGCCGGCGGCCCTCCGCCTCGGCGAAGGCAGCGGTGGCGGCGAGCACGGCGTCGACCGACTTGTTGGCGTCGGCGGTGCCGGACTTGTCGACCTCGGACCGGTACACCCCGGAAATCGTACGGACCACCGCGGTGTGCCGGCCGTAGACCTTCTCCAGCGCGTCGGAGATCTCCCCGACGGTGGCCTTGGCCCGTGCCGCGTCGATGGCCAGCGCGAGCAGGTTTCCGGACAGGTCGCCGGCGTCGGTCGACCCGTTGGACGATCCCGGGTGCGCCGCCGCTGTGGACAGCGCGCCCAGCGCGGCCAGTACCCGCGCGGGATCCCGCTCGGCCCGCAACCGCTCCAGCTTCTCGATCTGCGCGGCGCGGACCGCGGTGTTGTCCACCGAGCGCACGTCAAGCGGCTCCTCGTCGGTGAGCGTAAAGGTGTTGATGCCGATGACGACCTGCGCGCCGGCGTCGATCCTGGCCTGGGTGCGGGCCGCGGCCTCCTCGATGCGCATCTTCGGAATGCCCGCCTCGATGGCCTTGGCCATGCCGCCGGCCTGCTCCACCTCGGTGATGTGCTCCCAGGCCCGCTCGGCGAGATCGTGGGTGAGCTTCTCGACGTAGTACGAGCCGCCCCAGGCGTCGATGATCGCGGTGGTCCCCGATTCCTGTTGCAGCAGCAGTTGGGTGTTGCGGGCAATCCGTGCGGAGAAGTCGGTGGGCAGCGCGATCGCCTCGTCCAGCGCGTTGGTGTGCAGCGACTGGGTGTGCCCCTGGGTCGCCGCCATCGCCTCGATGCAGGTGCGCGCGACGTTGTTGAACGGGTCCTGGGCGGTCAGCGACCAGCCCGATGTCTGGCAATGCGCGCGCAGGGACAGCGATTTCGCGTTCTTCGGCTGGAAATCACCGACCAGCCGGCACCACAACGCCCGGGCCGCACGGAGTTTCGCGACCTCCATGAAGAAGTTCATGCCGATCGCCCAGAAGAAGCTGAGCCTGGGTGCGAACTGGTCGATGGTCAGCCCCGCGCCCAAACCCGCGCGAAGGTAGTCCACGCCGTCCGCCAGGGTGTAGGCCAACTCGAGATCGGCGGTCGCCCCCGCTTCCTGCATGTGATAGCCGGAAATCGAGATCGAGTTGAACGAGGGCATTTTCGCCGCGGTGTAGGCGAAGATGTCGGAGACGATCCGCAGCGACGGTTCGGGCGGGTAGATGTAGGTGTTGCGGACCATGAACTCCTTGAGGATGTCGTTCTGGATGGTCCCCGCCAGCTTCTCCGGCGGCACACCCTGTTCCTCGGCGGCGACCACGTAGAGCGCCAGGATCGGCAGCACCGCGCCGTTCATCGTCATCGAGACGCTGATCTGCCCCAGCGGGATGCGGTCGAACAGCTCGCGCATGTCGTAGATCGAGTCGATCGCCACGCCGGCCATCCCGACGTCACCGGCCACCCGGGGGTGATCGGAGTCGTAGCCTCGGTGGGTGGCCAGGTCGAACGCCACCGAGAGGCCCTTCTGCCCGGCGGCCAGGTTGCGGCGGTAGAAGGCGTTGGATTCCGACGCCGTGGAGAACCCGGCGTACTGCCGGATCGTCCAGGGCTGGGTGGTGTACATCGTCGGGTACGGGCCGCGCAGGAAGGGCGGCAGGCCGGGGTAGGTGTCCAGCGAGTCCAGGCCCGCCACGTCGGCGGCGGAGTAGACCCGCTGCACCGCAAGCCCTTCCGGAGAGATCCACGGCTCGGCCCCGGCGGCGCCGGCGGCGGACCCAGCGGGCCCAGTCGGCTCAGTGGGCACAGTGGCGCTCGACGGATCGCGCAACGGCAGGTCGGCGAAGCTGTCGGGGACGGTCATCGGGTGACTCCTGCCGGTTCGAGGTGGGCGCGGGTCCTCCGCAGGAAGCCAAGTGCGTCCTCACCCGTGGCGATGTGATCGTCGATCAGCTCTGCCAGGTCGGCGGCGGGCCGTCCGGCCAGGACCACCCAGCGGGCACCGGCGGCACGCAGAGCGGTGATGACCTCCGGACCGAGATCGCCGTAGGCGGCGTCGGTTCCGGCCAGGCAGGCCACCGGTGCACGGGTCGGCCGGTGGGCGTCGACGACGTCCTTGGCGTTGCTGGTGGGACCGGCGGTGACGGTGTCCACGCCACCCGCGGTGAACAGGTTCGCGGCGAACGAGGCCCGGGCGGTGTGCTCGGCCAGCGGTCCCAGGGTCGCCAGGAACACGGGTCCGGCGGCCGGGTGATCGCGCAGATCTTCGAATTCCGTGGCCCAGCGCTCCCCGTGCCCGACCGGCGCGGGCGGCGTGCGCTGCGGCAGGACCTCGTCGCGGTGCGGGAATTCGCTGACGCCGGTGATCGGAATTCGGCGGTGCGCGATCCGGACCCGGCGTTCGCGGGCGGTCGACGCCCAACGAGCGTGCAGCGAACCGTCGCCCACCACCTGCGAGATACCGCCGTCGCGCTCGATGCGGGCGAACTCCGCCCAGGCCGCGTCCGCGATCTGCGCGGTCAACAGTTCCACCGCGTACGCGCCAGCCGCCGGATCGGCGACCTCGGCGACATGCGCCTCCGAGATCAGCAGTGAGGAGATGTTCCTGGCCAGCCGCCGGCCCAGGGCCTCGGGCACGCCGAGCGCGGCGTCGAACGGCAGCACGGTCACCGCGTCCGCTCCGCCGATGCCGGCGGCGAAGGCGGCGACGGTGGTTCGCATCAGATTCACCCAGGGGTCGTACCTGGTCATCATCGGCCCGGAGGTGACGGCGTGCTGGGACTGGGCACGATCGCCGGGCTCCGCACCGGACAGTTCGGCCACCCGATGCCAGAGCTTCCGGGCCGCACGGAACTTGGCGATCGTGACGAACTGTTCGCCGGTGGCCGCGTACCGGAATTCAATGAGCCGCAACGCATCCCGCACGCTCATGCCGGCGCGGGTGAGCAGCCGGAGGTATTCGGCGCCGGCGGCCAGTGTGTAGCCCAGTTCGGCCACGTCGCCGGCGCCGGCAGCATGTGCCACCGTGCCGTCGACGACGATCGCCCGGACGCCCAGATCGTCGGCCAGTGAGGTGATCTCGGACAGCTCGACAGTCAGGTCAGCACCACGGCCGACCCGGGCGAGCGGGTCGGCGCCGAGATTGGTTCCCGGCGCGGGTGCGACGCCGCGGGTCCGCAGCACGTCGGCGAACGACCGGGCGACGGCGAGATCGCCGACCGCGCCGACTGGTTGCAGCACCACCGGCGCCATGTCGAGGTAGACCCCGTCCAGGGCCGACGCCAGATCGCCGACCGCCAGCGCGTGATCACCGACCTCGAGCCACAGCGAGGTCGCGCCGTTCTCCAGGTCCGCGACCGCGGACGCGCCGGCAGCGACCGGATCGGCGTCGGTGACCAGCGCGCGAATGTCCCAGCCGGCTCCGGTGGCCGCCGGTACGGGCGCGCCGGAAAGGCCGGCGGCCGCGGAGGCGGTGCCCAGCGGCGGGACGGCGATGCCTTCAAGGGTCTTTCGGGTCAGGGCGCCGAGCACGTCGGTGTCCGGCGCCGGCGCGGTCAGCCGGCCCGATCGGCGCAGCACGGCGGCGGCGGCGCGCAACCAATCCTCCTCGGTGGCCGGCGCGCCGGGCCCCGCCTCACCGGCGGACACTGCTCCGGCAAGGGTGAACGGCGCATCTTCGTCGAGGGCAGCCATCGTGTGACCGTAACCCCCTGGTCCCAGCCCGACCAGGCTGGACGGGTGTGACGCAGGACGTCACGCCCGGCCGGATCCCGAATGGCTTTGCTGAGCCGCCCGGGCAGAGTCCTGCGCCGGAGACGGCACGGGCGGCCATCGGGAACCTCCCGGTGACCGCCGTCGATGGTGGCGTGGGTGACGCGGCCTCCCGAACGGGGGGTCCGGAGACGCTGCTTGCGGTGGCGGCACCCGCCGCTACAGCGACAACGACATCACCCGGCTCCGCCCCATCGGCGCCCTTATCGGCGAGGGCATCAACCTCGCAGGCGTCGCCCGCATTCTCGGCCTGGAAGCCGACAACACCGCCATGCACACCAACAACACTGCATTGCAAGAACTGAACACCGCATTGCAACACCGACAACGCCGCCCACCTCGCCGCCAACCACCAACTCCGCAACAGCGCGGCTGGTACCCCGAAGAACACGAATTCATCGTCAAATGGACTACCGGCCTATCCAACACCGTCAGCGAAGAACAAGGCGTTCGCGCGCTGGAAGAAATAGTCCACAGCGAACCGCACGACCTGCCGCCCGGACCGGAGTACATCTAACCGATCACGCACAGCCGCGGATGCGGAGCGGGGTTGTCGAGTTGGTGTGGTAGCGCTCAAGTGCGGCATGACCTGATGCACGGGAGATATCGCAGCCGGCCAGGGGTTTTCGGAACGGATGCCAGTCCGGAGCCGGTGCTGGCATCCGCCCACGGCGCGCCGATGGTTAGCCGCCGATCAAGGGTCAGCCGCCGATCAAGCTGAACCGCTGTTTGGCCTGGTCGAGAGGCCCGATTCGGCCCTGGACGCTGTCGCCGTCGTAGAGTTGGTCAGTGCCGGTGAAAGACCGGGGACACCCTCGGCATCGATGAGCGCGCCGAATGGCACGGTCTTGGTGACAGTGGCGCGGAGTACGTCACCGATGGAGTGTCGTGCGGCGAATTCGGTCCACGTGTTCCGGGGTTCGTTTTCGCGAGTCATGTGATCACCTCTCGGGGTCAGACTTCGCGCGGTGATGCGGCAGTCGTCGTGGAAGTGGTAGGCCGCAGGCCCGACCCGGGATCACTCGGCGATCGGACAACCGATCTGTGTCTGGCTGGGGGCCGATCCGATGATCACGTCCTCAAGCGTAGGCCATATGGTCGCGCGTCGGGACCGGCGGCCAGTTCGGGTCGTCAGTCGTAAGATGGAGCCGTCCAACGGTTTTGGAACAAGGCCATGCCGCTGTCCGAGGACGAACAACGCCAGCTCGATCAGATCGAACGTGACCTCGCGCAGGAACCCGAGTTCGCCGGCGCCCTGGCGCCCGGGCAGCGGCGCCGGTTCATCCTTGCCGCGGTGTTGCTCGCCGTCGGGATGACCCTGATGCTGACGGGTGTCGTCACGAGGCACACCGCGGCGTTGCTCGGCGCGATCATCAGCATCGCGGCGATGCTCGCCATCGTCGCCACACTCGCGGTCTTCCTGGTGCTCTGATCAGAACGGCGGTTCGTCGGGGTCGACGCGCTGACCCTCGGCGGGTGGGTCGGTGACATCCCATCTGGCAGCAGCCTCGTCGCCGGATCTGCCGTGATCACGGTTGTCCTCCTGGGTACGCGCGGGTCGAGGCGCCGTGATGATGTTCCGTACCCGCTCGATGCGGCCGCGAACGGTGGTGACCAGAACTTTCAGGTCGATGGTGTCGGGGAAGGGCCCACCGAATTCGGCGTCACGCCAGTCCGGGCGAAGGCCCTCGTCATCGATCTCCGTCCGCCACGGCTTGGGATTCGGCTGCCAGCCGGGCGCGGTGTCGCAGGTGTTCCCGGTGTCGCGGGCGTCTTCTTCGGGGTGGCGGACCGGCGGTCCCTCGGCGGGGACGAGCAGTTCGCCCGGCAGCGTGAGCGTGCGCGGTGGATCCGTGTACCGGTGGCCGGTCGGGCTGGTCCAGAGCTGCGTGTGCTCGGGCCCGCGGTTGCTCGACCAACCGGTGTGGTGTTTGAGCCAATGATGCGCGCGACACAGCGGATCCAAATTCCCCGCATCGGTGGCGCCGCCGTCGCCGGGATTCAGGTGGTCGAAAGCGTCGCGGTGATCCAGGTCGCAGCGCCATGCCGGTTGTCTGCAGGACGGGAATCGGCAGGTGGTGGCGAGAGTGGTGGTGATGTCCCGGGTCGCTTGAGAAGGTCGGTAGGTACGAGAACCGGTGCCGGTGATGCTGCCGCTGGCCGGGTCGAGCAGCACGGTCGTGATCGAGGCAGCGGACCTGGCGATCATGAGTGCGGTTTCCGCGGTGATGGCGCCGTACCCTTCGAGGTGGCCGGGCAGGCGGTCGAGCCCGGCGAGGGTGGATGCCGACAGTGTGACGGTCAGGTGAGGACGGCGTCCCTGCCGGGTCGCGCGTCGCGATGCGCGTCGGCGTTCACGGTTGCCGATGGCATCGGGGGCCACGGTGTCTGGTTGGTGAGCACAGACCGGGCATTGCGGGCGTTGTGCCGCTTGAGGTGTCACGGCGCCGGCCGCAGGGTCCGCGTCGGGTGTGATTCGTTGATCGGCAAGGGATGTCGCGCTGGCTCCGGCAGCGCCGGCCGCAGTGTCGGTGGTCGTACCGGGTACTGATCTGGAAAGAGGTTGTCCGGAGTGTGATTCGTCGACGTCGACGGTGCCCGCGGAATCCGTCGCACGGGCGGTGGCCGTTGGTTCAGCGGGCGAGGAGTCGGGGTTCGGATCGAGCGAAGTGGCGGCGGCGCCGCCGTGGCCGGAGGAACCCGACGGCGCTTCGGGAACCGGATGCGACGTGGCCTGAGCATTCGCGGGATCGCCGTGGTCGGAGGAACCCGACGGCGGATCGGGAACCGGATGCGACGTGGCCGGCGTCGCTGCGCTGTCGCGTTCGGTGAACGAGTCCTGATCGGGTTCATCATTGGCACCCGAGATGCCTTCAGTTGAACCCGGTTCGCCGCTGCCGTCGACTTCGTCGAGGAGGTCGGTGAGGTCGACGTATCCGTGGGTGAGGAGTTGTTCGGCGATGTCGTGCCAAGCGTCGACCCTTCGGGCTGCGACGGGTCGATCATCGTCGGTGCCTGTCCTGTCGGCGAGTAGATCGGCGAGGGTGAAAATGGACATGGCGGCGTCGGCGGGAGCGAAAGCCCTCACGGAAGCCATGCCGTCGGGCAACGAGCGCAACACCAGTTCCCGATCATGCTTGGCCTTGCGCTCCCGGTTCTCCGCAGCATGCGGGTCCGCCGCGATCACCGCCCGGTCGAGTAGGCCGCGGAGATTTCCGGCGGAGCGGTCCTCGGCGATCGGCAGGATCCGATCCTGAACCGCTTCGCGCAGTGAAGGGCTCAGCGGAGCTGTCCGTTCGGCAATCAGCCACGCCCGTCCTCGGTCGATCCGACCCGCGGCCAACGCTTGCACGGTCGCCGGCAAGCCATCGCACAGATCCTGCGCCTTGCGGACCCGGGAACCCGCGGTGATCGGCGAGATCTGCAATGCGGCAGCGACTTCCGCCGCCGCGAGCGACGCCGCTCGCTCCTGGACCAGGGTTTCCACGGTGTCCAGATCGATCTCGCCATCGGGACGTCGGCCCTGACCCCCCTTGTCCATCAGTTCGGCGACCAGTTCGGAGACATCACCGGCCCGCCCGGGGCGGGCGAACTCGGTGAGCAACCCCATCTGCCTGGCAGCCAGCAGGGAGAGCGCCTTCTCCGAAGCGACGATCGCGTCGACCAGTTCCGCACCGGACAGGACACCCGGTTGCACCTGCGCGACCGCGCTCATCGACTCGGCGCAGCCGGCTCCGGCGGCGAGCTCCGACCACGACTGCGTGCCGCACGGCGGCGCGTCACCCGCGGTCGGCGATCCCTCGGCCCGGCTGGCAACGTCATCCCTTGCACTCACCGAGCCCACCCCCAGAGTTCGACTGATCATCGGGTAATCGTAGATATATGTTCGAGTTTAGCATCTCGAACAGGGATGATGCAAGACCCTCGCGTGTTGCCTGATCACCTGTGCGAGGGTAGGGACGGCGCTGACTCACGGAGCAAGTGCGCGGGTTGGGCGTGCGTGCGGTCGACTCCGGCCGGATCGTCAGGCGCGGAATGTGCGACCGACGATGCTGCAGACGATGGTGCAGCGGCAGGCGGTCACCAGGACGAACGAGATCCGGTGCCAGTGCGCCGACAGTGCCGGAAAGGGCCTGATCCTCGATGAGTGGCGCGCGACGACGGGCTGGCGTCCCCTGCCGGGCTAAGAAGGCCCAGATCTGAGCGCGACTATCACGTTGGGCCCGGCGGCGGCGATCTCCGGGCGTCCGATGACGCGGCACCGGAACGATTCTCGTCCGATGGGGACCAGCCGCGAGCGCATGGTGCTGCGTGACCGGGACAATGGGTCGTGCGCGCCGTTTGGTATGACCAGCAGGGGCCGGCCGGCGAGGTCCTGCACGGCGGTGACCTGCCCGACCCCGAGCCCGATCCTGGTGAGGTCCGGGTGCGGGTCCGGTTCCCAGGAGTGAATCCCGGTGACACCAAGAAACGTCGCGGCTGGTTGGGATCCGAGATGCCCTTTCCCCGGGTGATCCCGCACAGCGACGGCGCCGGGGTCGTCGACGCGACCGGTGGGGGCGTCGACCCGGCCCGGATCGGGCATCGGGTGTGGATCTACGGCGCGCAGTCCTACCGGCGCACCTGGCCGTGGATCTGCCCGCCGACGTCACCGACGAGGTCGGCGCGTGCCTGGGCATCCCTGGCATCACCGCCCACCGAACGGTTTTCGCCGACGGCCCGGTCGACGGGCTGACGGTGCTCGTGCGCGGCGTGCTCGGGGGTGTCGGCGCCCTCGCCGCACAGCTCGCCCGCTGGGGCGGTGCAGCGGTCATCGGGACCGTCCGCCGGGCCGGTGACCTGCAACGGGTCCAGCGACATCTGCGACGGTCGTCTTCACACCCAGCAGGCTCGGCGTAGTACTTGGCCAGATGGCTCTTCACCCGGTCGATGTCGCCTCCGGCAGATCGACGCCGCCGCGCGACCCCTGCATCACCGCGGCTGCCGCCATCACTCCGCGCGGGACAGCGGTCAGCCGGCCATCGACGACGTCGGCGATGAGCAGCTTGTAGGCGCCGAAGTTCTGCTTGTTCTCCTTGTCGTACCAGACGTGCGCCTCCCGGTACTTCTCGTCGGGCTCCTCCTGCGCATCAGCCCATTCCCGCACGCGCTTGTCCGCCGCATCACCATCCCAAGCGCGCTCCTGATCAGCCAGCGGTAGATCTTGAAAAGCAGTCACAGACGGGTGTCCCGGCCGACGCCGATCGGGCATGAGTACGTCGGCGTCGTCGAAGCCGTCGGCGACGCGGTGACGTCCGTGAGGCAGGGCCAGTTCGTCGTCGGCGGATTCCTGACCAGCGACAACAGCTGCGCGGTGTGCCGCGCCGGGATGCAATCGCACTGCCTGCACGGCACCGGCTACGACGGCTGCCAGGCCGAGTTCATCCGTATCCCGAATGCCGACGGCACGCTCCTGGCCACTCCGGACCATCCGGACGACGATCTGGTGCCGGGCCTGCTCGCGTTGTCGGACGTGATGTGCACGGGCTGGCACGCGGCGGTGTGCGCCGAGGTGAAGCCGGGCGCGACGGTGGTGGTCGTCGGCGACGGCGCGGTAGGCCTTTCGGGTGTGCTCGCCGCCAGGCAGCTCGGCGCCGAGCGGGTCATCGCGATGAGCAGGCACGCCGATCGGCAGCGGCTCGCGGTGGAGTTCGGCGCCACCGACATCGTCGCCGAGCGTGGTGACGAGGGGGTCGAGCGGGTCAAGGACCTCACCGGCGGGATCGGAGCGGATGCGGTGCTGGAGTGCGTCGGCACGGAGGACTCCGTGGTTCAGGCACTGCGCTCGGCGCGGCCCGGAGCGACGGTCGGCTGGGTCGGTGTCCCGCACGTCACCGACCTGCCGCAGCAGCACATGTTCTGGCGGAACGTCGGGCTACGCGGCGGCCCCGCCCCGGTCCGCGCCTACCTGCCCGACCTGATGCAGCGGGTCTGGGACAAGCGGATCGAGCCGGGCAAGGTCTTCGATCTCACCCTGCCGCTGTCCGAGATCGCCGAGGCGTACGCCGCGATGGACGAGCGCCGCGCGATCAAGTCGCTGCTGCGCCCTTGATGGCCACACCTGGGAACCACACCCACCACGACTTCTTCGACACCTCAGGTTCGACGTGATCGCCGCAGCGCCGCCGGCGCATGCCCAGAACAGGACATCAACCATGAGCACCGTGATCGTCGTCATCGGAGCTGGATCGATCGGCCAGGCGATCGCCCGCCGGGTGAGCGCAGGCAAACACGTCCTGCTGGCCGACCTGCGCCCGGAAAATGCCGATGCTGCCGCCGGCGTTCTCCTCGACGCCGGCTTCCAGGTGAGCACCGCGACCGTCGACGTGTCCTCCCGGGACTCTGTGCACGCCCTCGTCCAGACGGCCGGCGCGATCGGCACGATCACCGGTGTCATCCACGCCGCCGGGCGTCTCACCCAGCCAGGCGTCGCCGCAGACGATCCTTTCGGTCGATCTGTACGGCACCGCGCTCGTGCTCGAGGAATTCGGGAACGTGATCGCCGCGGGCGGCAGCGGCGTCGTGATCGCATCACAGTCCGGGCACCGGCTGGGCGCCCTCACCGCCGAACAGGACCAAGCCCTCGCGCTGACGCCCACCGACGAGTTGCTCGCCCTGCCGATGCTGCAGCCGGACCGGGTGAACGACCCACTGCACGCCTATCAGCTGTCCAAGCGCGGCAATTCACTGCGGGTGATGGCCGAGGCCGTCCGGTGGGGCAAGCGCGGTGCGCGGGTGAACACGATCAGTCCGGGCATCATCTTCACCCCGCTGGCCAGGGACGAACTGACCGGGCCGCGCGGAGAAGGGTACCGGCGGATGATCGAACTCAGCCCGGTCGGACGCGGCGGCACCCCGGACGAAGTCGGAAATATCGGTGCGCTCCTGATGGGACCATCGGGCGCGTTCATCACCGGCAGCGACTTCCTGATGGACGGCGGCGTCACCGCCGCGTACCGGTTCGGCGGGCTCGCCCCGCAATGAGCGAGCTCCCCACCTCGCCGGCCGGCGGGTCCCCTGCTGATAGGTCTCGGCGCACAGCGTCAGCCGAGCGGGAATTCTGTCATCGTCCGCCAGGAATTCGGCTCCGGCGAACCACAGATCAGCCGAGCCTGGGCGACCCGCGCTTGGATCGGTAGCGCCGCGGAAACCGTCAGGTCGGCTTCCCGCAGGGCAGTCATCGCCGCATGGTCCCCGACGGTCAAGTGCGGGATCAGTGCGGGGTGCGCGCCCTTGTACGGCGCGCAGCCTGGGAAGCGTTGCCATACCTGGGTTGTCAATTCGCGCAGCGGTTCGCTCGGCCGGGGGGCGAGCCAGAGGACCTCGCGCCCGAACCACGCGGTGCGCTCGAACCGGACGTCAAAGGCCGGGACGGTCCCGACCGCGGACGCCACCTCGGCCAGTGCCCGGC
>Ga0075520_1000343_pt1 | contig 19923 bp, 17 predicted proteins | sample NGEPerB_FD_75100 | JGI IMG/M metagenome (GOLD analysis project Ga0075520, IMG submission 75100) | Arctic peat soil microbial communities from the Barrow Environmental Observatory site, Barrow, Alaska, USA - NGEE PermafrostAB12-B | ecosystem: Environmental > Terrestrial > Soil > Wetlands > Peat ... | reverse complement strand
GCTGCCGCCCAACAACTCGGCCGCCGCCGGGTTGGCGATCGACACCGTCCCGTCGCCGGCGAGGCCGAGCACGCCTTCGCTTAAGTCGTTGAGCAGCACCTCGACACGGTCGCGCTCGTACTCCACCTGAGCGAAGGCGCCCCTGAGCCTGTCGGCCATGACGTTGAAGGTCGCGGCCAGCTGGCCGATCTCGTCCTCCACCGTCGCCGGCACCCTTGCTGTCAGGTCGCCCGCCGCGATGGCCTCGGCGCTGCGCTCGATGCCCTTGAGGCGGCGGGCGATGAAGTACGAGGCGAGGTAGCCGAGCAGGAGGCTGATCGCCATCGCGAAGATCGTGGCGAAGAGCAGCTGCCGCTGCACGGCCACGACGGCCTTGTCCACGTCCTTCAGGGACGAGGCGACGAGCACGGTGCCGAACACCGTGCCGCTCTGGGAGTCGATGAGCGGCACGGCAGTCGCGGCGTAGCGGCCCGACGAGGTGGAGACGATCCCCTGCACGAAGTGGCCGGAGGCGAGGGACTGCTGGACCATGGGGTAGTCGCCCAGGTCGAGGGCGTTCACGCCGCCCGAGTCCTGCCTGATCGCCTGGTTCATCGTGATGAGCACGACGCGCGCGTTGAACTGCATGCCGATGACGGTCACCGTGCGCGCGAGGAGGGCTTCGTTGCTCACGCCCATGCTGCGGTTCCCGAGATAGTAAACGCCGCTGTTGGCCACCGTGCTGCTGATCACCGAGGCGCTGAGCCGCTGATCGGTGAGTTTCTGCCGGTCCAGCCTGTTGGCGAGCGGCGGCACCACGTACACCCAGGCGACGAGCATCGCGAGGGCCACCAGGGCCAGGATGAGGACGGTCAGCCAGTTCTTGACGGAGCGGAACAGCATGTGGGCCGGGCGCCCGGGGCGCCGTCGCCTCCTAGAACTCGCGGAACTTGTAGCCGATGTTGCGGACCGTGAAGATGAACTCCGGGTCCTTGGGGTCGTTCTCGAGTTTCTCACGCAGGTGGCGGATGTGCACATCGACGGTGCGCGCGTCGCGGTAGTCCGAGTCGCCCCACACCAGCTGCAGGAGGAGCTGGCGGCTGTAGACGCGGCCGGGGTGGGAGATGAGCGTCTTGAGGATCTCGAACTCGATGTAGGTGAGGTCGGACTTGGCGCCGCGGATGAGGACGTTGCGCTTGAGGAGGTCGACTTCGAGGTCGTCGACCTTGATGACGTCCTTCTTGGCGGCCTCGGCGCTGCGGCTCATCTCCGCCCGCCGCAGCTGGGCGCGCACGCGGCTGCGGAACTCGCGCAGGCTGAACTTGTCCTTGGTGATGTAATCGTCGGCGCCGATCTCCAGACCGAGCACCTTGTCGAACTCGTCCGACTTGGCGGTGAGCATGATGATGGGCACGATGCTTTGGGCACGGATGCGGCGGCACACTTCCATGCCGTCGACGTGCGGCAGCATGATGTCGAGGATCACGAGGTCGAACGTCTCGCGCGCGAACGTCTCGAGGGCCTCCTCGCCGTCACCGGCGGTGACGACCTGGTAGCCCTCCTTCTCGAGCGGGAAGCGCAGCAGCTTGAGGATGGCGTCCTCGTCGTCCACCAGCAGGATGCGGGCCCCGGTCTCGGTCATCTCGCTTCCCCTTTCTCGGCGTGGTGGCGCCCGCGCGGCGAAGCGAGCCCGCGGGCGCGGAAGCCGGCGCCATGGGCGCCGGCGATCGCCGCGCAGCCCTCCAGGTCGGCGCCCGGAAAGTCGACGGCGGTCAGTGTCGTCTCGATGTCTTGCCGCAGACACTGTTCGGCAAACTGCAGGACAGCCCTGTACGACTTGGCGAACGTCGGCCGGCAGACGAGGTCGTAGGACTCCGGATCGGCCGCGTTGAGGCTGACGGCGACGGCGTCGAGGCCGGCCGCCGCCAGGGCCGCCGGCACGTCCACCCCGGGATTGAGCAGGGCGCCGTGGCCGTTGGTGTCCAGCCGCGAGCGGATGCGGCGCAGGTGGAGCCACTCGGCGACCGCGAGCACCAGGTCAAGCCGCATCGTCGGCTCCCCGAAGCCGCAGAACACGACCTCGTCCACCGGCCCGTCGAGGAACTCGAGCTCGATCGCCTGCGTGAGCTCGTCGACCTCGGGCTCGTGGTCGAGCACAAGGCTCTCGCCGTAGACGCCGTCGGTCCACTCGCGCAGACAGAACTCGCAGGCGCACGAGCAGCGGTTGGTGATGTTGAGGTAGACCGCGCCGCCCCCGCCCCGGTACACGATGGCGCCGGCGGGCGGCGTTTCGGGTCCTGTCACGGCGTGTCGGGAAGCGGGTCTATAGCGGGTCGCCGCACCGTCGGTCGGCCGACGGTCGGCAACCCGAGTATAGCAGGGTAAACTGGTCGCTCCGGCTGCGAGCCGGCCCCGCCGAACGTGGAGCGCGCGTGAACGACACCACCCAGAAGCTCGTCGACCTCTGTGCGAGCCTGCGCGAGGTCGTGCTGCCGTCGCTGGGGCGCCACGCCGCCCGCGCCCACGCTGGCGTGGCGGTGGGCGGCGACGTCACCTTCGCTATCGACGAGGTCGCGGAGACACTGCTGGCCGAGTACATGGCCGACGAGCTGCCCACGTGGGCGTTCTATTCGGAGGATGCCGGCCTGCAGGGCGCGGAAGACCCGGAGCTTGTCCTGGTCGTCGACCCCATCGACGGAACGCGGCCGGCGGCGGCCGGGTTCGAGATGGCGTGCGTGAGCATCGCCGCCGTGCCGCCTTCATCGATGCCGACGATGGGCGACGTTGCCGCCGGAGTGATCCAGGAGATCAAGACCGGCGATCTCTTCGTCGCCGAGCGAGGCGCCGGCTTCACCATGACGACCGCCGGCGGCGAGGCGATCTCCTTCTTGCCGACCGTTCGCACCGACCTGGAGAGCATCTTCTGGACGCTCGGGTTCCGCGGCCGCCCGGCCGTGATACTCGCGAGCGTCCTCGAGGAGCTGATCGACGTCTCCTCGGTCGGCGGCGGCGTCTTCGACATCGGCTCGGCGACCTACGGGGTGACGCGCATCCTCACCGGGCAGCTCGACGCGTATGTGGACATCGGCCCGGCGATCATCGCGGCGCACCCGTGGACGGAGGCGGAGTTCCGCCGCGTCGGGCGCGGCGCCGTGCTCTGCAACTCGCCCTACGACGTCGCCGCGATCTACCTGCTCTGCAAGGAGGCCGGCCTGCCGTTCAGCGACGCGGCCGGCGGCTCGCTCGACGACCGGCCAGTGCTCGGCTCGGACGCGAGCTACCAGATGGCGACGATTGCCTCCGGCAACGTCGACCTGCAGGCCGCGCTGGTCGACTGCGTCCAGCGCGGGATCCGTGGGCTGCGGGGGCCGGCTTGAGCGCCACTGCCGCCAACCAGGCCGAGTGGCACGAGGCGATGCTCTACGACCGCCTCGACGACGGCGCCGTGAGGTGCCGCGTGTGCCCGCGCCTCTGCCGTGTCGCGCCCGGCAAGAGCGGCGTGTGCCGGGCACGCGCCAACCGCGACGGCACGCTTTACGCGATCACCTATGGGCGCGTGTGCAGCGTGGCGGCCGACCCCATCGAGAAGAAGCCGCTCTACCACTTCTTCCCGGGTACGACCGTGCTCTCGCTCGGCAGCGTGGGCTGCAACTTCGCCTGCCGGGACTGTCAGAACTGGCAGATCGCCCACGCTGATCCGGCCGAGGCCACCAAGGACCTCCGCGACCTCCCCGTGCGCAATCTGCCGGTGCTCGCCGATCACAACGACTGCCAAGGGGTCGCCTGGACCTACAACGAGCCGACGATCTGGCTCGAATACATCCTCGACGGCGCCCAGCTCGCCCACGAGCACGGCCTTTACACGGTGATGGTGACCAACGGCTACATCACCGAAGAGGCCTTGGACGTGCTCGCCCCACACATCGACGCATATCGCGTCGACGTGAAGGGCTTCAGCGACGCGCAGTACGCGGAGTTGTGCCGCGTCCCGGACCTCGCGCCGGTGCTCGCCGCCGCGGTCCGCGCCAAGCGCGAGCACGGGTGCCACGTGGAGATCGTCACCAACGTCGTCCCCGCGTTCAACGACGACGAGGCGACGCTGCGCGGCATCGCCACGTGGATCGTCGCCGAGCTCGGCCCCGAGACTCCCTGGCACGTCACCCGCTTCATGCCGCACCTCGAGTTCTCGCACCTGCCGCCGACGCCGATCCCGACGCTCGAGAGAGCGGTCCGGATCGGGCACGACGCGGGGCTCCGGTTCGTCTATGTGGGCAACGTCCCCGGTCACGAGGGCGAGAACACGGTGTGTCCGAATTGCAGACGCCTTCTCGTGAGGCGGACCGGATACGCGGTTGAGGATGGCGCGATGAGGGGAACACTCTGCTCGATGTGTGGAGAGAACGTGAACGTGAGGACATGCATCAAGTAGGGGCGGGGTGGCCCGGCAGCGTGTGAATCGTTAGGATTCGTCACCGTGGACGATTTCGTGAAGCTCGATATTCCGGCCAAGGCCGAGTACGTGGTGCTCGGCCGCTTGGCGTTGGCGGGCCTGCTGCGCTCGCGCGGAGGCTTCTCGGAGGACGCGGTCGCGGATCTCAAGCTGGCGCTCACCGAGGCGTGCTCCAACTCCGTGCGGCACGCCTATGATCACGACGATGGCCAGGTCCACCTCGCCTTCAAGGTGCATCACGACCGCGTCACCATCGAGATAGGCGACGACGGCGACGGTTTCCATGAGGACGACGTCGACTGCCCCGAGTGCCAGGGCATGCCGGAGATCGGGCTCGCGGACGGCGGCATGGGCATCTCGATCATCCGCGCAGTCGTGGACGAGTTCGACCTGCGCAAGCCGGACGGCGGCGGCACCGTCCTTTTCCTCGCCAAGCGCCGCGACGCGTAGCCACTCCGACCGCCGGCGCCGCGCGGCTCTCTTTCTCACTACCCGCTCGGCCCTCCTCTCGCTCTTCCGCCATCGGCGAGTCCTCTGCTCCCTCGGCGCCTCGCGCAGTGATCCCCCCGGACGCGGCGACTGGTTTGGCGGCTGGGCGGCACACGGAACAACCTTCTCACGGGGGCGCGGGCGATGGATCTGCGCTCCGCTTGAATGACGGCAGGTGAGGAGGAAGCGATGCTGACCGGGCTGAGGCGGCGCAAGGTGGCGCGCGTCCTGTTCGACGAATCCCACGGCGAAGCCTGGTCGATCCGCCCGGAGGCCGCCGCCGCGATGCGCCCTGCTCATCCGGAGGCCTCCTCGTATGCGGCCGCCGCCGCCGCGCTAGACGAGCGCGACTTCGAGGTGGCCGCACACACCGCGGGGCCGCTGGACGACGACGTCCTTGCGGCGGCCGACGTACTGGTCATCGCCCACCCGTCCGAAGCCAAGTGGGAGCGGACCGTCGGCGCGGGCTCGCCGCTCGTGAGGGCCCAAGAGGTGGCCGCCGTCGAGAGGTTCGTCGCAGGCGGCGGCGGGCTCGTCGTGCTCGGCGAGTCCGAGGAAGACAAGTACGGCGCCAATCTCAACGACGTGCTGGCGCCGTACGGTCTGCATATCGAGCACGGCACGGCGCTCGACTTCGAGCGCGCCGGCGGGCCGCCTGAATGGGTCGCCGGCCGGCCGGCGCCCGGAGGCTCCGCGCCGGAGCTGCTGCACCTCGCCGGCGACGTCGAGTTCTACGGCGCCGGCGTCGTGACGGCGGCCGACGATCCGGGCGTGCTCGTGTTGCGCACGGACGCCGCGGTCGACCCTCCGTCCGCCGGCCTTCTTGCAGCCACCGGCCACGGCGAGGGCCGCGTCGTGGTCACCGCGGATTCGAACTTGTTCGGCGATAGGAACCTTGGCGGCCGCGACCATCGGCAGCTCTGGCTCAACATCCTGTATTGGGTGTCCATCGCAGCGTTTCGCGCGGACCCCCTCCCTCCGGCGTCGCCGGCGGCCGACGACCCGGCGTGGCTTCGCCTCAAGGAGGCGACGAACGCACTGCGCGCCTTCCAGGAGCCCAAGGGCGAGATCGACGTGGCGCGCCACGGCGCGGATGCTGCGCGCGCCAGCGTCGAGGCGATGATCGAGAGCATCGGCGCGCTGGCGCCGCGGTTCCCGCACCAGCGCGCCTATCTCGAGCAGGTGCCGTCCGACCTGCGCGCCTGGGTCGACGGGGGCTTCGGCAAGCCGGACTTCACCGCGTCCCTCGCCTTGTTCCGCCCCGAACAGCAGCGCCGCGATGGCATCGAGCACCTCGTCGTGTTCCCCATGTACACGCCCAACGGATCCTCGCAGACGCGCTTCGAGGCGCTCATCACTCGCACTCCGTGGCCGGACTTCGTGGCCCGGCTCGAGAGCGAGCGCTACGACAACGGCAAGTTCGTGCCGGTCCAGCTGGTGGACAACACCGACGGGTACGACAGCGAGTGCGCGGTGCTCTTCCCCGAGACGGTCAGCCTCGCCGCGCGCCCCACGAATAACTTCGGCGGCATCTTCTGCGACCGGGAGAGCGCCCGGTTCCGGCGAGCCGTGCTGGAGGGCGCCAGGGTCCTGCACATCGAGCTGCCGCCGGACGCCGCTGCGCTGGCGTCGTCTCCGGAGCTGGCGCTCGAGACCTACGTGATGTGGGACCTCATCCACGACCGCTGGCATAGCCACGGGGACCTGCCGTTCGACCCGTTCATGATCCGCCAGCGGCTGCCGTACTGGATGTACTCGCTCGAGGAGCTGCGCGTCGACCTAGCTACCTTCGGCAGCGCCGCCGAGCTTCTGCGCGAGGGCTTCGCCTTCGCGCGATACGTGCAGTACGCGATCCTCTTCGACCGCATTCTGCGCTTTCCCATCACCGGCAGCCGGGTGCGCAACTACGACGGGCTCGGCGGCCAGCTCTTGTTCGCCTACCTGCACCAGGGCGGCGTCTTGCGCTGGAGCGACAACCGGCTCGCGATCGACTGGGAACGCCTGGAGGAGGGCGTCGCAGGGCTGCGTGAGCGCGTCGACGCGCTGTACCGCCGCGGCATCGACATGAGCAAGGTCTCGTACTGGGCCGCGGCCCACGACCTGATCGCGGAGTTCGTAGAACCCAACATCGACTCCGCATGGCGCCGGGAGGCGCGCGTGCGCTCCGACGAGGCCGCGCCGCGCGCCTGGATCGACCGCGTGCTCGACGACGAGTTCCCGCTCAGTACCTTCTATCTGACGCTTCAGAAGAAGTTGGCGGAGCTCGTCGAGGAGACGGCCGCCGCCTGAGGGGCTCGGCCTGCGGCCGGTGCTGGAGGGGCCGTGGTACCCTCCGGTGATGGCCAGCCCACCCACCATCTCTGATCTCGCGGAGCGCTTCGCGCTGAGCGGTCCTCAGGCAGCCTCGCTTGAGGTCTACGTCGGGCTGCTCGCCGGCTGGAAGCGTGCCAACGTGACCGGCATGCACTCTCATGAGCAGATCGTCGAGACGCTCCTTGGGGACGCGCTGGCCATGCTGGACGTCCCCGGCGTGCGCGAGCGAGCGGGCGGCGGCTGGCTCGATCTGGGAGCCGGCGCCGGAATCCCGGGCATCCCTCTTGCCGTCGCCCTGCCCGCGGTGGATCTGACGTTGCTCGAGGCGGTGTCGCGCAAGTGCGAGTTCCTCGAGGCGGCGGTGGACGCCGCCGGCATCGCGACGCGCGCGCGCGTCGTCTGCGCGCGCAGCGAACGATACGCGGCTCATCCGCCCGGCCGAGAGGCAGCCATGGTCGTGCTGGCGCGGGCCGTCGCGCCGCTGCCGGTGCTCGTGGAGCTTGCCGCGCCGCTGCTTGCGCACGGCGGCGTTCTCCTCGCGTGCAAGACGGCGACGGCCGTGGACGAAGAGGGCGCGGCCGGCGAGACCGCCGCCGGCCTCTGCGGCCTGGCGGCCGGCCTGGTCGTCCGACTGGAGCGCTCGCCCCTCGACCAAGCCGTCTGCGTCGTCTACGAGAAGGTCGGGCCGACTCCGGAGCGCTTCCCTCGCCGCGAGGGCATCGCCGCGAAGCGCCCCCTCGCGACCTGATCGCGACCCGCTCGCCACCTGGACCCGCCCGAGGGCGACCTCAGGGCGCGCTCACTCAGGGTCTCGCCCGGCCGCCTTCAGGCCACCCAGTGCGCGCCGGCCGGCGCGCGCCATCTGCTAGTATCGATGCCCCGAAGGGAGCCCGTTGACGCGCGTCATCGCCGTGACCAATCAGAAGGGCGGAGTCGGCAAGACCACCACCGCCGTCAACCTCGCCGCGTGCCTCGCGGAGGCGCAATTCGACGTGCTCCTGCTGGACATGGACCCGCAGGCGAACGCCTCGGCGGGGCTGGGGGTGCGCCCCGCGGACCCGAGGCTCACCAGCTACGGGGTCCTTGGTGGGGCCGCCGGGGTGAGCGAGTCCACCGTGCCGACGGCGATCGAGCATCTTTCCTTGTTGCCGGCCTCGCCGGACCTCGCCGGAGCCGTCGTGGAGCTCGCCGGCGCTCCGCGCAACGAGTACGTGCTCGAGTACGCGCTCACGGGTCACGTCGACCGCCACGACTTCGTCTTCATCGACTGCCCGCCGTCTCTCGGAGTGCTCACGATCAATGCGCTCGTGGCCGCGCGGGAGGTCCTCATCCCGGTGCAGTCCGAATACTACGCGTTGGAGGGGCTCGCCCAGCTGCTCGACACCGTCGCCTTGGTCCAGGAGCACCTCAATCCAGAGCTCGACATCCTCGGCGTCGTGGTGACGATGTACGACGGGCGCACGCGACTCGGCCGCGAGGTCGCCGGTGAAGTCCGGGAGCACCTCGGCCAGTACGTGTTCGACACGGTCATCCCCCGCAACGTGAGGCTCAGCGAGGCGCCGAGTCACGGCCTCCCCATCTCGCGCTACGATGCCACCTGCGCCGGCAGTGACGCCTACTTCGATCTCGCCAAGGAGGTCGTGTCCCGTGACTAGCAAGAAAGCTCTGGGCAAGGGTCTGGGCGCGCTCATCGGCGAGGGCAAGCCCGCGCTGTCGCGCGGCGCCGGCGCCGGCGAGAGCCGGCTGCGCGAGCTCCCGCTCGACCTGATCGCCGTGAACCGGCGTCAGCCGCGCCGGTCGTTCTCGGAGGACGAGCTGCAGGAGCTCGCCGCCTCGATCCGGGCGCTCGGCGTGGTGCAGCCGGTGGTCGTGCGGCCGTTGCAGCCGCCGCCGCCGCCGGCGGCCGCCGCCGCCGGCTCCGCCGCAGGCGCCGGCTCCGCCGCCACGCCCGGCGTGGCTCCCGGCGAGCCGGCCCCAGCCCCGCACTTCGAGCTCATCGCCGGCGAGCGGCGACTGCGGGCCGCACGTCTCGCCGGCCTCGACCACATCCCGGCGCTGGTGCGCCCCGCGGACGAGGTCGCCTCGCTCGAGATCGCGCTGGCGGAGAACGTCGCGCGCGAGGACCTCAACAGCATCGAGGAGGCGCAGGCGTACGCGGCGCTCGTCGACGAATTCGGACTCACGCAGCAGCGCGTCGGAGAGCTGGTCGGGCGTAGCCGCGTGGCGGTGACCAACCTGCTGCGCCTGCTCGAGCTGCCCGATGATGTGCAGCGCATGATCGAGCAGGGCGAGTTGACCGAAGGGCACGGGCGCGCGCTCCTCGGGCTGCCCGATCACGGGCAGCGCCGCAAGCTCGCGCGCCTGGTGGTGACCGAGGGCCTCACCGTGCGCCAGACGGAGGCCCTGGTGCGGAAGCTTGGGGAGGCGGCGCCGGAAGAGGCCGCGCCGGAGGCGCGGCCAGCCGCCGCCGCCGACTTCACCGACGTCGTCGATGAGCTCTACGGTGTCCTGGAAGCGCCGGTCCGCATCCGCTCCGGCAAGCGCGGCGGCACGATCCAGATCGCCTTCAAGAGCAAGGCGGAACTGGACCGGCTGGTGGCCTTGCTGCGCTCGCTCGGCGGCTGACGCCGCTACCCTCTCACCTCGTGTTCCGCCGCCGTGCGCCTCATCCGCCGGCGCGCCTCACGACCTGTCAGTGGTCGGGCGTCGCCGTGGCGCTCGGCACAGGCGTGGCGTACGGGTTGGTCGTGGGGTAGTCGGTGGTCGTCGAGGAGGGGACCGTGGGGCTCGTCGTCGGGACCGTGCCGGGGACCTGAGTGGAGCTGGCTGGCGCCTGCGTCCCCGAAGGCACGTACACGACGGTGCCGTCGGCGAGCTTGTAGAACGAGCCCATCAGCGTGCCCACTCCCTGGACCTGCGCGCCGGCGGACAAGCTCAGCTTCTTGATCTGGTCGCCGTTCTTGACGATGACCTGCATCTGCGGCGTGCCGGGGTTGGTCACGATGGTCATGCTCTTGCTGGTGAGCAGGCCGCTGACGCCGGCCGCCGTCAGCGCGGCGACGAGGAACCCAACGGCGAGGACGATGGCGACGTCGAAGAGATTGACGATGCCGTCGAGAGGGTCGCCGTTGCGGTCGGACGTGCCGATTCGCCGGCGTCGCATGTATCGCAGGCCCTGATCGCGGGCCTCGTACACGGTGCCGAGATTCTTGATGGTGGGGTGATCGTCGGAGGCGGGCATGGCGCCCTCAGCGGCGACGGGTGGGGTCGCCGGCGCCCGGCGCGGACGCGCCGCCGGCCGGCGGCTGCGGATCCACGGGCCCGAGGTCGGCGAACGGATCCTCGTCGCGCTTCCAGTCCATCGCGGGGTCGTCGAAGGTGAGCGGCGGAGCCTCGCCGGCAAGCGCCTCCGGGGCCACCGGGGCGGCTTCCGGGAAGCCCGTCGAGCGGCTGTCGCGGCTGTCGCGGCCGTTGCCGCCGATGGACTGACCGGCGTTGGCCGCCCCGCTGCCGACCACGGGGATGAGCGGCTCGACCGGCGTCTCCGGGAGCGCCGGGATCATCTGCGTCTTCTCGAGATCCTCCGAGGCCACGTCGTACTCCACCGGCGGCTCCGTGTCCCACACGCCCTTCTTGTTGCGCCGGCGCCCGGACTGAAGCCGGCCGGCGCCGCCCTCCAGCAGTTCGAGCAGGTACTCCATGTCGCTGATGTCCTGCGCGTACATGCGGTCGCGCACGATGCTGATCACGAAGGCGATGCCGCCGATGAGCAGGCCGATCACGGTCACGGAGAACGCCGTCGTCAGGGTGACGGCGAGCTGCGTGGTGTTGCCGGTGGCGAGGCCTATCAAGGCCGGCGAGAGCGGGATCAGTGTGCCCATGAGGCCGAGCATCGGGCCGATGCGTACGAGGATGCGCGTGCGCTCGAGGCGCTTGAGCGTGTAGAACTCGTACTCCTGCAGCAGCTTGAGCGGCTTGGCCGCGAGACGCTCCGTCTGGTAGTTGCGGATGAGGTCGAAGAGGAAGCGCGCGACGATGATCGAGTAGTTGTTCTCCTGGAGATACCGATAGGCCGTGCGCGGCTTGCCGTCTGCGAACGCCTTGCGCGCCTTGAGCGTGCGTACCTCGAGCGCGTCGAGGTCGCGGTAACGGAAACGCAGCCACAGCTCGTAGAGAAGGAAGCCGAGCTCGATGAGCACCCAGACGAGGCAGACGATGGCGGCGATGAGCACGGGCCACAGGAGGACCCGTGACACGTCGTAGATCAGCCTCTGCAGGTCGTTCACGGGTCTACTGTCTCCCGGCCGGTTTCACGATGTCCTTGAGCTTCCCGAGGCTCCGCTTCACGCGGTCCCACGGGCTGCCGCCGCCGGGCAGTACCTTACCCTCTCCGGCGGGTTCGAGCGCCTGCTCGCGGCGATGGAAGGCCAAGTATGACACGGCGGCGCCGATGGGCAGCATGGCCAGCAGAGTACCACTCACGAAACCGGCGGCACTACCGCCGCCACCGGAGGCGCCGACACCCGGGCTCCCAGATGGGCTCGGGGAGCTCACGGGCTGGCCGCTGATGGTCCCCGGCGACGTTGACGCGCTCGGGTAGGGCGAGTAGCTGCTCGTCGCGGTCGGGGTGGGGTAGAGCGTCGTCGAGGGTGTGGGCGTGTGGCTCGGCGTTGGGTACGCCGTCGGCGCGTGATAGGTCGGCAGCGGCACCGGCGTCGGTGTCGGCGCGGGCGGTACGGGGATGGCGACCGTGAACGTGCGGATCAGCTCTCTGACGTTGCCGGCGTAGTCCACGATGTGGAGCTTGTAGGTGTGCGTGCCGTCGGGGACGTTCTCGAGCCGCAGGCTCAGGCTGTTTCTGCCGATCCTGGCGTGCCTGGTCCGGTTCACGTTGTCGACGTAGACGCGGCAGGCTTTGGGGTCGACCCCTGTGCCCGCCCCGTGGTCGGTGGAGTCGGTGTACTTTGCGTGGATGAGCACCGTGCGGGTGCCGCTGAACTTGGCTTTGTTGCTGGGCTCCGCCGACCTGAGCTTCGGCCGGTAGATGAAGCCCTTGACGGCCGAGCCCGGGTTCTTCGGGTAGGTCGTGAACGGCTGGGAGCGCAAGGCGACGAGCGCCCAGCTGGTGACAGGCACGGTCGCGCTGGAGTCGGCGGCCGTGTCGCGGTAGCCGCCGTTCTTCAGCTGGAGCGCGGCGAGAGCGTCGGCGGGCGTGTGAGTCCCTTGCTTCCAGTCGCCCTGCTGCCCGCCCGCGGCGATGATCGCCTGGATGGCCGCGGCAGTGGCCGTGCCGTCGGTCGCGCCGCCGGGAGCGTAGGGGAACCCGGCGTCGGACCTCTGATGGTCCTTGAGGTACCCCAAGGCACCCTGGACCGCCGAGGGCGGCACGAAGACACCGGCGGCCACACCGGCTTCCAGGGCCTGGATGGCCAGCGCCGTATCCTCGACGTTCGAGCTGGCCGGTTGCTGGTCGGCGGGGAACCCGCCGTCGCTGCTGTTCTGCTGCCCCGCGAGCCAGGTCACCGCGGGCCCAAAGCGTACTTGGTCGCGCGCCCCTACCGCCTGCATGGCGAGGATCGCCCACGCCGTCGAGTCCACCGCCTGCCGCGTGGGGATCGACGCCAGCGCCGAAAAGCGCCCTTTCGTCGCCGAGCCGTCGACGAAGTCCTGGTAGGAATACAGATTCGCCAGCAGGTCGACGGCCGGCGTGCCGGCGCTGAACACCTCGTTCAGGTGACCGACTGCGAGGTAGGACATGATGGCGCGCGAGTAGTAGACGGGAGCGTTGGCGTCGCTTGCCGCGGCAGCCAGGTGGTTGTTGGTCTGGAGGTAGGAGTACGGGTTCTTGCCGGCTATCGTCCAGAGGCTCGAGCCCATCCGTTCGCCGCTGGCGACCGCGCCGAGGATGCCCCAGGCGGTGTTGGCCATGGTGCCGAACCCACCGCTGGTCTGCTGCCGGGAATGGAGGAAGTCGAGGCCCCTGGTGACGCGTTTGGAGCGCGAGTCCGAGGCGCGTCTGGGGGACGCGCCGGCGAGGCTCGCGACCGAGCTCGCCACGAGCAGCGTCGCGAGTGCGAGCGTCAGCCAGATTCTCCTGCCCATCCACATCCTCCGCTTCGTCCCCGGATGAGGGGGAACGACCATGCTACCAAGACGCTTCCCGTGCGACCAGCGACGCGGCGTCGCGAACGCGAGCGTCCGTCTCGGAGACGCGGAGCGGTCTGTCGTGGTTCGCGCGGGCGCGCGGCGGGTCGCCGCGCCGGGCCGGGCGGCGACGTGGAACATTCGTCCAGCCGGGGGTGTGCTAGGCGCGCGCCGCGGTCGATAGCCATCCTATGGTAGATACGACGCCCTCCTCCTCGAGACTGGAGGACGCTGGCGAGGTCGAGTTTTTCGGCGTGGAGCTGAAGGTCAACAACCCGCGCCTCGCGGCACTGCTCAACAGCGACGTGACCGACGAGGTCACGGTCGTCATCCAGCGCGCGCGTGGCGTGTTCGCGGGGGACGAATCAGGCGCGGCGGCGGACACGCCCGGCGATGCCGCGGAGGTGCTGGTGGAGCAGGCGATCGCCGACGCCGCGCCGGCGGACGTGCAGCTCCGGCAGGCGGTCGCGCAGTTCCCGCCGTACGACGACCGGCCTCTGCGCGTGCCGGTCGAGCACCCGGCCTGAGGCCGGCGGAGGCTGCCCAAGGGCCGCCGGCCGCATCTTTCCCGCCCGACGATGTATCCTAGGAAGCCGAAATGGCAGGCCTCCTCTCACTCGTCATCCCCGTGTACAACGAGGCCGACAGCCTCGAGCCTCTCGTCGCCGAGATCGACGAGTCGCTGCGGGCCGCCGGCCTCGAGTACGAGATCGTCTTCGTCGACGACGGCTCCACCGACGGCTCGTTCGCGGTGATGCAGCAGCTCGCCGCCCCGCGCGGCGACATCCGCATCCTCAAGCTGCGGCGCAACTTCGGCAAGGCCGCGGCGCTCTCGCACGGGTTCGCCGAGTGCCGCGGCGACTACGTCGTGACCATGGACGGCGACCGGCAGGACGACCCGGCGGAGATCCCGCGGCTCATCGCGCCGCTCGACGACGGCTACGACCTGGTGTCGGGCTGGAAGCAGAGCCGCCAGGACCCGCTCAACAAGACGCTGCCGTCCCGCCTCTTCAACTGGACGGTGCGCCGCGCCACGGGGATCCCGCTGCATGACTTCAACTGCGGCCTCAAGTCCTACCGGCGCGAAGTCGTGGAAACCATCTACGTCTACGGCGAGCAGCACCGCTACATCCCGGTCGTCGCCGCCCAGGCGGGCTTCCGCGTCACGGAAGAGAAGGTCAGCCACCGCCGCCGCACCGCGGGGCGCTCGAAGTACGGGTGGCAGCGCTACCTGCGCGGCTACCTCGACCTCATGACGGTGCTGTTCCTGGGCCGCTACCAGCACCGCCCGCAGCACCTGTTCGGAGGGATCGGCACGCTCCTCATCATCATCGGCATCGTGGTCGAGTTGTATCTCACGGTCGACAAGCTCGTCTTCGGGCAGCCCATCGGCCAGCGACCGTTGCTGCTGCTCGGTGCACTGGCGATCATCGTAGGCGTCCAGCTGCTCTCCCTCGGACTCATTGGAGAGCTCATCGCCAACTCGCGCGCGCGCGCCGGTCCGGACCAAGCCCAGGTGGCACGGGTCGTCGAGGGCGGGACGGCCGTCGTGAGCGTCGAGACCGGCGCGGCCAAGCCCGAGTCGACCACGCCTCCCGCCGGGACGCCCGCCCGCGCCGCGGCCGAGGCGGGCTCCGTCCTGGCCGATGCTGCCGGCGCTCCTGCCGGCGTCGCTCCGGGCGTGGCCGACCGGCAGTGACCCGCGCCGTCGCGTACTTCGGCACCTACGACCCGGTCTATCCGCGCAACGCCGTGCTCATCGAAGGCCTGCGCCGGCGCGGCGTGATCGTCCACGAGTTCCAGGCGCCGCTGCCGTCCCTTTCGGCCGCGCAGATGGCGACGCCGGCCGGCGCCGCGCGGCTCGCTGCGGGCGTGGCCGCAGCGCACGTGCGGCTGCTGGCTCAGCACCAGCGGCGCCTGAGCATCGATGCGGTCGTCGTGGGCTATCCCGGGTACTTCCTCGTGCCGTTCGGGCGCGCCCTGGCCGCTTTGCGGCGCGCGCGCCTCGTCTTCGACCCCCTCGTCTCCCTGTGGGACACATTCACCGGCGACCGCGGCCTCGTTGCCGCTGGCGGCTGGAAGTCCGGCGCGATCCGGGGCGTCGACCGGGTCGCGTTCGCGCTCCCCGACCTCGTCCTTGCCGACACGCGCGAGCACGCCGCCTACTACCGGGCCGAGTTCGGCCTGCTGAGGCGGCGCGTCGCGGTCGTGCCGGTCGGCGCGCGCCCGGAGCCTCGCGCGGACGGCGCGGCCACGCCGCGCGGCGCGGACGCGCCGGTCACCGTCTTCCAGTACGGCAAGTGGAGCCCGCTGCACGGTGCGGAGACCGTGCTGGCTGCCGCCGATCTCCTGCGCGCGGAGCCGCTCCGCTTCGTCCTCGCCGGCGAAGGCCAGATTTCGGCCGCCCTGCGCGCCGACATCGCGCGCCGCGGTCTCACCAATGTCGACTGGCTGGGCGCACTGTCGATGGACGAGCTGCGCGCCCGCACGCTGGCCGCCGACGTGTGCCTGGGCGTGTTCGGCGTCTCGGAAAAGGCGGCGCGCGTCGTACCCAACAAGGTCTACGACGCGCTCGCCTGCGGACGCCCGGTGGTGACCGCCGACACGCCCGGCATCCGCGAGGCGCTGCACGACGGCGAGGACGCGCTCCTCGTCCCGGCCGGCGCCGCCGCCTCGCTCGCGGCCGCCCTGGAGCGGCTGCAGGACGAAGACGAGCGGGCGCGGCTCGGGGCCGCTGCGTTGGCCACGTACCGGCGCTCCTTCACGCCGGACGCGGTCGCCGGGGCGTTGCTGGACGGATTGGCAGGCGCGTGAGCGACGAGAGCGGAACGCCTCCCGGCGAGACTGCCGTACCCGCCGACGAGTCATCGGCCGATGGCGCCGCTGCGCCGGCTGAGCCCCCGGCGCGACACCAGCGTCCCTGGGTGCGCCCGGCGCTGCGCGTCGCGCAGGTCCTCCTCGTCGCCGCGATCGTCTACTTCCTCGCCGCCTACCTGGTGCGCTCGTGGTCCACCGTCAAGGACTACGACTGGACGTTGCGACCCGGCTGGCTGGCGGCGTCCGGGGTCGTCTTCCTCGCGTTCTACGTGATGCAGGCGCTCGCCTGGTGGCTGCTGCTGCGCGGGTTCGCCCTGCACAGCCCGTTCCCGGTGGCGATGTCCACCTGGGGCAAGTCGATCCTCGCGCGCTACGTGCCGGGCAACGTGTTCATGTTCGTGGGCCGCGCCTGGATGAGCCACGGGCAGGGACTGCCCGTGGACAAGGTGAGCGCGGCCATGGTCTACGAGCAAGCCCTCGGCGTGTGCTCGGCCCTGGTCGCTGTGGCTGTCCTCTTCCCCTTCTGGGAGACCGACCGCGGCTACACCGCGCTCAGCCTGCTCGCCATCCCGCTTTTCATCGTGCTCCTGCACCCGCGCGTGTTCCGGCCGCTCTCGTCGTGGGCGCTACGGCGGCTCCACCGGGAGCCGCTCGACGTCACCCTCGGGTTCGGCGTCGTGATGGCCCTGCTCTGCTACTATGTCGCCGCTTGGATGGTGGCCGGCACCGGCGCGTGGCTCCTGGCACGCGCCGTCACCGGCCTCGGCGTCGGTTCTCTGCCGCTCGTGATCGTCGCCTACGCGCTCTCGTTCGTCGTCGGGATGGCGGCGTTCATCTTCCCGAGCGGCATCGGCGTCCGCGAGGCGGTGCTCACGGCGTCGCTCGCCAAGCATCTGCCGGGCGGCGTCGCCCTCGCGTGGGCGCTTCTGCTGCGCCTGTGGGTGACCGCTATCGAGCTGCTGTTCGTGGGCCTCGCGGTGCTCGCGGAGCGGCTCGTCTACGGAAGGAAGGACGCCAAGTGAGCAAGGGGAAGCGGATCAAGGCGGACAGGCAGGCGGCTGCCGTCGCCGCGGGCGCGCGTCCTCCGCGAGGCTTCCTCGGGCTCGCCCCGGTCGTGGAGCTGGAAGTCGACGAACGCGCGCGGCTGTTTCGCCGCAACGCGATCTACGTGATCGGGGGCGCGGTGCTGTTCGCCGCGATCTACGCCTTGCTTTCGTGGCTCAAGTACCGCGCCTTCATGGACGCGCGCTTCGACCTCGGCAACATGACGCAGGCGGTGTACAACACGGCGCACGGTCACTTCCTGATGACCACCACCGGCGACGCTCACCCACGCCAGATCTCGCGCCTGGGCGCGCACGTCGACCCCATCCTGGCCCTGTTCGCGATCCCGTGGCTCGTGTGGCCGAGCCCGGTGATGCTCCTCGTGCTGCAATCGGTGATCGTCGCCACCGGCGCCTGGCCCGCCTATCGCCTCGGCGTGCGCTTCACGCGCGACCCGCGCGCCGGAGCGCTCCTCGCCGGCGCTTTCCTGCTGTATCCGGCGCTCGGGTTCCTGGTGCTCAACGAGTTCCATCCGGTAGCGCTGGCGACGCCACTCCTGCTGTGGGCCTTCCTCTACGTCGAGGAGGACCGCTGGCTGTGGGCCGCGCCGTTCCTGGTGCTGGCCGCGGCCTGCAAAGAGACCGTCCCTCTCGTGCTCGCCCTGATGGGCTCGTACTTCGCCCTGCGCAAGCGCTCGTGGCGCCCGCTGATCCTCACGGTGGTCGCCCTCGCCTACTTCGGCATCGCGGTGTGGGCGATCATCCCGCACTACAGCGGCGGTCAGAGCGCCTTCATCGCGCGGTACGGCAGCTTCGGCGACAGCGCTGGCGCGGTCGCCAAGACGGCGCTGCTCCATCCTGTGAAGACGATCCACGGGCTCCTGCGGCCGTCCAACGTCCACTACTGGTTCCAGCTGCTGTGGCCGCTCGGCTTCACGTCCTTGCTCAGCCCGCTGACGCTGCTCGTCTCCGCTCCCGAGGCCGTGCTCAACGCGCTCTCCTCGGTGAAGTTCCAGCGCGACATCCGCTTCCACTACACGGCCATCGAGATCGCCTTCATCTACGCCGCCGCCGCGCTCGGCCTGATGCGCCTGTGGCGCTGGCTCGGCGGCGGGTTCCGCAAGGCCGAGGAGGCGATGCGGGGCCAGCGCGTCAGCCGCGAGACGCTGGCCCTGCTGGTCCTGCTCGCGGCACTGGCCGGCAACTTCGTGCTGGGGCCGCTGCCGTTCTCCCTGCCGGGCGCCGCCGACGCCGGCCAGGACTATGCGATGCGGCCCCACGACGTCGCCCTCAACGAGGCCGTGCGGATGATCCCGCCGCTCGCTACGGTGTCGGTCAACAACAACGTCGGCGAGAAGCTTTCGGCGCGGCCGGTCGTGTACACGTTCCCCGCCATCGCCAGCGCCGACTGGGTCGTGGTCGACACTAGGCACCCCTTCGTCTTCGACAAGCCGAACGCCGCGCAGCACCAGCAGGCGCTCGGCCGGCTGGTGCTCGACAAGAGTTACCTCAACGTCTACGCCAAGGACGGCGTCTACGTCTTCAGGCGCGTGGGGCCGAAGCAATAGTCCGCGCCGCCCGGAGCGCCGTGCGCGGCGCCGGCGCCAAGCTCTCGCCTACGCCACCCAGCTGAACACCGCGAACTTGGCGGTGAGCAGGATGAGCGCGACGATGCCGACGATCACCAGCGCCGCGTGCGTCTTGGGGCGCCCGCGCGTGAACACCGCCAAGGCGATGTAGAGCGGGAAGACGGTGAGCGTGAAGCGCGGGTACGAGAGCAGCGGCACGCCGCTCGAGGGGAAGAACAGCGGATAAGCGAGCGCCGCCAGAGCGTACCAGGAGTACGCGCGCGGGAGGCGGCGGGCGCCGTACCAGAGCAGGCCCGCGGCCGGCACGAAGAACGCCAGATTGACGAGGTTGCTGGCCGCGTCGCCGAGCTCCTTGCTGGTGAGCGCCCACGTCCCGAAGAGACGCGAGAACTCGGCCGCCAGCAGCCGGTAGGCGCCGATGGCGGAGTCGAAGAACCCCATCGCGACGGTGTAGTTGGGCGCCGCCAGGAACCTCGACCACGACTCCTGAGCGGTCGAGAAGAGGAGCGGCTTGCCGAAGGCGAGGGCCAGGTAGGTCATCCACACGAGCAGGCCCTCGACGACCATGAGCATGTTGGCGGCGTGTGAATCCGTGCTCTTGAGGTCCCACTCCTTGTCCTCGTAGTAGTAGTAGATCATCGGGATGAGCAGCAGGACGCCGGTGCTGCGCGTGAGCGTCGCCAGCAGTCCGGCGAAGCCGGCTAGGCGCCAGCGGCCCTCGCGCGCGCACACGAAGCAGGCGAGCGAGAGGAAGAGGAACAGGGACTCGGTGTACACGGCCTGCAGGAAGAACGACATCGGGCCGATGGCGAGGTAGACGACGGCGCGCGAAGCCACACCGTCGTCGAAGTCCTCTTTGGCGAGCCGGTAGAGCAGCCACACGCAGCCGGCGTAACACACCAGCGAGATGACGATGCCGGTGCTGACGAGGTTGCCCCGGAACAGCACGCCCAGCCAGCGTAGCAGCATCGGGTAGAGCGGGAAGAACGCGGTGCTGCCGTCGCCGTCGGCGTAGCCGGTCGTCGCGATCTTGATGTACCACACACCGTCCCAGTGCGCCCACGGGTTCAGCAGATGCCCGAGGGCGCCGTGGAAGACT
>Ga0075520_1000342_pt1 | contig 19944 bp, 15 predicted proteins | sample NGEPerB_FD_75100 | JGI IMG/M metagenome (GOLD analysis project Ga0075520, IMG submission 75100) | Arctic peat soil microbial communities from the Barrow Environmental Observatory site, Barrow, Alaska, USA - NGEE PermafrostAB12-B | ecosystem: Environmental > Terrestrial > Soil > Wetlands > Peat ... | reverse complement strand
GAGCACGTGCGCGCGAGTCCATCCCTGGCACCGGCTGGCCGCCTGGATGCTCTGGTCGTCAAACGTCGCTGCCGTGGCCACCAGCAGGCCGGTCTCGTGAGCCAGTAGCCGGAGGTTGTCCAACAGGTGTGACGAGTCGCTCACCAGACGGCCTTTCTCTCCGGGGTGACATCATCGGACAGGGCCTGGTCGGCGTCTCTAAGAGCGTGGGCGGCGCCGATCAACGCCAGGTGGGAAAAGGCCTGCGGGAAGTTGCCGACCATCCGGTCATCGATGGGGTCGTACTCCTCCGACAGCAGACCGACATCGTTGGCCAGGGCCACGAGTCGGTGCATGAGGGCGTGACCCTCCTGCAGGCGTTCGGTCATGGCGTAGGCAGCGACCAGCCAGAAGGAACAGGCCAGGAACGGGTGCTCATCGCCGGGCAGGCCGTCCAGTCCGGCATCTGTGCGGTAGCGCAGCACGAGGCCATCGCGCAGCAGCTCCTGCTCGACAGCCCGGACGGTTCCCAGGAACCGGGGGTCGTCCGCGGGGAGGAACCCGACGATGGGCAGCAAGAGGAGCGAGGCGTCCACCTCCGTCGTGTCGTAATGCTGGGTGAAACAGCCTTTCTCGGCGTTGTACCCCCGCGACATCACCTCGTCGTAGACCTTGCTGCGCAGCTCCCGCCATTTTTGCACCGGGCCCTGCAGCCACTGCTGTTCCACCGCCTTGATGGCGCGATCGAAGGCAACCCACACCATGACCCGTGAGTGGGTGAAGTAGCGCAGCTGGGTGCGGAACTCCCACAGCCCGTTGTCCGGCTCCGTCCAGTGGTCGCAGAGGTTACGGATCAGGGCGAGCTGAAGTGCCCAGGACTCGGGGGAGTCTTCGAGGCCTTGCTGCCGGGCCAGGTCCAGGGCCACCATCACCTCTCCCAGGACGTCGGTCTGCAGCTGGCCGACCGCCTCGTTGCCGATCCGGACAGGGCGTGAGTCCGCGTACCCCCCCAGATGGCTCAGCACTCTCTCGGGCAGGTTCCGCGACCCGTCGACTGCGTACATAATCTGCATGTCCTCGGGGTCTCCGGCAACCGCACGCAGCAGCCAGTTGCGCCACAGGGCGGTCTCGTCCTGGTATCCCGATCGCAGTAGCGCCTCCAGCGTCAGCGAAGCATCGCGAAGCCAGCAGAAGCGGTAGTCCCAGTTGCGCGAGCCCCCGAACTGCTCCGGCAGGGACGTGGTGGGGGCGGCCACGATGCCCCCGGTCTCCCGGTCGGTCAGGATCCGCAGGACGAGCAACGAGCGCACCACGGAGTCGCGATACGGCCCGTCGTAGTCGCAACGGCCGGCCCACTCCTCCCAGTGCGCCACGGTCGGTCCGACGCCTTCGTTCGCGCCCAGCGGGGCAGGGGCGCTGTGGTGCGACCTGAACCAGGTCATGGTGAAGGTCATCCGCTGACCCGTTGAGACGTCGAACTCGTCCTCATGACGGGTTCCGACGGCGTGCGGCAGACGCGACCCGCGCAGCACCACCATGTCTGGTCCCGCGATGGCTGAGATCACCGTGCCGGCGCCGATCTCCGGGCTGTCCGCACGACGCATGACCCATGGCCGGACCTTGCCGAAGTCGAACCGGACCACCCACTCGTGACGCATGCGAACAGTTCCGCGCACGCCCTCAACCCGTCGTACGATGTCGGCGCGCCCCTCGCCGGCCGGCATGTAGTCGGTCACCCGCACCATCCCGGTGGGTGTCTCGTGGGTGGTCTCCAGGACGAAGCTGTTGCTCAGGTATCGGCGGGTCGTGCGGGTCGGCGCTTTCGGCCCCAGCAGCCAGTGGCCGTTGTCCCGGGTGCCCAGCAGCGCGGCGAAACAGGCGGGAGAGTCGAATCGCGGCAGGCAAAGCCAGTCGATGGAGCCGTCCCGCCCGACCAGTGCCGCGGTGTCCATGTCGCCGAGTACGGCGTAGTCCTCGATGGGCAGAGCCATCACACCACCGTATGCGGTGTCGTCACTGGGTGCACATACTATTGCGGACGTGTATGAAGTGACCACCAGTCCTGCCCATTACCAGCATGACCGCCTCGTTGTCCGCGGTGCGCGTGAGCACAATCTGCGCAACATCTCCGTTGACCTGCCACGGGACAGCCTTATCGTCTTCACCGGGCTCTCCGGCTCGGGTAAGTCGTCCTTGGCCTTTGACACGATCTTCGCCGAAGGCCAGCGTCGCTACGTCGAGTCTCTCAGCGCCTATGCGCGCCAGTTCCTCGGGCAGATGGACAAGCCCGACGTCGACTTCATCGAGGGCTTGTCTCCGGCGGTCTCGATTGACCAGAAGTCGACCAACCGCAACCCCCGCTCAACGGTCGGCACTATCACCGAGGTCTACGACTACCTGCGACTGTTGTTCGCCAGGGCCGGACGACCACACTGCCCGGTGTGTGGCCAGGCGGTCACTGCTCAGAGTCCCCAGCAGATCGTTGACCGGTTGTCCGAGCTGCCCGAGGGCACCCGGTTCCAGGTGCTGGCGCCGGTGGTGCAGGCACGCAAGGGCGAATACGTGGACCTGTTCAGCGAGCTTCAGACCAAGGGCTTCTCACGCGCCCGCGTCGACGGTGAGGTCATCTCGCTGATCGAGCCGCCCATCCTGGAGAAGCAGAAGAAACACACGATCGAGGTCGTGATCGACCGCCTCGTCGCTAAGGGCAATGACACAGGCGCCAAACGCCGGTTGACCGACTCGGTCGAGACCGCGCTCGGCCTGGCGTCCGGGGTCCTGATTGTCGACTTTGTGGACCTTGACCCCAAGGACGTCGGACATCAGCGCCGGTACTCCGAGAGGATGGCCTGCCCCAACGACCACCCGCTGGCGATGGACGAGATCGAGCCGCGCTCGTTCTCGTTCAACTCGCCGTTCGGTGCCTGCACCAAGTGCACCGGTCTGGGCGTCGAGCTCGAGGTCGACCCAGACCTCTTGATTCCCAACGGTGACCTGTCGATCAACCAGGGTGCCATCGCACCCTGGGCTCAGGGGTCGGGTTCTGCGGAGTACTTCCTGCGGCTTCTGAGCGCGCTGGGTGAGGACCTGAAGTTCTCCCTGGACATGCCGTGGCACGCCTTGCCGGACCGGGCGCGTGAGGCGATCATGCACGGTCAGGACTACAAGGTCCACGTGAAGTACCGCAACCGTTTCGGCCGGGACCGTTCGTACACCACAGGGTTCGAGGGTGTCGTGCCGTTCGTCAAGCGACGGCACTCCGAGACTGACTCCGAATGGTCGCGCGAGCGGTATGAGGGTTACATGCGAGAGGTGCCGTGTCCTCAGTGTGGGGGGGCACGGCTCAAGCCCGAGTCTCTGGCCGTCCTTGTTGGTGGTCAGAGCATCTCCCAGATATGCGCGCTCGCGATTGCCGACTGCGCCAAGTTCCTGGCCGAGGTCGATTTCAGCTCGCGCGAGCGGCAGATCGCTGAGCGGGTCATCAAGGAGATCGAGGCACGGCTGGGTTTTCTGCTTGATGTCGGCCTGGACTACCTCTCACTGGACCGTCCGGCCGCCACCCTGTCCGGTGGGGAGGCACAGCGCATCCGGCTCGCAACGCAGATCGGTTCGGGGCTGGTCGGTGTTCTCTACGTCCTGGACGAGCCGTCGATCGGCCTGCACCAGCGTGACAACCACCGGCTGATCGAGACCCTGACGCGGCTGCGGGACCTGGGCAACACCGTGATCGTCGTCGAGCATGACCAGGACACCATCAGCACTGCCGACTGGGTCGTGGACATCGGTCCCGGGGCGGGGGAGCACGGCGGCAACGTGGTCCACTCAGGATCGGTTGCCGACCTGCTGGCCAACCCCGACTCCATCACCGGCGCGTATCTGTCGGGCCGCGCCGAGATTCCCGTGCCCGCAGTCCGGCGCCCACAGGACGGCCGCGTGGTCACCGTGGTCGGCGCACGTGAGCACAACCTGTACGACGTAGATGTCAGCTTCCCGCTCAACAACCTCGTTGCGGTCACGGGGGTCTCGGGCTCCGGCAAGTCGACGCTGGTCAATGACATCCTCTACATGGTTCTGGCCAACAAGCTTAACGGTGCGCGGCAGGTTCCCGGCCGGCACAAGACGGTGCGGGGGCTGGAGCACCTCGACAAGGTTGTCCACGTTGACCAGGGGCCCATCGGGCGGACCCCGCGCAGCAACCCGGCGACGTACACCGGTGTCTTCAACCACATGCGCAAGCTGTTCGCTGAGACGACCGAGGCCAAGATCCGCGGCTACCTGCCCGGACGCTTCTCCTTCAACATCAAGGGCGGTCGCTGCGACAACTGCTCCGGTGACGGCACGATCAAGATTGAGATGAACTTCCTGCCAGATGTCTACGTGCCCTGCGAGGTCTGCCACGGCGCCCGCTACAACCGTGAGACGCTCGAGGTGCACTTCAAGGGCAAGACCATCGCGGACGTCCTGGACATGCCGATCGAGCAGGCATCGGAGTTCTTCGCGGCGGTCCCGGCCATCTCGCGCCACCTGCGGACGTTGGTGGATGTCGGTCTCGGTTACGTCAGGCTTGGCCAGCCGGCACCGACGCTTTCCGGTGGTGAGGCTCAGCGCGTCAAGCTCTCCACCGAGCTGCAGAAGCGCTCCACCGGCCGGACGATCTACGTCCTGGACGAGCCGACGACGGGCCTGCACTTCCAGGACATCAACAAGCTTCTTGATGTGCTGCAAGGCCTGGTCGACAAGGGCAACACCGTTATCGTCATCGAGCACAACCTCGACGTGATCAAGAACGCCGACTGGATCGTGGACATGGGTCCCGAAGGCGGTAACGGCGGCGGCCGGGTGATCGCCCAGGGGACCCCGGAGCAGGTCGCGCTGGTGGAGGACAGCTACACCGGGCAGTACCTCGCTCCGGTCCTGGCCCGGGGTGGGCGCGCGCCGAGCACCACCGGCGTCGTCCAGGTGTCAGCGTCGCCTTCCAGGGCCCCGGCAGCCACCATGGCGACACAGGGTGCCGTCAAGAAGGCAGCGGTAAGGCAGGCAGCGGTAAGGCAGGCAGCGGTGAAGAAGGCGGCGGTCAAGAAGGCGGCAGTGAAGAAGGCGGGCGGTCAGTCCTCGCCGAGGTAGGCCTTACGAACAGCGTCGTTGACAAGTAGGTCCTTGCCCGTGCCCCTGATCACAATCTTTCCGACCTCCAGGACGCAGCCATGATCTGCCAGGCGCAGCGCTGCCTGAGCGTTCTGCTCGACCAGAAGAATCGTCGTGCCCTGCGACTGCAGCGTCTTGACCGTCGTCATGATCACCTTCATCATCAACGGCGACAGGCCCATCGACGGCTCGTCCAGCATGAGCAGCTTGGGCCGGCTCATCATGGCGCGGCTCATGGCCAGCATCTGCTGCTCACCGCCCGAGAAGGTCCCCGCCAACTGGTAGCGTCGCTCTCCAAGGACCGGGAACAGGTCGTAGGCGGCGTCCAGGTCCTTGTTAACCCCGCTGTCGCTGCGCGAAAATGCACCCAGCATGAGGTTCTCCTCGACCGTCATCTTGGGGAAGATCTTGCGGCCTTCGGGGGAGTGCGCCACGCCCATCGTGACGATCTCGTGGGCAGGGACTGTGTCGATTCGCTTTCCTTGGAACAGGATCTCGCCGCTGGTGGGCCGGATGAGTCCTGAGATCGTGCGCAGGGTCGTCGTCTTGCCGGCACCGTTGGTGCCGATCAGGGTGACGACCTGGCCCTCTTCGACCGAGAAGCTGATCTTCTTGACCGCGAGAATCTTGCCGTAGGCAACCTTGAGGTCCTTGACCTCGAGCATGGCCGTCATGGGGTGTCCTGTTCGTCCTCGACGCCGGCAGCGCCTTCTTGTCCGTCGCCTGTGGCTTGCTCGTCATCCTCGTCTTCGGTGCCGGTGCCGATGTACGCCTCGATGACCCGGGGGTCGGACTGCACCTCGTCGGGGGTTCCCACGATCAGGGTCTCCCCGCGCACCAGGCAGAGCACACGGTCACACAGGCTGAAGATGAACCGCATGTCGTGCTCGATGACCACCACGGCCAGCCCGGTGTCCCGGATCTTGAAGATCAGGTCGCTGGCCTGGCGGGTCTCCAGCGGGTTCATGCCCGCCGTTGGCTCATCCAGCAGCACGAGCTTGGGATCTGTGGCCAGTGCCCGGGCAATCTCCAGGCGACGCTGGTTCCCGTACGGCATGTTGCGTGCCAGGTGTTCGGTGGAGTCACTGAGGCCGACGAAGTCCAGCAGTTCCTGAGCCCGCTGCCGGGTTTGTGCCTCTTCACGCCTGAACTTTGGTCCGTGCAGGATCGAGGTGATCGCCCCCGAAGACGTGCGGCAGTAACGGCCAACCATGACGTTCTCCAGGGCCGTCATGTTGGCGAAAAGCCGGATGTTCTGAAAGGTGCGCGCCATACCGGCCTGGACCACAGCCCGGGGTTTGGGGGGCAGCTCGACCCCGGAGAGGCGAACCTGGCCCTCGGTCGGCTTGTAGAGCCCGGTCAGGCAGTTGAAGAAGGTCGTCTTACCTGCACCGTTAGGGCCGATGAGCCCGAGGATCTCACCCTCATTGACGGTCATGCTCACCCTGTTCACGGCGGTCAGCCCACCGAAGCGCATGGTGACATTATCGGCCTGCAACAACGGCACGGTGGCAGACGGACTCGTTGTGGTGCCTTCTGTGGTCAGCGTCATCCCGCCACCTCCTCGGCGATGTCGCCCTCGACCCGGGCGGCAAGCTCTTCGTCCTCCTCGTGGAACTCCAGCTGCCTTCTTCGACTGGCCACCAGGCCCTCGGGCCGGAAGCGCATCATCACCACGAGCAGCAGCCCGAACAGCAACAGGCGGTAGTCCGCGAAGAACCGTAGCTTTTCGGGCAGGAGCTTGAGAATCACCGATCCCACCAGAACGCCGACGATGGTTCCCATCCCGCCCAGGACGATCGCTGCCAGAAGGAACGCGGACTCGAGGAATACATACTGGTCCGGGGTGACCGAGACGTCTACGTGGGCTTTGATGGCCCCGGCCATCCCGGCCAGGAAGGCCCCCGTCGAGAAGGCCAGCAGCTTGAGCCCAAAGACGTTGACGCCCATGGCCTCAGCGGCCTTCTCGTCCTCTCGAATCGCTACCCAGCCTCGGCCGATCCGGCTCGTGTTGAGTCGATGGAACACCAGGATGACGAACGCGAGAAGCAGGAGCAGCAGGAAGTAGTAGTTAGAGAACCGGCTCAACGGGATGCCCAACAGGGAGTGGGTGTCACCGAAGTTGAAGCTACCGAAGTACAGGTCCGGGATCGCAGGGATGCCGTTGGGACCGTGAGTCAGGTCTGGGCCGTTGTTGCCATCGAGGTTGAACATGGTCAAGCGGAAGATCTCACCGAAGCCGAGCGTGACGATCGCCAGGTAGTCGCCGTTAACCCGAAGGGTCGGCGTGCCGATGATCAGGCCGAGCGTGGCGGTGAAGCAGGCGGCCACGATAACGACCACGAAGAAGGGCGGCTTCCACCCAATAGTGGCGAACCCGGACGTTGAAAGCGTGGCCCCGACATAGGCACCGGCGCCGAGAAAGGCGATATAGCCGAGGTCCAGCAGTCCGGCCAGACCGACCACGATGTTCAGGCCCATCGCAGCCGAGGCAAATATCAGGACCTGCGCGGCGATCGACATGTTGGCGTCGGAGCCACCCTGGGTCAGAGGGAAGCAGAAAGCCACAGCGAACGATGCCAGGATCAGCTCGCGCTTACGCCTGAGAGAGACATGTGCCAGCCAGGACATCAGTCCTGCCCGGATCGCGCCCATCGCCATGCCCGTGACGAAGACGAGGAACAGGATGAGCACCCAGCCATCTGCGAGGTTCAGGGCGTAGGCGGTGCCGAACAGGAGCCCGGCCATGATCACGACGATGGCCAGGATCTCGGCCCAGCCGGGCAGGAGAGCCTCGGCCAGATTACGGGTCTTCCTGCTCACGAGCAGTCGGGAGGAGGCAAAGAGGATCATTGCTCCGAGTAGCGAGATCCAGCAGCCCGGCTGGACGTTGATCAGGCCACCGGCCTCTACGGTGATCGCCACGACCACCATGGTCATGAACAACAGGGTCCACGTTGCCAGGCCGTCCAGACCCTTAGCGGTGTCAGCCCATTGGCCAAGGGAAGTTAGTGGGCCCTTGCGCGCCAACAGCAAGATGACGGCCAGCAGCGCCAGCGCGATGGCCATGAACTGCAGTCCGGCGGGGTTGAAGGTGATGGAGAGATCTCCCAGGATCGTGGGGTCATAGCTCCAGGACAAGAGGGACCCAAGGATGACCAGGGCGGCACCGGCCAGGCCCAGCGGCCAGGCCTTGGAGCCGTACTTGGCAACAACGCCGGGCGGCAGGGTCAAGATCTTCATCATGCGCGGTCCGCCACTTTCTCACCGAGGAGGCCTTGCGGGCGAAATACCAGGACCAGGATCAGCAGGATGAAGGCCCAGACGTCTTTCCAGGGGCTGCCACCGAACTGGCCGGGGATGTACTGGGTGGCCATGGCTTCCACAACTCCCAACAGCAGGCCACCGACGACGGCGCCCGCCACGTTCCCGATCCCGCCTAAGACGGCCGCGACGAAGGCCTTGAGACCCGCCAGGAATCCCATATGGAAGTCGATGTTGTGGTTCTGCAGGCCCTGTGCCACTCCGGCAACCCCTGCCAGGGCCGCTCCAACGGCGAACGCCACCACGATGATGCGGTCGACGTTGATGCCCATCAGGCGAGCCGTGTCCTGGTCCTGGGACACGGCCTGCATGCCATGGCCCATCTTGGTGTGGTTGATGAACCACCACAGCAGGACAGAGCACACGACCAGGGCGCCGATGGTGAAGATCGCCTCGCGCTGGATGGTGACGCCGCCAATCTGGATTGCTGGCCCGGTCACCACGTTGATCTCGGGGAAGGGAATGAGGGACTTGGCGTCGGGCAGGTTGAACGGGTTCCAGTTCGTGAACGGAACCTGGTTGTAGTTCAGCCGGACGAGCTCCTGCAGGAAGACCGAGATGCCGATGGCTGTGATTAGCGGAGCCAGTCGTGGTGCGTGTCGCAGTGGTCGATACGCAAAACGTTCCATCAGGACGGCCGTGACTACCGAGGCGATGACGGCGCCGATGACCATGATCGGCAGGGTCCACAGGGCGGTGTTCCCGTTGAACAGCACCAGAGACGTTGTCAGGGCTCCGAAGGCTCCGATCATGAAGACTTCGCCGTGGGCGAAGTTGATGAGCTGCAGGATGCCGTAGACGACGGTGTATCCGACCGCGATCAGCGCATAGAGCGATCCTAGGCTCAGACCGTTGACGAGCTGTTGGATAAAGGTATCCACCGTGTGGGCTCCAGTGATCAGATTTGACAAGACCGTAGGGGCGGGCTGCTGCCCACCCCTACGGCCTTCAGGGTCGAGTTACTTGAACGCTTGGGTCTGGACAGGAACCCACTTGAGGCTTTCGACCTTGTAGACGGTCAGCACCCGGCTGGTGGTGTCACCGAACTTGTCGAAGGCGACCGGGCCGGTGACGCCGGCGAAGTTGACCTTCCCCAATTCGTCGATGGTGGCCTGGCGGACCGAGGCTACGTCGGTGGCGCTCTTGAGCGATACCTTCAGGGCATTGATGATCGCGTTGGCGGCGTCAAAGGAGTACGCGCCGTAGGCGGCCGAGGGCTCCTTGAAGCCTGCCGCAGCGTAGTCGGCAAGGAACTTCTTGCCGGCGGCCAGCGAGTCGGTCGGCGCGCCGACGGAGGTGGCGAGGTCACCATTGGCGGTGGTCCCAGCCAGGACGATGTACTTGGGGTCATAGATGCCATCGCCGCCCATGAGCGGGACCTTGAGGCCGGCTGCCTTCATCTGCTGAGAGAGAGGGCCGGCCTGGGGGTACTCGCCGCCGTAGTAGACAGCGTCTGGCGCCGTCGGCTTCACTTTGGCGATGACGGCCTGGAAGTTGGACTCGTCCGGGTTGATCGTCTCAGCATCGGTGATGATGCCGCCCAGCTTCTTGTACTCCGTCGAGAAGGCGGCAACCAGGCCCTGGCCGTAGGTCTTTTTGTCGTTGATCGTGGCGACCTTTTTGATGCCGGCGGTGGTGAACAGGTACCGAGCGGCAAAGGGGCCCTGGACGGCGTCGGTGGTGCATGTGCGGAAGTACGTCGCGTAGGTTCGCACTGGCGCCGTGGCGTAGTTCGCGCCCTGAGTCAGTGACGGGTTGGTGTTGGCGGGGGAGACCTGAACGATCTTGGCGGCGGCCAGCACCGGCTGTGTGCTCTGGGCGACGCTGGAGTTCAGGTTGCCCACGACGCCGGCGACGTCGGGCTCACCGGCGAATGCGGTGGCGGCGTTCTTGCCCACGTCGGGCACGCCCTGGTCATCCTTGGCTTCGACCTTGAGCGTCCAGCCCGGGATGGCGTTAGCGGCGTTTGCCTGGCTCACGGCAAGCTCTACCGAGTGCTGGATGCCCAGGCCGAGAGCCGACAGGTTTCCGGACAACGGTGCCATGATGCCGATGACGGCAGTCTTGTTGCCGCTGGACGCGGTGCTGGTTGAGGTGCTTCGGGAACCGCAAGCTGACAGAGCCAGCGACGCAATAAGCAGCGAGGCGCCGACCTGTACTACCGAACGCTGATGCACGTTTCCTCCTGAGTTGTCATCGCCCAGGTAGCACCCGGGACCCCCGCGTGATGGTGCGGCAGAATCGCACACTAACCCCCCGCGCGTTGCTGTGGGTGACTTGGCACCTTTGTGTTGCAGGGTCGTTATGAGAGCGCTGCGAAGTTGTTATAACTGGGGGATTGCGTCAGACCGGAGCAAGTCGCTCATTTCGGGCCACCGGCTACGCCGGCTTGTCGACGGGTGAACCACGGGCCGCTTAGCTACGTTGGGCCCGGTAAGACCGGCAACTCCGAGTAGACCGGTACCCCAGTACTGGAGGACTTCGTGAGCCAAAATGAGCAGGTCCACGCCGCCAATCACCTGGCAGCAAAGGGCAACGACCGACCGCGGGACAGTGATCCATCGACAAACCTTGACCGCCGCACCGTCATCCGCCACGTCGGCGTCGCCGGCCTTGCGGTTGTCGGTGCAGCGACCCTGAGCGCGTGCGGTGGTGGAAAGGGGACGGCAAACCAGAGCGGCGGTGCGGCCAGTTCCGCCGGGCCAGGCAAGGAGGTGGTCAAGGCGGCTGACATCCCGGTGGGTGGCGGTACGGTCTTCGCCGCGGCCAAGGTCGTGGTGACCCAGCCGAAGGCGGGCGACTTCAAGGCCTTCAGCGCCATCTGCACCCATATGGGCTGCACAGTTGCCGGGGTCGTGAATGGGATGATCACCTGCCCCTGCCACGGAAGCACCTATGACATGGCCACCGGTCAGGTCACTGGCGGCCCGGCGCCCGCTCCGCTGCCGAGCAAGACCGTTGGCGTCAGCGGTGGCTCGATCACGATCTCCTGACCGAGCGGCCCGGATCACTCATAGAGTGATGCTGTGGCCGACCCGTCCTCTTACCGACCCAGACCGGGGGAGATCCCGCTTGATCCCGGCGTCTACCGCTTCCGCGATGCCGACGGCCGGGTCATCTACGTCGGCAAAGCCAACTCGCTGCGCCCGCGGCTTTCCTCGTACTTTCAGGATCTCTCGGCGCTTCACCCTCGCACCCGGTCGATGGTCACTACCGGCGCCAGCGTCGAGTGGACCGTCGTGGCCAATGAGGTCGAGGCGCTCCAGCTTGAGTACTCCTGGATCAAGGAGTTCGACCCGCGCTTCAACGTCAAGTACCGGGACGACAAGTCCTATCCTTACCTCGCCGTGACCTTGGGTGAGCAGTTTCCCCGCGCTCAGGTCATGCGCGGCGCCAAGCGTAAGGGGACGAGATACTTCGGTCCCTATGCCCACGCGTGGGCGATTCGCGAGACGCTGGACCAGCTGCTTCGTGTGTTTCCTCTGCGCACCTGCAGCAGTGGTGTCTTCAAACGAGCTGGCCAGGTGGGCCGGCCGTGTCTGCTGGGCTACATCGACAAGTGCTCAGCGCCCTGTGTCGAGCGGGTCAGCGCCGATGAGCACAGGGCGATCGCCGAGGACTTCTGCGACTTCATGGCCGGCAACACCGGCAAGTTCGTCAAGCGCCTGCAGGCACGGATGACGGCCGCTGCGGCCAGGCTCGACTACGAGCAGGCGGCCAGGCTACGTGACGACCTCGGGGCACTGACCAGCGCACTGGAGAAGTCGGCGGTAGTCCTGGCCGACGCGACAGATGCCGACGTGTTCGCCCTGGCGCACGATGAGCTTGAGGCTGCGGTTCAGGTGTTTCACGTCAGGGGCGGGCGCGTTCGGGGTCAGCGTGGCTGGGTGGCCGAGCGTGGCTCGGAGGATGCCACCGAGCTCTCATCGGTCGTCGAGCACCTGCTCCAGCAGGTGTATGGAGGGGAGTCTGCCGAAGGGGTACCGCGTGAGGTCCTGGTTCCCGTCCTGCCGCCGGACCCTGTGCACATGGGGCAGTGGCTCAGCAGGTTGCGCGGCGCCCGGGTCGATCTGCGGGTGCCCCGCCGTGGTGACAAACGTGCCCTGATGGAGACGGTGCGACGCAATGCGGAGCAGTCGCTGGTTCGTCACAAGGTGGCCCGGGCGGGGGATCTGACTGCTCGCAGCCTCGCGTTGCAGGAGCTGCAGGACGGACTCGACCTGGCCAGTGCGCCGTTGCGGATCGAATGCTTCGATGTCAGCCACGTGCAGGGCACCAACGTCGTGGCCTCCATGGTGGTCTTCGAGGATGGTCTGCCGCGCAAGGCCGAGTACCGACGGTTCATCGTCAAGGCCGCAGTGGGGCCGTCTGGTCAGGCCAACCCGCAGATCGACGACACGGTGGCCATGCAGGAGGTGCTCACCCGCAGATTCAAGAGATACCTCGATGACCGGGTCCAGGCCGGTGACATCGAAGGCATGGCGATCGACCCTGACACGGGCCGACCGCGGCGGTTCGCCTACCCGCCCAGCCTGGTGGTCGTCGACGGGGGTCTTCCCCAGGTCAACGCCGCGCGGGCCGCGTTGGCAGAGCTGGGGATCGATGATGTGGCCCTGGTCGGCCTGGCGAAGCGTCTTGAGGAGGTCTGGATCCCCGGCAAGGAGTTCCCGGTGATATTGCCGCGCACCAGTGAGGGTCTGTATCTCCTGCAGAGAGTGCGCGACGAAGCCCACCGCTTTGCCATCACCTTCCATCGTCAACGGCGCTCCAAGGCTATGACCGCCAGCGTGCTGGACAACATACCGGGGCTGGGCGCAGTCCGGCGCAAGGCGTTGCTACGCCACTTCGGATCGGTCAAGGCACTCAAGGAGGCCTCCGTTGAGCAGATACAGGAGGTCCCCGGGATCGGCGCGGCCCTTTCTGGCACGATTCATATGACGCTGCGCCACCCGGCGGCCCAGACTGCGCCGGGCGTCAACGTGACGACCGGCGAACTACTTGACTGACATGCTGTGTTGACTGAGGTGCAGTGTCGAGATGACTGTCGTTTCGACCACAATGAGTACCGACTGGACAGCGCGCCAATGAGACAGCGAGGACAGCGATGACAACCGCATCCCCCGGCCGGGACCCTATGGCGTCTGCAGGCGGCTCGGGGCCGGCCAATGAGTCCCAGGACCCCGACGCGACTGAGTTGGTGATCTTGACCGGCATGAGTGGCGCCGGGCGAAGCACCGCAGCCAATGTGCTCGAGGACATCGGCTGGTATGTCGTCGACAACCTTCCGCCGCAGCTGATTCTTCCGATGGCCACGCTGGCCGCTCAGGCCACAGATGGCGGCGTCACCAAGGTCGCGGCAGTGATCGATGTGCGTAGCCGCACCTTCTTCACGGCTTTCCGTGACGCTCTGCAGTCCTTGCGTGGGATGGGCTGGGCGCCCCGGGTGATCTTTGTCGACGCCACCGATGAGGCACTGGTCCGACGATTCGAGAGCGTTCGTCGCCCGCACCCCCTGCAGGGTCACGGGCGGATGCTCGACGGCATCATGCAAGAACGCGAGCTCTTGGGTGACCTTCGCTCCGAGGCTGACGTTGTGATCGACACCTCCGGCCTGAACGTTCACCAGCTGTCGGCAAAGGTGTCCCAGATCTTCGCCGGTATCGATGGCCCAAAACTTCGCATCGCGGTGATGTCCTTCGGCTTCAAGTACGGAATCCCCCTGGCTTTCGATCTGGTCTTGGACATGCGGTTCCTCCCGAACCCGTTCTGGATCCCCGAGCTTCGTTCCAAGAACGGCACGGACCTGGCGGTCTCGACGTACGTCATGAGCAAGCGGGGGGCAAGCGAGTTCGTCGACCGGCTCGTAGCCCTGATGGAGCCGATGATCGTCGGTTACCAGCGGGAGGGAAGGCGCTACGTCACGTTGTCCTTGGGATGTACCGGCGGTAAGCATCGCTCAGTTGCCGTTGCCGAAGCGCTCGCGGAGAGGTTGAAGAGCGAGGACGTCGCCACCATCTTGGTTCATCGCGATCTGGGCCGCGAGTGACCAGCCCGGTCGTGGTTGCACTCGGGGGCGGGCATGGCCTTGCTGCCTCGCTGACCGCCCTTCGGCTGCTCACCGACCAGATCACAGCCGTGGTGACCGTTGCGGACGACGGCGGGTCCAGCGGAAGGCTGCGCGAGGAGTTCGGGGTGCTCCCGCCCGGAGACCTGCGGATGGCCCTGGCGGCCCTCTGTGATGATACGGAGTGGGGTCATCAGTGGCGCGACGTGCTCCAGCATCGGTTCGCAGGCGATGGTGAGCTTGGCGGGCATGCTGTGGGTAACCTGCTTATCGTCTCGCTCTGGGACCTGCTCGGAGATACCGTCGGCGGTCTGGACCTGGTCGGCCGCCTGCTCAACGCGCGTGGGCGCGTGCTCCCGATGGCCGCGGTGCCGCTCAACATCGAGGCCAACGTGATGGGCGCCGATCCGGGTCATCCATTCGAGATCACGACAGTGCTGGGCCAGGCGGCTGTGGCCAAGACCAGCGGGCGGGTTCTGTCGGTGCGGCTCAACCCACAGGAGCCGCCGGCGTGCGAGCAGGCGGTGGAGGCCATCGACGCCGCCGACTGGGTGATCCTGGGGCCGGGTTCCTGGTTCACCTCCGTTATCCCGCACCTTCTTGTTCCTGGTGTCCGTGACGCGCTCATCACCACTGCGGCCAAACGGGTCCTCACGCTCAACCTCGTGATGAATACTTTTGAGACCGTGGGCTTCTCGGCGAAGAACCATCTCGAGGTCCTGGCCGCCCACGCTCCCGAACTTCGCCTGGACGTCGTTCTGGCCGACCCCGACATCGTTGGAGATGAGACGCTCCTTCGACGGGTCGCCGCCGACATGGGGGCAGAGTTGGTGATCGCCAGCGTGGGAGACAAGCAGCGCCGGGGCCAGCACGACTCCCTGCGACTTGCCGCGGCATACCGAGACATGATCCGTTGAAATCCATCGGCCTTTGGCAGCCTCCAGAGTTGCAGACCAGTGGCAGGATGGCCCAATGGCGATGACGGCGAGGGTCAAGGATGAGTTGAGCCGGCTGACTGTGACAAAACCTTGCTGTCGCAAGGCTGAGGTGGCCACCACGCTGCGGTTCGCGGGTGGGCTGCACATCGTCGGGGGTCGCATCGTGGTCGAGGCCGAGCTGGATACCGCTGCTGCGGCCCGCAGGCTGCGCAAGGACATCTCCGAGGTCTACGGTCACACCAGCGAGATCCTGGTGCTGGCCGCCGCGGGCTTGCGGCGGAGCAGTCGCTACGTCGTGGGTGTTTCCCAGGACGGCGAGGCGCTGGCTCGACAGACGGGTCTGATCGACGGTCGCGGTCGACCCGTTCGCGGCCTGCCACCCCGGGTGGTCAGCGGGTCGGTCTGCGACGCTGAGTCGGCCTGGCGCGGTGCTTTTCTGGCTCACGGGTCTCTGACCGATCCGGGCCGTTCGGCTGCCCTGGAGATCACCTGCCCCGGACCGGAGGCGGCGCTCGCGCTGGTGGGTGCGGCCAGACGGCTGGGCCTGCAGGCCAAGGCTCGCGAGGTGCGTGGGGTGGACCGCGTTGTCATCCGCGACGGTGACGCGATCGGGGCGATGCTGACCAGGCTCGGTGCCCACGACGCGGTGCTGGCGTGGGAGGAGCGCCGGATGCGGCGCGAGGTCAGGGCCACGGCCAACCGGCTGGCCAACTTCGACGATGCCAACCTGCGCCGTTCCGCACGCGCTGCGGTTGCCGCCGGCGCCCGTGTCGAGCGAGCCTTGGAGATCTTGGGCACGGACGCTCCGGAGCACCTGCGTGAGGCGGGCAAGCTGCGCCTGGAGCACAAGGAGGCCAGCCTAGAGGAGCTCGGCCAGCTGGCTGACCCGCAGATGACCAAGGACGCGGTAGCCGGCCGGATCCGCCGGTTGTTGGCTATGGCGGACAAGCGGGCCAACGACCTCGGAATCGCCGGAACCGACGCCAACCTCACTGCCGACATGCTGGACGCCTGAGCCCGCTGCCCGGCCCATCTGCGCCCGGTAGGGCCCCTGTGTGCCGCTTACCCGGATCACCTAGGATTGGTAGTGACGAAGATGTCATCCGGGTGCGGTCCCGCCGCATCGAAAGCTCGTCCAGGAAGGTTCAACCTCGTGACTGTTCGCGTTGGTATCAATGGCTTTGGCCGCATCGGCCGCAACTTCTACCGCGCCGTGCAGGCCTCCGGCGCCGATATCGAGATCGTCGCCGTCAATGACCTGACGGACACCAAGACGCTCGCACACCTGCTGAAGTACGACAGCATCCTCGGTCGCCTCGGCAAGGACGTTGTCGCAGGCGACAACGAGATCACCGTCGTCGGCACTGGGAGCTTCCCGGTCTTCGCCGAGCGCGACCCTGCCAACCTGCCGTGGGCGAAGGTCGGTGCCGATGTCGTCATCGAGTCGACCGGCTTCTTCAAGGATGCCGAGAGCTGTGGCAAGCACATCACCGCAGGCGCCAAGAAGGTCCTCATCTCCGCCCCCGCCAAGGGCGAGGACATTACCATCGTCATGGGTGTCAACGACCAGGACTACAACCCTGAGGTCCACCACATCATCTCCAACGCCTCGTGCACCACGAACTGTCTGGCGCCGATGGCCAAGGTCATCGATGACGAGTTCGGCATCGAGCGCGGCCTGATGACGACCATCCATGCCTACACCAATGACCAGAACGTCCTCGACTACCCGCACAGTGACCTGCGGCGCGCTCGTGCCGCGGCGATCAACATGATCCCGACCACCACGGGCGCCGCCAAGGCCATTGCGCTGGTCATGCCGCAGCTCAAGGGCAAGCTCGACGGTTACGCGATGCGCGTGCCGCTGCCGACCGGCTCGGCAACTGACCTGACCGTTCAGCTGAAGACGGCGGCCACCAGGGAAGAGATCAACGCGGCGATCAAGGCTGCGGCTGAGGGCCCGATGAAGGGATTCCTGTCGTACACCGAGGACCCGATCGTCTCCAGCGACATTGTCACCGACCCGTCGTCGTGCATCTTTGACTCCGGCCTGACCTACGTCAACGGCAACATGGCGAAGGTCGTCGGCTGGTACGACAACGAGTGGGGCTACTCCTGTCGCCTCGTCGACCTGGCCACCCTTGTCGGCAAGACGCTCTGACCACACCGTGAAGAGCGCACACGACCTGATCCTGGCTGGAGATCTGCGCGGGAAACGCGTCCTGGTCCGAAGTGACCTGAACGTTCCGCTCGATGGCGACGGCAACATCACAGACGATGGTCGGGTGCGGGCTTCGGTTCCCACCATCAAGGCGCTGACCGGGGCGGGTGCACGCGTTCTCGTGTGCGCCCATCTCGGCCGGCCGAAGGGTGCACCCGAGGCCAGGTACTCCCTGGCGCCGGTGGCCCGCCGGCTGCAGGAGCTGCTCGGGGCGCCCGTCGCCTTCGCCACTGACACCGTGGGGCCCTCTGCCCGCTCTGCTGTCGCAGGGTTGGCAGACGGGCAGGTAGTACTCCTGGAGAACCTGCGGTTCAACCCGGGGGAGACGTCCAAGGATGATGGCGTCCGTGGCGGCTTCGCCGACGAGCTGGCATCCCTGGCAGACGTCTTCGTCAGCGACGGGTTTGGCGTCGTGCATCGCAAACAGGCCAGCGTGTTTGACGTGGCGCAACGACTGCCGCACGCCGTAGGAGGGCTCGTTCAGCGGGAGGTCGAGGTGCTGCGGCGCCTCACCGAGTCGGTCGAGCGCCCCTACGCCGTCGTGCTCGGCGGCGCCAAGGTCAGTGACAAGCTGGGCGTGATCGCCAACCTGATGCAGACCGCCGATCGCCTGCTGATCGGCGGTGGCATGGTCTTTACGTTCCTGGCGGCCCAGGGCCACGAGGTTGGTCAGAGCCTTCTCGAGGCCGATCAGATCGATGTGGTCAAGGGCTACCTTGCGCAGGCTCAAGAGCGTGGCGTCGAGATCATCCTGCCGACCGATATCGTTGTGGCGGAGGCGTTCTCGGCCGATGCGGAGCACAGCGTCGTCCCCGCAGACAGCATTCCAGCCGACCAGATCGGCCTTGACATCGGTCCTGAGTCGGCTAGGGCGTTCGCGGCCAAGCTGATCGACGCCCGCACTATCTTCTGGAACGGCCCGATGGGTGCCTTTGAGATGGCTCCCTTTGCCGCTGGCACCAACGTTGTTGCCCAGGCGCTGGTCGACGCCAGCGCCAAGGGCGCGCTGACGGTGATCGGCGGTGGCGACTCCGCTGCAGCCGTACGTCAGCTGGGCTTCCAGGACAGCCAGTTCGGGCACATCTCAACCGGTGGAGGTGCCAGCCTGGAGTACCTCGAGGGCAAGGCGCTCCCCGGCCTTACAGTCTTGGAGGGCTGAAACCCATGGCAAACAAGAACACCACCTCATCGAACCGCACGCCACTGATGGCGGGCAACTGGAAGATGAACCTCGACCATCTGCAGGCCACCCACCTGGTCCAGAAGCTCGACTGGACACTTCGCGACGCCAAGCATGACTACAGCGCCGTAGAGGTCGCCGTCCTGGTGCCGTTCACGGACCTGCGTAGCGTCCAGACCCTTATCGAGGGCGACAAGCTGCGCATCCGGCACGGAGCACAGGACCTGTCGGTGCACGACGCGGGCGCCTATACCGGGGAGATCTCTGGAGAGTTCCTGTCCAAGCTGGGCTGCACCTATGTCGCCGTGGGCCACAGTGAGCGCCGGCAGTACCACGCCGAAGATGACACCGTCGTGGCCGCCAAGGTCAAGGCGGCATACCGTCATGGGCTCACCCCGATCCTGTGCTGCGGCGAAGGTCTGCCGGTTCGCCAGCAGGGAAAGCAGGTCGAGCACGTCCTGGCACAGGTCGACGCCGCGCTGAACGGTGTCACGGCCCAGCAGGTGGCCTCGATCGTCATCGCCTATGAGCCGATCTGGGCCATCGGGACTGGCGAGGTGGCGACACCGGCCGACGCACAGGAGGTTTGTTCAGCCATCCGGACAAGGTTGGCCGAGCTCTATTCCGGCGACATCGCCGACGGCGTTCGGGTCCTGTATGGCGGTTCGGTCAAGGCGAACAACGTGGCCGCGATCATGGCCCAGACCGATGTGGACGGAGCGCTGGTAGGTGGTGCTGCGATCGTTGCAGAGGAGTTCGTGTCGATCTGCCGTTACCGTGACCACGTCAGCGTCACCTAGTTCTCGTTGCCTCGCGGTTTGACCGCGAGGCAAGGTGGCGATGTGTGGACCGTCAGGTATCCTGTGCCCTGGGTCGTGCTGGCGCGACCGCACTGACTTCGAACCAGATTGGGTCTAACTTATGTGAATGTCGTGAAGATCGGGTTGCAGGTCTTGCTTGTCCTGTCTGGTCTGCTCCTTACCCTGTTGGTCCTGCTGCACAAGGGTAAGGGCGGTGGCCTATCGGACATGTTCGGCGGAGGCATGTCCAGCACCATGAGCGGTTCGTCGGTCGCCGAGCGTAACCTCGACCG
>Ga0075520_1000340_pt1 | contig 19965 bp, 16 predicted proteins | sample NGEPerB_FD_75100 | JGI IMG/M metagenome (GOLD analysis project Ga0075520, IMG submission 75100) | Arctic peat soil microbial communities from the Barrow Environmental Observatory site, Barrow, Alaska, USA - NGEE PermafrostAB12-B | ecosystem: Environmental > Terrestrial > Soil > Wetlands > Peat ... | reverse complement strand
AGCGTGGGCCGCTCCCCGAACGCAAAAGGACCCGGTCGAGCGTGCGAGAGGACCAAGGACTCGAACGCGTCAAAGCCCACCCGGATCCAGTTCGCGCACCATTCGTTCACCGCAGCGTCATCGGCGCCGAAACGATGTCGAAGCGTCTCCAGGATGCGCCGATTGTTGACCGGATGGATGTCGCGGCCCACGATTGCGGCCAGTGCCCTGACTGCGGCCCGCTCGTTCGGGTTGGAAGGCAACAGCGGCGGGTCCGGATAGCGTTCCTCCAGCCATTCAATGATGGCCGGCGACTGGATCAGGACGTTCCCGTCGACGTCGAGTGCCGGCACCAACTGCTGTGGGTTGACCACCTTGTAAGCGTCGCCCAGATGCTCCTCCTTGCGCAGGTCGACAGCCACCTGTTCATAGGTCAGCCCCTTGAGGTTCAACGCGATGCGCAAGCGGTGCGATGTGCCGCTGCGGAAAAAACCATAGAGCTTCAAGTTGTTGGCTCCGCGGTGGGGGCCGCCGTGCTCGCCGCGGCCCGTAGATCGTGTGTAGTCATCCTTGCCTTCCTGAATGCGGCGAGAGTTCCGTCAGTCGATCTGCAGGTACACGCGCTGCCTCTCGACCTTCACGTGGTAGCAACGAAGTGCGTCCGTCACCGGTTCGCATAGCGGTTTGCCGTCGCGCACGTCAAACTTGCCCTGATGCAGCGGGCACTCGATTTCGTGGCCGTCGAGGAAGCCGTCGCACAGACGCGCGTGGCCGTGCGTGCAGAGATTGTCGGTGGCGTAGATGGCCTCGCCCACGGTGTAGATCGCGATGTCGCGGCCGGCGACGCTCACGCCCACCACGTCGTCGGTCGGAAGTTCGTCGGCCGCCAGGGCTTCAATCCAGTTCATGTCGCTCATCGTCAGATCGGATAGATGATGGAATTGGGGATCATTTCGCTGTCGTAGATGCACTCGCGGCGGGCGAACTTCAGCCCATCCGGCGTGCGAGCGACCACATCGAAGTAGCGGCCGACGTTGAACACCGTCGACGGCTCGGACAGCTTGGTACGGAACACTGCGTAATTGGCCTCGCACTCGAAGCGCCCGGGTTCGGCGCGCCGCACGATCGGCGCACCCACCACGTGGCGCTGGTAGTAGGGATCGTGGAACAGTGTCTCCTGGATGCCGTAGACGCGGTCGCGCAGCATGCCCTTGCTCGTGAACGACAGCGTCGCTAGCGGGAAGCCGCGCTCGTGGTTCTCGCGCGGCTGCAGGCGGTAGACGCAGTCGTCGGTGAAGAACTCGGGCCACAGGTCCCAGTTCCCGGAGTCGACCGCACTCGCGTAGTCGGAGTAGAGCTGGGTCAGAGCTAGCCAGTCCTCGAAGTGGATGTTCGTCGCCATTGCTTGGACCTCCATCACGCCTCCATCACTTCACGCCAGTAGCGGTACATGCCGCGGATCAGCGTCTCGGTCACCATGTGCTCGGTGTTCTCGACCTCTCGGCCGCCCAACTCGGCCACGGTGCGGTGGAAGGGCTTGCTCTCGAAGGCCTGCTGCGAGAACTCGATCACCTCGCCGTCGTCGGCCGAGACGAAGCCGGCCGGCCCGAACAGGTTGGCCTGGCGCAGCCGGCGCTGCGTCATCTCCTCGCTGTCGTCCTCGAAGCCGAAGTGCGTCCACACGAAGTCGAAGCTGCCGTGCCCGTTGGGTTGGATGTGGCGCGTCGAGACGCTGTTGACCTGCTGCTGAAAGATAACGCTTGGGAAGATGGTCGTCATCACCGCCGTCGGCCCGCCCCACCAGGGCTCGGGCACGATGTCGAGGAAGCTCGGGTCGTGCAGCTGCATGCTCTCCTTGAAGCTCGACACTTGCGTCACCTGCTCTGCTTTGCCGCCGCTCCCGCGCGTGGAGATCATCGCGGCATGCCGATGGCGTTCGTCCATGCGCAGTTGCGACTTGTTGTCGGCGCGCCAGAGCCCGAAGGTCACAAACCAGGTGTGCAGCAAGCCCGGGTGGTACGGGTCCTTGATGTTCTCCTGCATCAGCTTCCAGTTGCCCGGGATGCGCTGGCGGTTGTAGCCGAGGATCTTGAGCTTGCGGCCGTTGAACAGGCGGTCGAAGTAGCCGAGGATGGTGGGCCCGAGGTAGTCCTCGAGGGGCTCGACGTCCGGGTCGAAGGAAGCGAAGACGACGCCGCCGCGCGTGGCGACCTTCAGCTTGGTCAGCCCGTGGTCACTGGTCTTGAAGTCCGCTGGCATGCCGCCGTGCACCTGACCATCCTGTTTGACGCCGCGGCGGAAGGGCACGCCCTGCAGGTCGCCCTTGAGCGTATAGCTCCACTGGTGGTACGGGCAGACGAACTCCTTGCGATTGCCGTTGCGTTCACGGCAGAAGCGCATGCCGCGGTGGGCGCAGACGTTCTCGACCACTTTGATCGAGCCATCAGCGTCGCGCACCAAGATCACCGACCGTTCGCCGACGACCGTGCGCTTGTAGTCGCCAGGATTCGGCACCTCGGCTTCCAGGCCCACGTAGCACCAGTGGTCCTTGTAGAAGAAGCGCTCGAGTTCGCGCTTGTAGAGCTCCTCACTGGTGTAGACAAGGAAGGGAATGCGGTGGGTGCCCTCGCCCTCCCAGTGTGCTTCCCTAGGGAAGACCGTCGACGTCTCGCTCATGGCTGCCTCCTTGGTGGATGGGTCTGGTCGTCAGGCCTCGACATTGACCTCGATCTCGCCGAGACCGGCGATCGCGCCGCGCATCGTGTCGCCGGCGACGACGGCATTCACGCCCTCGGGCGTGCCAGTCATGATGATGTCGCCGGCCTCCAGGACCTCGTACTGCGACAGGTAGGCAATGCACTCGGCCACGGACCAGATCAGCTTGGCGATGTCGGACGACTGCCGCGGTTGGCCGTTGACGGTGAGCGTGATGGCTGCGCTGGACGGATGGCCAACATCTTCGGCGCGGTACAGCGGGCCGATGGGCGCGGACTTTGCGAACGACTTGCCGAACTCCCATGGCCGCCCTTTGTCGCGCGCCTCGAGCTGCAGATCCCGGCGGGTCATGTCCAGGCCGACTGCATAGCCGTAGACATGCGCCAGCGCGTTCGCGATTGAAATGTCGCTGCCGCCAATGCCGATGGCGACCACGAGTTCGATCTCATGGTGGTAGTTCTTGGTCTTGGGCGGATACGGCACGCTGGTCGGCCGCGTGGCATCCACGACGGCGGCCGACGGTTTCATGAAGAAGAAGGGCGGCTCACGGTCCGGGTCTTTGCCCATTTCACGGGCGTGGGCCGCGTAGTTGCGACCGACACAGAAGACGCGGTGGACGGGAAAGCGCTCGTCGCGCCCGGCGACGGCGAGCGTGTACAGCGGGGGGGCCTGGACGGCGAGTTTCATGGGGAGTCTTTCAAGGAGAGATTTCAAAGACGTTGCTCGCGCCACAGGCCGAGCGCCTGCTGAACCGGGCGGTCGGAGAAGCTGAACATCAGCGCATCGCGATCGGCGCGCAACTGCAGCGTGTGCCAGGAAGGTACGACGAACACGTCGTTCTCCTGGAAGCGCCAGGTCTGGTCGCCGACCTTGGCCTCGCCGGCCCCTTCGAGGCAAACGTGCACGGTGCCGTCCGTGCAGCGGTAAGGGGTGGTTTCGAAGCCTGCGGGCAGCCACTGCGCAAAGGCACCGATCGTCGGCATCGGCGACGCACCGGTGGCCGGGTTCACGTAGCGGAGCTTGAAGCCGTGATGGCTGTCCGGCTCGCCGTGTGCGATGCCCTTCAGCGCCGCCCGCGTGCGTTCGAACGGGTAGACAAAGACGCGCGTGGGTTCCGCCGGCTTCGGTTGATAGTCCAGTGGCACCATGTTCGCGCCGTAGCGCGCGAGCGCATCGCCTTCGGGCCGCAGGGGCTGTTGGGAGGACTGATCGCTTTTCTCGGCGAACCCTGCGTCGAGGAATCGGACGATCGGAATGTCCAGCCCGTCGAGCCAGACGACCGGCTGGTCGCCCAAGTTGCCGTGGTCGTGCCATGTCCACGCCGGCGTGATGATGAAGTCGCCGCGGCGCATCGTCGTGCGTTCTCCGTCCACCGCCGTGTAGGCTCCTTCGCCGTCGAGCACGAGCCGAAGTGCCGACTGGGTGTGGCGGTGGGCCGGCGCCACTTCGCCCGGCATGATCAGTTGCAGGCCCGCATACAGCGACTGCGTGATGCACGATTGCCCGCGCAGCGCCGGGTTCTCTAGGATCAGGACGCGGCGTTCGGCTTCCTCGGCGCTGATCAGGCGGCCCGCCTCCATCACTTGGTCGCGGACCTCGGCGTAGCGCCACAGCGCCGGCCGTACGGGCGTGCGCGGCTGCGGCGGCACCAGCGCACCGAGCACCTCCCACAGCGGGGTCATACCTCGGGCGCCGATGCGCTCGTAGTAGGCGGCGCGTTCGCGCAGCGCGTCGGGTGGAAGTTTCGCGGCATGCATCGATTTCTCCTCAGTTGCCTTGGGTGTAGAACGCATCGGCGTAGACGTGTTCAGGGGCGATGCCCTTGTGCCGCGCCAGCACCGCGGCGGCTTCGACCATGGGCGGCGAACCGCAGAGGTAAGCGCGCCAGCCACTCAGGTCCCCGAGATCCTTCTCGATCGCATCGGTGACGAGACCGCATCGCTCGGTGCCCGGATCGCCGCCAGAACTGACCACGACGTAGACGGCCAGGCTGGGGTGGTCGCGCTGCAGGGCCTTCAGCCAGGCCAGGCCGTAGATATCGCGCGGCGAGCGCACGCCGAAGTAGAGGTGGATCGGATTGCGCATACCGGCGCTAACGGCCCCCCGCAGGATCGACAGGATGGGCGCGAGACCTGTGCCCCCAGCAACGCACAGCATCGGCCCTTCGTGCTTGCGACGCAGATAGGCCGACCCGAGCGGTCCGCTGACGCGCACCGTGTCGCCCGGCTTCAGATCCCGTGCGATGTAGCCGGTGACCCGACCGTCGGGTACGAGGCGAACATGGAACTCGAACTGTCCATCGGTGCATTGGCCCGCCATCGAGTAAGGGCGGATATGTTCGGGCGTGAACTGCAACTGCACGTACTGGCCCGGCGAGAACTCGATTGGCTTGGCGGGCTCGATCAGCAGACGCTTGATGTCGTGCGTCATGTCCTCGATGGCGGTCACCGTGCCCTTGACGATCCGGGCGCGGTGGACCACGACCTCGTCGGGTTCCGGAATCTCGATCGTGCAGGGCTCGGTGATGTAGGTGCGGCATGCCAGGACGTAGGCGTCGGCCCCATCCAGAGGTCGCTGTTGCTCCCGGCCACCGTCGAGCACCTCGCCAGCGATCACCTTGCACCGGCAGGTGCCGCAGCGGCCAGCCATGCACGAGTACGACATCGGCACCTGAGCCGCCTGCAATGCTTCGAGCAGGTTGGCCCCCGGTTCGACCCGGATGACTCGGTTGAGAGGCTGGACGAGGACTTCCATGGCGTGACCGGAAGCGGTCGCAATTCAGATTGGGCATCTTCGCCATTCCAGGCCGATCAGCCAATAGAATTGCGTGAATGTTCTATATCACTAACAGTGATGGGATGGGACTGAATGGAACTTACCGATATCGACTTGAACCTGCTGGTGCTGCTCCAACAGCTGATGGTTGAGCGCCGGGTCTCGAAGGTGGCAGACAACCTGGGCCTGACCCAGCCGGCCGTCAGCAACTCGCTGGCCAAGATGCGGCGGCTCTTCGGCGACGAACTGTTCATTCGCACGCCTTCGGGCATGGTGCCCACGCCCTTTGCCGAGGAGCTCGCGGAGCCAGTGGGTTATGCACTCGGGATGATCCACAGCGGTCTCAACCAGCAGGCGCGCTTCGATCCGGCCGCTGTAATGCGTTCCATGACGATCGGCATGACGGATATCGGCGAGATCGACTTCCTGCCCTCGCTGGTGGAATTGCTGAGCCGGGTTGCTCCAGGCGTGATGCTCAACACCGTACGGAACACTGCCGTTAACCTGCGTGACGACATGGAATCCGGGAAGGTGGACCTTGCGATCGGGTTGCTGCCGCAGCTGAAGGCCGGGTTCTTCCAGCGGCGCCTCTTCTCGCAGCGCTACCTTTGCCTGTTCCGCCGCGGGCATCCGCTCGACAAGAAGAAGGTGACTCTGTCCGACTACCGGTCAGTGGAGCATCTCGTCGTGGTCTCCGCCGGAACGGGACACGGCAAGGTGGACGACCTGATCCGGCGGGCTGGTATCGATCGCGTCGTCCGACTCACCGTACCGCACTTCGTTGGCGTCGGCCACATCCTCCAGCGGACGGACCTGGTCGCGACCGTCCCGGAGCGGCTGGCGAAGACGCTGGCCGAGCCGTTCGGATTGGCCTATCTGCCGCACCCCGTCAAGCTACCCGAGGTCGCGATCAATGTGTTCTGGCATGCGAAGGTGCACCGCTCACCCGCAAACCAATGGCTGAGAGGGGTCGTGTTCGACCTATTCGGAGACGGCCAGGCCGAGCGGTCCGTACGACCGTCCGTGAAATCCGGTTCTTGAATACTCGCTATCGCAAGCAGCGCTGACTCACGGCCAAGCCTGAACGCAGCCTCGAGACCACGGAGGTGACTTGTCGAAGATTGCTCGCAGGCCAGTAAATACGCGCCCTATTGCAAGTTCGGCATTGGCTCAACCGAGAGGTCGGTGCCGCAGTCGATCTTCTTGTAGCGGTAGTCCAACTGGGACCTCGAAATGCCAAGCAGACCAGCTGCACGCGTGATGTTTCCGCCGGTCTGCTTGACCGCAGCTCGGACAAGCGCATCTTCCATCTCAGGCAGGCACCCCTTGCCCTGTAGAACCAGCACCTCCGCCAGCGCAGATACAGAAGTGGAGAAGCCATCCTGAAGGGGCAAGGCAGCTTGGTCAGTGTCGATTTCAGTATTCGTGGCGAGTCGACCCATGCGGCCAACGCCGAAGTAGCCTGGCGACGCCAACGTGTCGTCGGCGTTCGATAGATGATGAATGTCGAGCAGTTCGTCGCCCTGGACCATGATCACGCCACGTTCCAGCACGTTTTCCAGTTCTCTGACATTGCCCGGCCAGGTGTGATGAATGAGGGCCTGCATCGCACGGGACGCAATGCCCGACAGGTTGCGCCCGTGACGCTTTGCGAAGCGCGTCAGCAACGCGTCGGTGAGCAATGGAATGTCGTCTCGACGTTCACGCAACGGCTGCACGACAATGGGAAAGACGTTCAAACGGAAGTACAGATCCTCTCGAAACCTTCCCTCTCGTACCGCCAACTTCAAGTCCTCGTTGGTGGCCGCAATCACCCTCACGTCGGTCAAAATGGTCTTGTTGCTGCCAAGGCGCTCCAGTTCACCGTTCTGCAGCACGCGCAGGAGCTTGCCTTGGGCGGTCATGCTCAGGGTGCCAATCTCGTCGAGAAACAGCGTGCCGCCGTTGGCCGCTTCGAATCTCCCTGGGCGAGAGTGCGTTGCCCCCGAGAACGCGCCACGCTCCACACCAAAGAGCTCAGACTCGACCAACTGCTCCGGGATGGCAGCGCAGTTCACTTCGACGAACTGCGTGTTAGCTCGCCCGCTTCGCCGATGAACTTCCCGCGCAATCAGGCTTTTGCCGACACCACTTTCGCCGAGTAGCAAGACAGTGGCCTGAGTAGGTGCCACACGGTCAATCTTGTGCTGCAACACATAGAAAGAGGTCGAAGCTCCGACGAATGCCGGTTCCGACGTCGACACACCTTGCATGACTGGCATTGGCCAGGGTGCGACGTCATTGTTGTTTGGATCAAGTCGCATGCTCAGCGGGACATACACGCGGGGAGGCGGAGAGGGCTCTGGCAGAAGGAAGCGCAGATCATCTTCAGCGTCTTCCCACTGCGACGTCGGCTTGGCGATGATCCTGCAATGAGCGCTCCCTGACGCCCGGCACTCAACTTCACGCACAAGAATGCTTCTGCCTGCACACTGGCTGAGGTAGCCAGAGGAATACCCGACGGCGTTCCAGCAGACTGCGTGCGACCCGACGCCGTGCTTGGCAATGTGCACTTCGTCTTCCAGCGAGTCTTTCCAGATCGCTTCGCCGTAGTACTTCTCGCTGCGCAGGTTTCCGGCTGTAAGCCCTCTTCCCACATGCTCTGGCAGCAGGTAGCCATGGAGTGCATGCATCATGCCGCCTGTGTTGAGCACGTCACTCAATGACGCATTGGGTCCTGCGGCCTTCAGCGCATCTTCGGCATCGCGTTGGCCTGCCGCGTAGTAGATGCGACTCAACAGCCCGCGCGTCATATCGATCCCCAGAGTAGCGATCAGTTCTTCTCGCAGGGCAGAGAAGGTCTCCGCCTGGACCAGCACGACGCGGCGTTTGTCCATCCAGATCCGGCCCTCGTCGGGCGAAAAGCGCAGCCTCGTGGCGAGTTCTCGTATCTGGGGCAACTTCATGTCAACGACCACGCTCGGCAGTTCGATGCTGGTTGTTGCCGGCTGGCTAGCTGGAATGTTCACGGGAGGCCTAGTGGGTTCGGGTCTGACGGCAACGGATGCAGCCTGAGAGGACTTCATGAATTTGAGAAGTCTACAGGAGTGACTTCACGAAATTCAGAATTCCTTGGCATTCTGTCCGGAGTCGAGAGCGGCTCGCATCCACGAACACTTGCTCAAATTTCAGGGTTTGCACTTAGTTTTGACCTCTAGATGGCTTGACTGTGATCTCTGGATAGGGGTTTTCCCGCGATTCTTGATCGTCGTCGGCCAGGTGGCACGCTCTTGGCATTAGAGGGAGCCAGGATCGAATTTTCTACACCCGCACCCACACAGTCTGTCGGCTCGGATGGCCCGCAGCGACAAAAAAGAGACAAATGCATGGCATCCATCTCCAACCTTGGCTACCTCGTTCTCGGAGTCAGCAACCTCGATGCGTGGGAGAAATTTGCCGTCGATGCGATCGGATTGCAGGTTGGCCGTCGAGTGCCCGGCAAATCACTGGCCCTCCGTATGGATGACTACGAACAGCGCATCCTCCTGGAGAAGAGCGGCGACGATGATCTCTTGGCCGCGGGCTGGGAGTTGGACACCGAAGTGGAGTTGGACGCGTTTGTCGCTCGACTGAAGGAACTTGGCGTGAAGGTCAGCGAAGGCGGCCCTGAGTTGAAGGCCGATCGCCGTGTCGAGCGCATGTTCCACTGCGACGACCCGAACGGGATCAGGCACGAGTTCTACGCCGGCGCGCAGCGCGCAGCGATGTCAGACGTGTTCAGGTCCAAGGTGCTGATGGGGCACTTCTCGACTGGGCGTCTCGGTGTCGGCCACTATGTGGCAGCAGCCAAGGACGCACGGGAAACGGCTGACTTCTGCAAACAAGTGCTGGGCGTCAAGGTCAGTGACTACATTCGCGGCGAGCTCGCGCCGGGAAAGGTTTTGGACGTCACGTTCTTCCATACGCAAACAGGGCGGCATCACTCTGTCGCCACAGCGAAGATCCCCTTTCCGTACCCGAAGCGCATTCACCACATCATGGTCGAGGTGTCGGACATGAACGACGTGGGCCTGGCCTTTGACCGCTGCGTGAAGGCGGGTTACGCCATCAACATGGACCTGGGTCACCATCCGAATGACCAAATGTTTTCGTTCTACGTTCACACGCCATCTGGCTTCCTGCTGGAGTTTGGCTCGGGCGGCATTGTTGTCGACGACGCCAACTGGGAGATCAAGAGCTTCACGCAGCTCAGCGACTGGGGTCACCACCATCCCGGCCCCAAGCAGCCCGCAGTGGCCTGAGGCACGAGCGGCACTGAAGGCTTGCGATCTCACCGAACGAGTGACTTACCGAAATGATTGATGACAGCGCGATTGCGCCCGCAGCGGATGAGCTGTTTACAGCCTTTCAAAAGGCGGTGCCGATAAGCCCCTTGAGTGGGCGCTGGCCCGACCTGAGCATCGATGATGCGTACGGCATCCAGCAGCGCCTGGTTGGGCGACGCGTTGCAGGTGGGGCTCGAGTTGTCGGCAAGAAGATAGGCGTGACCAGCCAGGCTGTGATGAACGCACTCGGGGTGAATCAGCCTGACTTCGGAATCTTGCTGAGCGACATGCTCTTTCAACGTGGTGCAGAGATTTCGATGGCGTCTCTGATCCAGCCCAAGGCCGAAGGTGAGATCGCGTTTGTCCTCAAGCGCGATCTCGTGGGTCCCGGTCTTACGGCGGTCGACGTCTTGATTGCCACTGAGGGGGTTATGGCGTGCTTTGAAATCGTCGACTCCCGCATCCGTGACTGGAAGATCAAGATCCAGGACACCGTTGCCGACAACGCGTCTTGCGGCGTCTTCGTGCTGTCTGATCGTCTAGTTCCGATCGCGTCTGCAAACCTTTACAGCTGCGGCATGGTCCTGGAACGGAACGGGCAGATTGCTGGCGTTGGGGCTGGCGCGGCAAGCATGGGTAGTCCGGTAAATGCCGTAGTCTGGCTTGCCAATACCCTGGGTCGCCTGGGCGTTCCGCTGATGGCAGGCGAGGTGATCCTGTCGGGCGCGCTTTCAGCCATGGTTCCTGTCCAGGCTGGTGATCAGCTGCGCCTTGAGATCGATGGCATCGGCGATTGCTCAGTTCGCTTCACGCCCTGAAGCATCAATCTACAAGGCAAGCGACGCCCCTCCCATGAGTACGAAGATCAAGTGCGCCCTGATTGGGCCCGGCAATATCGGCACCGACCTGCTGGCCAAGCTCAAGCGCAGCGCTGTGTTGGAGCCGGTGTGGATGGTGGGCATCGACTCCGAGTCCGACGGTTTGAAGCGTGCCCGCGAGATGGGCATCAAGACCACCGCCGAGGGCGTGGACGGGCTCGTGCCGCACATGAAGGCTGACGGCGTGCAGATCGTCTTCGACGCCACGTCAGCCTACGTACACGCCGCGAATTCGCGCAAGGTCAATGCCGAAGGCGCGCTGATGATCGACCTCACTCCCGCAGCCATCGGTCCCTACTGCGTGCCGTCGGTCAACCTTGCCGAGCATGTGGGCAAGCGCGAGATGAACGTCAACATGGTCACCTGCGGCGGTCAGGCCACCATCCCGATAGTCGCGGCCGTCTCGCGTGTCCAGGCCGTAGCCTACGGCGAGATCGTCGCCACCGTCGCCTCGCGCTCGGTCGGCCCCGGCACGCGCAAGAACATCGACGAGTTCACTCGCACTACTGCGGGCGCAGTCGAGAGAGTCGGCGGTGCCAAGAAGGGCAAGGCCATCATCATCATCAACCCGGCCGAGCCGTCGCTGATCATGCGCGACACAGTGCATTGCCTCACCGAAGGCGAGCCCGACCGCGAAGCCATCACCGAGAGCGTCCACGCGATGATCAAGGAGGTGCAGAAGTACGTGCCGGGCTACAAGTTGGTCAACGGCCCTGTCTTCGAAGGCAATCGCGTCTCGGTCTTCATGGAAGTCGAGGGCTTGGGCGACTACCTGCCAAAGTACGCGGGCAACCTCGACATCATGACCGCCGCAGCGGCCCGCACCGCCGAGATGTTCGCCGAGGAAATGCTTGCCGGCCACCTCACCCTCGAAGCCGTCGTGGCCTGAGCCGGAAGTAGAACCCCGCCATGAGCAAGCTGCAAGGCAAGAAGATAACGGTGCATGACATGACGCTGCGCGACGGCATGCATCCCAAGCGCCACCTGATGACGCTCGACCAGATGAAGTCGATCGCGCAGGGTCTGGACGACGCGGGCGTGCCGCTCATTGAAGTCACCCACGGCGACGGCCTGGGTGGCTCCAGCGTCAATTACGGCTTCCCGGCGCACACCGACGAAGAGTACCTCGGCGCCGTCATTCCGCTGATGAAACAGGCCAAGGTCTCGGCTCTGCTGATCCCCGGTATTGGCACGGTCGACCACTTGAAGATGGCACGCGAACTGGGCGTGCACACCATCCGCGTGGCCACCCACTGCACCGAGGCGGACGTCTCAGAACAGCACATCACCGTGGCCCGCACGATGGACATGGACACGGTGGGCTTCCTGATGATGGCGCACATGAACAGCCCCGAGGGGCTGGTCAAGCAGGCCAGGCTGATGGAGAGCTACGGCGCCAACTGCGTCTACGTCACCGACTCGGCCGGCTACCTGCTGCCCGACGGGGTGAAGGAGCGCATGAGCGCGGTTCGCGAGGCGCTCAAGCCCGAGACGGAACTGGGCTTCCACGGTCACCACAACCTGGCCATGGGCGTGGCCAACAGCATCACGGCGATCGAGTGCGGCGCCACGCGGATCGATGCCGCTGCCGCGGGCCTGGGCGCTGGGGCCGGCAACACGCCGATGGAGGTGCTAGTGGCAGTGTGCGACCGCATGGGCATCGACACCGGGGTGGACGTCTGGAAGATCCAGGACGTGGCGGAAGACCTGGTCTTCCCGATCATGGACTTTCCAATCCGTATCGACCGCGATGCGCTCACGCTGGGCTACGCAGGTGTGTACGGCAGCTTCCTGCTGTTCGCCAAGTGCGTGGGTGCGAAGTACGGCATCCCGCCACGCGACATCCTGGTTGAGCTGGGCCGCAGGAAGATGGTCGGAGGCCAGGAGGACATGATCGAGGACACCGCGTTGACCCTAGCGAAAGAACGTGACCTGAAGCATGCCATCACCGCATCCTAAAAGAATGCATCAGAGATCCGTAGCATAGGAGGAATTGGATGAGCGAATACACCGAAGTCGCAACTAGCAAGTTCGTAACGATCAATGAGCCGGGCTTAGAGCGCTTCAAGATTCACTACAACGAGGCCGGCAACGGAGAAGCTGTAGTGATGCTGCACGGCGGCGGACCTGGTGCTAGCGGCTGGAGCAACTTCTACAAGAACATTGGCCACTTGGCCGATGCCGGCTTCCGCGTAATCTTGTTGGATTGCCCAGGCTTCAATAAGTCGGGCGAGATTGTCTCGGATGTCGTGCGGCCGCTGCTGAACGCGCGAGCCGTTAAGGGAGTGCTAGACACCTTGAAGATCGACAAGGCGCACCTGGTCGGCAACTCTCTGGGTGGCGCGACGGCACTGCACTATGCGCTCGAGTTTCCGGAGCGCCTGGATCGATTGGTCCTGATGGGGCCCGCCGGAATGGGGCACAGCTTCATGCAGCCGAATCCCCAAGAGGGCATCAAGCACATGATCAAGCTGTACCGCGAGCCGAGCTACCAAAACTTCGTGAACATGCTTGAAGTGTTCGTCTTCGATCCTAGTGCAATCACCGAGGAACTCCGCAAGGGCCGGTGGGCCAACATCGAAAGCAATCCGGCACATCTCAAGAACTTTCTCGCCAGCACCGAGTTAGCTCCTATCGCGGGGTGGGATGTCTCGGCGCGCGTGAAGAACATCGCCCACAAGACGTTGGTCACCTGGGGACGCGACGACCGCTTCGTGCCAATTGACAGCGGTCTGAAACTGATCAACTCCTTGGTCGATGCTCAGCTTCACGTGTTCTCGCGCTGTGGCCACTGGGCTCAGTGGGAACATGCAGATTCCTTCAACCGTCTGGTGAAGGACTTTCTCGTGAACTGAGTTTACGAATCCGCGCACTGAGTGCGCAATAAGCGTTCCCGGAACCCTCGACGACGCGGCGAGCAATCGCTGTGCGGACGAGTATTGCCTTCACGGCTGATACACGCGCTAAGCGCGATCAACTTAGCAGCTATCGCCAAAGCTGCCGGTGAAGAATAAGTAGGGCGCAGTAGCAATATAAGGAGCCAACTATGATGAAGCGTCGCGTCCAAAGTCTCAGATGTTCTCACGCAGGTGTGGCAAAGCGATCTAGTTCAATCGCCGCTATTTCAATAGTCTACGCCTTGGTGTTCTCTCAGGGCACTCTCGCCGCAGAAATTGAAGGAACGGGCGACATCAAGGTGCGCTGGGATAACACCTTCAAATACTCGGCCGCGTGGCGCCTGAACGAAGCAGACCCGTACGTTGCCAACTATAGCGGAGCGCAGCCGAACACGGACTTCGGTGATCTGTCTTTCAGTAAAGGTCTCATCAACAATCGAGTCGACCTGCTTTCCGAACTCGACTTGGCTTACAAAAATGTTGGCGCACGAGTCTCAGGGGCTGCTTGGTACGACGACGTCTATCAAAAAGGCAGCAACGCATTTCCGGGCCTGATTCCAAATACACAGGCCGCGTTGCTTGGTGGACCAAATAATCAATTTCCAGCTGCGACAAAGAAGCTCATGGGGCGAGACGCGGAGATTGCCGACGCATTTGCGTATGGCAAGTTTGAACTTGGCGATCAGACCCTCTCACTGCGCGTCGGCAAGCAAACCCAAATCTACGGTGAAACCCTGTTCCTTGGGGCTAACGGGATCGCGGCAGCACAAGGTCCCGTTGACCTGATCAAGGCCTTCTCGCAACCCAACGCGCAGTTCAAGGAAGTTGCCATGCCGGTGGGGCAGATTTCCGGCACTCTTGCTCTCAATCCAAAGCTGAGTGTCGGCGCCTACTACCAATACGAGTGGAAGCCGCTGCGTCTGCCAGCAGCCGGAAGCTACTTCAGTCCGGCTGACTTTGTAGGCGCTGGCGCAGATCTCCTACTGACGCCATTTGGCTGTGTTCCAGCTGGTCCTCAGAACAGCCCCAATTGCGGCTCACCTGGATATCCGTTCAACGCGTCGACTGGCGCTGCTACTCGTGGCGCGGACTTCAATGGATCAAACAGAGGGCAATGGGGAACGCAGATCAAGTTCAGTTACGACGACGTCGACTACGGCCTCTACGCGGTCAAATACGACGACAAGGCCCCTATTCCGGTCCTCAACGTTGGTTCGATTGCAACCGGCGGCGGAGGCTTCGGTGGTGGCGTCTACAACTTGATGTATGCAAGAGACATCACGGCATATGGCGCAAGCTTTTCCACCGTCCTGCTCGGTGCAAACGTGGCAGGAGAGATATCAACCCGTAGAAATGTTGGGCTTGCAGTCCCGGGTGACTTGATCATCAATTCGTCTGTGGTCAATGCAGACAATAAGGACAACACGCCGTACGCACGCGGCAACTCTCTGCACGCCAACTTTTCGACAATTGTTCTGCTGCCTGGCAACAGTATTTGGAGTGTTGCAAGCTTTGTCGGAGAACTTGCATTCAATCGACTCCTTAGCGTGACCTATCACCCGCAACAAATGTTCGACCCTGTGAGTTCGACCCACACGCGGGACGCAACGTTTGGGCGGATCGTATTCCAACCTGAGTTCTTCCAGGTCATGCCGAGTGTGGATCTGCAATTGCCGGTTGGCATCGGCTACGGCATCAGCGGGCGCTCGGAGGTAGTCAGCGTGCTGCCAGAACACGGTGGCGATTTCAGTCTCGGCTTGAACGCGACCATCCAAGGCGTATGGAAAGCGGGCCTGAACTACACGACCTACTTTGGTAGTAAGGGGCCCGCTACTTCCCAGTCGTCCGTAGGTCCCTACGCCTCGTACAAGCAGTACTACCACGACCGCGACTTTGTGTCGCTCTCAATCCAACGCACGTTCTGAAGTTCAGGAGGTATCAGCATGTTCAAGCATCTAGTCATCGTCGCGGCGGTCGCGTGTATTTCGGCGCAAACCACCGTCCTCGCGGCAATTACGGCCGAGGAAGCAGCTCAACTCAAATCGAGTCTTACGCCGCTCGGTGCGGAGAAGGCGGGAAATGGAGACGGGACCATTCCTGCGTGGACTGGTGGCTATGTAAAGCCGCTCCCGGGAGCCAGCGACGGCAAGCACCCCGATCCGTTCGCAAATGAGAAGCCATTTGCCAGCGTCACCGCCCAAAACTTGGCTCAATACGCGGACAAGCTCTCAGAGGGCACCGTTGCGCTGCTCAAGAAGTACCCCAGCTATCGAGTGGACGTGTATCCAACACACAGAACTGCGGGAGCTCCGCAGCGGGTGTACGACAACACTTTCGCGGCAGCAACGCGCGCGAAGTTGACCCCAGACGGCCTTAGCTTCGAAGGAGCGTGGGATGCAGTGCCATTCCCGATTCCGAAGAGCGGGAACGAGGTCATGTGGAACCATCTGGTGCATCCTCACCCAGCGTCTGTAGACCTTATCTTTCAGGTATTTGTTGGGTCTTCTGACGGCAAGCAGTCAATGGCAACGAAGGGAGAGATGCACGAGCTCTCGACCTATTACCAGGCGGGCGGAAGCTCGGCGAAATTCAACAAAGTCTTCCAGATGTATAGATTCAACACGACGGCGCCGGTGTTCAAGGCGGGAGAGGCCGTCGTCGTGCACGAGTCGTTAGACATGTCCATTGACCCGCCAGCCTGGCAATATCTCGTCGGACAGCGGCGAGTGCGGCGTGCGCCGACGGTCAGCTACGACACGCCCGACTTCATGGCCTCGGGCGCGAACTACTTCGATGAGGTCTATGGTTTTCGAAGCAGGCTGGACAGGTACAACTGGAAGCTGATTGGGAAGCGGGAACTCTACGTTCCTTACAACACCAACCGTTTCTTCGAAGTCGGGCAGGACAAGGCGTTCGTACCGTTCCACACCAATCCGGACCAAGTGCGATGGGAATTGCATCGGGTATGGGTTGTTGAAGCAGCCCTTGCCCAAGGCAAGCGCCATGCGGTTCCAAAGCGTCGCTTCTACATCGATGAAGACAATTGGGCGGTACTGTTGGCTGATGGCTATGACGCCGAGGGGAAGCTATGGAGAGCATCCCAGGTGTTCAACATGATCGTTCCAGAGGCAGAAACGTTGTCCACTACCTTCACGGTCGTCTACAACTTACAGGCCAACACGATGTCCGCGGTGCAGTACGTCGACTTACTCAAGGTTGTTCCGCCGCCACCCGTGAGCTTCTTCTCAGGCGATGCAATGAGCCAGGACAGCGCCCGATAAATATCGGGCTACTTCGACAAGGTCGCCTGGCCTCTCCGTCGCGCTCGATGAAGCGTTCACCGCGTTGGATAGTCGACCCTTTGGCGGATAGGCATGTCTAAGAACATCGAAGTTTATATCGTGCCTGTGAAACGGTTGATCCAACTCACGCTCCTGGCTGCTTGCGTAGGGGTCGTATCTCCCTGCATCGCCGCCGACTTTGAGCCGCTCAGCCAACCGTCCCCTGTCAATTCGAAGTGGAATTCTTTGGTGCAGCTCGATGTGACGAGAGCCGGAACGAGACTCGTATGTGTGGGCGAGCGCGGGTTCGTCGGACTCTCCGACGACAACGGAACGTCATGGCGGCAGGCAAAGGTTCCCGTATCGACCACGCTCACGCACGTGGATTTTGTCGACCCGAAAGTGGGTTGGGCTGTCGGGCATAGTGGCGTGGTTTTAAAGACCGTGGATGGTGGTGAGAATTGGGAAAAGCAGTTTGACGGCTTCAGTGCCGCTAACACCGAACTCGCCTCGTCGAAGGCGATCGAGAATGTCTCGGAGACATCACAGAAGCGCGTCAAAGAGGCGCAGCGCCTCGTTGCCGACGGACCGGATAAGCCCTTCCTGTCAGTCCGGTTCTTCGATGCCCAAAGGGGCCTAATCGTTGGAGCCTACGGCCTTGCGTTTGAGACAGTAGACGGCGGCCGTACTTGGCAGTCGCTGGTCGATCGGATGGACTCTGGACGGAGCAGACATCTCTATGCGATTGATACGACAGGGGAACGAATCTTCCTTGCGGGCGAGCAGGGGGTTGTTCTCGCATCGAAGGATGATGGAAAGACATTCGCATCACTCCCTTTTCCTGGGAAGGGCACGGTGTTTGGCCTCGTTTCGTCGAATTCCACGCTGATCGCCTATGGATTGAAGGGAGCTGCGTATCGCAGTAGTGATCAAGGTGAGAACTGGGTCAGCATCGATTTGCCCAAGAGCACCATCACCACCGGTCTGCGCCTAACAAACGACGATATGGTGTTAGGTAACGAAGCGGGCCAACTGTTTGTTAGCAAGGATGGAGGTAGGACGTTCAAGCAGCTGAAGATTCGCAATCCTGATCCTGTCAGCAGTCTCACCGAAGCAGCGGATGGAGCAATTGTTCGAGCAGGTGTGCGCGGGGTGAGTCGCGTCGAAGTGGATGGCGAGGAGTCGAAGAAATGAGTCCGAGTGACGATCTTGCGGCGCATCCCGTCATCCGGCGCCTCGAGGACTTCGACTCCAACTCAGGGAACCTGATCGAGCGACTTCTGTTTAACAACCGGATTGTCGTGGTCTTTGCATGTGTCCTGCTCACTTTGGTGCTTGGATTCCAGGCTACGAAGCTCAAGCTGGGGGCTAGCTTCGAGAAGATGATCCCCACCAGCCATCCGTACATCGTCAACTATCTAAAACATAAGTCCGATCTGGCGGGGCTTGGTAACGTTATCCGGATCGCCGTAGAGACGAGAACTGGCGACATATTTGACGCTCAGTACCTGGAGACGCTCCGGAAAATCAATGATGAGGTCTTCCTCATGCCGGGCGTTGAGCGGCCCTACATGAAGTCTCTCTGGACTCCGGCCACGCGGTGGCTCGGTGTGACTGACGAGGGATTGGAAGGCGGACCGGTCATCGACGACGCGTACAACGGGTCGCGCGACTCCATGCAGAAGCTCCGGGCAAACGTCGAACGATCAGGTGAGATCGGAAATCTCGTTGCTGCCAACTTCAAGTCCACCATTATCCTTGTACCGCTGTTGGAGCGCGAAGATGGCACGGGCGCTCGGCTTGATTATCACGACCTTTCAAAGAGATTGGAGTCCCTTCGCAGCAAATACGAAAGCGACAAGATCAAGATTCACATCACTGGATTTGCCAAGATCATTGGTGATCTGATCGATGGCCTGAGGCAGGTTTTGGCCTTCTTTGCCCTGGCGATCGTGATCTGTGCAGTCGTCCTGCTTTGGTACACGAGATGCATCAGGAGCACGCTCCTGGTGGTGCTCTGCTCTCTTGTCGCCGTCGTGTGGTTGCTTGGCACATTGGCCACCATCGGCTACGTACTTGACCCGTACTCGATTCTGGTTCCGTTCCTGGTCTTTGCAATCGGGATAAGTCATGGGGCCCAGAAGATGAACGGGATCATGCAGGACATCGGAAGGGGCACCCATCAACTAGTCGCGGCGAGGTACACATTTCGCCGACTAATCGTGGCCGGATTGACTGCGCTGCTTGCCGATGGGGTCGGCTTCGCCGTTCTCATGGTCATTGCCATCCCTGTGATTCAGGATTTGGCTGTCACGGCGAGCGTGGGAATGGCGACGTTGATTATCACTAACTTGATCCTGCTACCGATCCTGCTTTCGCTAACGGGTGTCAGTGCGAGAGCCGCGCAGCGCAGTCTCAAGACAGAGCTCGCCGACGCCGATGACATCAATCATCAAAAGCACTGGCTGTGGGCGTTCTTAGATCAGTTCACTGGCCGCCGTTGGGCGCTAGGTGCACTAGCCGTCGCCCTGATGCTGGGCGCAGCAGGTGCCGACATCAGCTCGCGTCTGAAGGTTGGGGATCTCGATCCTGGTGCGGCGGAACTGCGTCAGGACTCGCGCTACAACCGCGACAACGCCTTCTTGACCGAAAACTATGCAGCCAGCAGCGATATCTTCGTGGCGATGGTCAAGACTCCTCCAGGGGAGTGCTCAACCTACGCAAACCTGCTGAAGACTGACGCTCTGGAATGGCGGCTTCAGCAGTTACCGGGCGTCGAGTCGACGAATTCTCTGGCGGCCCTCGCCAAGCGCGCCGCCGTGGGCATGAATGAAGGCAGCATGCTCTGGTACGAAATCCCCCGGGCGCAGGCGATGATCAACTCGATCGTGATCCGAGCCCCACGCGAACTCTTCAATTCAACTTGCGACCTCCTGACGGTCTATGTCTATCTTAAGGATCACAAAGCGGACACGCTGGGCTCCGTTGTCCAGACCATAGAAGGGTTCGCCTCGAAATACGACACGGCGAATGTGAAGTTCATCCAGGCGGCCGGTAGTTCGGGCATTGAAGCGGCGACCAACATCGTTGTTAAACAGTCCAACACCCTGATGCTGGTTCTTGTGTATACGGCGGT
>Ga0075520_1000339_pt1 | contig 19975 bp, 17 predicted proteins | sample NGEPerB_FD_75100 | JGI IMG/M metagenome (GOLD analysis project Ga0075520, IMG submission 75100) | Arctic peat soil microbial communities from the Barrow Environmental Observatory site, Barrow, Alaska, USA - NGEE PermafrostAB12-B | ecosystem: Environmental > Terrestrial > Soil > Wetlands > Peat ... | reverse complement strand
ATATAACATGATCGATGTATTAAAGAAATATTTAATTTTGCATTCATAATATTTAAAACCTATTGTATGTCAGGTCACAATAAATGGTCCACGATTAAAAGGAAGAAAGGGGCAACTGATGCCAAGAGAGGAAAGAAGTTCACCAAGATTATCAAAGAGATAGTTATTGCAGCAAAAGAGGCTGGAGGAGATCCTGATACAAATGCAAGGCTGAGGCTTGCAATCCAGAATGCAAAGGGCGCAAACATGCCCAAGGATAATATTGAAAGAGCCATCAAAAAGGCTGTTGGCGCTGATGCCGTAAATTATATTGAGATATCCTTTGAAGGCTATGCACCTCACGGTATTGCAGTCTTCGCCGAGTGCCTGACGGATAATAACAACAGGACAGTTGCTTCAATCCGGTCGGCTTTCAACAAATATGGAGGAAACCTTGGAACGAACGGTTCGCTTGCCTTCCTCTTCGACAGGAAAGGTATCTTCACTGTTGAAAAAGAAGGTCTTTCAGTCGATGATATGGAACTTGAAATGATCGACGCAGGAGCTGAAGATTTTGATGTTGATGGCGATACAATTACCATTACCTGTGCTAAGGAAAATTTTGGAAGCGTAAGCAAAAAACTCGCCGAGCTCGGCATTGAACCTCAAGAGGCAGCATTGAAAAGAATCCCGAATGACACCAAGAAGCTTGATGTCGATTCAGCAAAAAAGGTTCTCAAATTCATTGAAGTTCTTGAAGATGATGACGATATCCAGAATGTTTACCATAATCTTGAGATGACCGACGAACTGGCTGAGGCTCTCGAGTAGAACTGAAGTTCATGAAAAAAGTTTTTGTATTCTTATTTCTTGTTTTTCTTGGATTCTCCTGCAGGAAGGAGAGCAGCAGCTTTTTATGGGAGAAATCATTTGGTCCCGGCAACGCATACTATATATCATCTTCTCCCGATTCAGGAATAGTTGCCTGCGGCAAAGTAAGCGGAAGTCCTTTCCTCTTAAAGCTCTCGAAAGAGAAAATTTCTTTAATGGAATATACTTCTGGACGGGATGGCTTATTCGACAGGGCCTGGTACGACACTTCAGTGTTCATAGCTGCTGGCAGCAGCAACGGCGATATGTTGCTTGCAGCGATTAATAAGAATGGAAGAAAGCTTTGGGATACGATAATTTCGGCAGGATTCAATATTGATTTTACCAGGTTGTGCTATTCAGGCTCGGGCAGCTTTATAGCGGTCGGAACCGCCAGCGCTGATTCATCCGGCTTTGGTACAACCGGACTCCTGTTTCTGCAGTTCGACACAACAGGCCTTGTTCTCGGGAGAAAAGATGTGACATCCACAGGCCTCATCTCGGCTGGAGATCCGGTTCTTGATGCATCGGGAAATCTTTATATTCCTGTGACCAGGAAGAATGCAGGTTTGAAGACCAAAGCATCTTTATTAAAATATAATGTTGATTTAAATCAATTGTGGGCAACAGATCTATATAATAACATTGGCTTTAGTTCATCAGCCAATGGCGCAATTTCTGACGATGCCGGGAATATTTATATCTGCGGAAAGACAGAAGTATCAGGAACTTCGGGAACCCTCGAAAATTCCTTTGCAGCATCTTTGAGCAGCACAGGAAGTATAACCTGGAAAAAATACCTCGAGGATTCAAATTCCGGAAGCGCAATGCTGATAAATAATTCTGACATCCTGATGACACTCAGCAGGGACTGTTTTATTATAGATAAGACAAGATATGATGAGGTAAAAGATTCTGTCGCCTCCGAAGGGATTATAAGATGGTTCAGCGCATGTGATCCTTATAATACTGATGCTTTCGGATCAGGCTTCGATATTGATCCTGAAGGGAATATCATTGCAGCCGGATCGATGGCCGGAAAATTTTACCTGGCTGTTAAATCATCTTCACAATAACCGCTATCTTTGGCGCATGTTTCGAAAAATGTTTTTGCTTTTTGTGATTTCACTACTGACGGCAGGTTTCTGCGCTTCTCAATCATTTGTAAGAACTGCAGACATCTTCAAGCGAAGCGATTCTTCTGATAGATTGAACATAATCCAGAATCAGGCAATTGATACACTGTTAAACCGGTATATTCTTTCCAGTAAAAAGCAAAGAACAATGGATGGATCACAGGGAATGCAGGGCTTCAGGATACAGGTCTATTACAGCTCAGTTAGAAATGCACGTGACGAGTCGTCAAAAGCACGTGCTGAATTTATCAATAAATTTCCTGATATTATCTCCTATGCTGAATACCGTGAACCGGGCTGGTTTATGGTACGGGCAGGTGACTATAGGTCAAGGACAGAATGCTATAAGGACCTTCTGGATGTAAGGAAGGTATTTCCCAATGCATATCCGGTGCCTGCAGTAATTAATTTTCCCGACCTGATTAAAAAATAATTATGAGCGACCCGTTAAAACACGAATGTGGCATAGCAATGTTGAGGTTGCGAAAGCCCATTGAATTCTATATTGAAAAATATGGATCATGGGACTATGGCCTGCAGAAAATGTACCTGATGATGGAGAAGCAGCATAACAGGGGACAGGATGGAGCTGGTATTGCAGGAATAAAGTTGAATGTAGAACCCGGGAACAGATATATTTTCAGGCAGAGATCAAACAGGGCAAATCCTATAAAGGAGATTTTCGGCCTTATTTATGAAGATATTGAAAAAATAAGGTCAGCCCATCCTAAAGAATCAAATTCTGCCTCATTCGTTAAAGAAAATATTCCCTTTGCATGTGATATTTACCTTGGGCATCTGAGGTACGGGACATATGGAAATTATAATATCGACTACGTTCATCCTGTAAGCAGAGAGAATAACTGGAAATCTAAAAACCTCGTTATGGCAGGGAATTTTAATCTCACCAATGTGGGTGAGGTTTTCTCGAGCCTTATAAAACTAGGCCAGACCCCGGTGGATTTTTCGGATACTGTCACTATCCTCGAAAACATTGGGCACCGGCTCGATGAGGAGAACGAACGACTCTTCAGGCATTTCAAGGACCAGGGATATTCCAAGAAGGAAATATCTCCCATGATAGAAAAGAATCTTGACCTTGTAACTATCCTGTCAAAAGCAAGCAGGAACTGGGACGGTGGCTATGCAATGGCCGGCATGGTAGGTCATGGCGACGGTTTTGTAATGCGCGATCCGGCAGGTATAAGACCGGCTTTCTATTATGTTGATGACGAGGTGGTTGTGGTTGCGTCAGAAAGGCCTGTCATTCAGACTATTTTCAATGTCAGGACCGATGATGTAATGGAATTGCCACCTGCCCACGCACTTATTGTTAAGGCTTCCGGCGAATTCTCAGTCGATAAGATCAGGGAAGAAGCAGAAGTCCGAAAGTGTTCGTTTGAAAGAATATATTTCTCGAGGGGAACCGATAAGAACATCTACCGCGAAAGGAAAAAACTGGGTGAATTGCTTACTTATCCTGTCCTCAAGGCAGTAGACTATGATCTTGACAATACTGTTTTTTCGTATATCCCGAATACAGCTGAAAGTGCATTTTACGGACTGATTAAAGGAGTAGAAGATTACCTCAACCAATCGAAGATCGAGACCATATTAGACAAGCATAAAACACTTACCAGGGAGGCGCTTGAAACCATCATCAACAGGAGACCAAGAGTCGAAAAAATTGCTGTAAAGGATGCAAAGCTCAGGACCTTCATTACTGAGGATAAAGGCAGGGATGACCTTGTTGGACATGTTTATGATGTAACCTACGGTGTGATACGCCGGGGGAAAGATAATCTTGTGGTAATTGACGACTCTATTGTGAGAGGGACCACTCTTAAAAAAAGCATCATAAAGATCCTTGACCGCCTCGATCCCAGGAAAATAGTGATAGTATCGTCATCTCCTCAGCTGAGATACCCGGATTGCTATGGCATCGACATGGCAAAGCTTGGAGACCTTATTGCTTTCAGGGCCACCATTGAGTTGTTGAAGGAAAGGGGAAAGGAAGACCTGATGAAAAAAATCTATAAGGAAGCTAAAAAAGAGAATCAGAAACCCGTCGAAGAGATCAGGAACCTGGTAAGGGAGATCTACAAGCCATTCAGCCCCGATGAGATCTCAGGGAAAATATCCGAGATGCTCAGACCTGAAGAGATAAAAGCTGAAGTTGAAATAGTGTTTCAGTCAATTGAAGGTCTTCACCAGGCTTGTCCCGGCCACACGGGCGACTGGTACTTTACAGGCAATTATCCAACGCCCGGAGGCAATAAGGTTGCCAACCAGTCATTCATAAATTATATCGAAGGAAGGAACGTAAGAGCTTATTGATGGTCGTGTGTAAACCACGTGATCATGAAATCCTTCTTGTACGAGGAAAGATGCCTGTTGATCTTCTCGACATAGATATCCCTTAACGTGATCATTATACCTGTTTCTTCAACCTCACCGAATTTGTGGTTTATGAATGTGCCGAAAGTCCGCATTGTCGGAGAGAGATTCATATATGCATTAATGAGAGGGGGTATTGTCTCCCCAAGCTTTCTTACCTCGGCTGAAAGGATTTTATAGTTTCGCTTGTACCTCCAGCCCCGGAATAGTTTTTTCATTTCGGCGTTATGGAGATCAATATTTGCAGGATCCTTTGGTGTCACGAGGTCATCCGGGTCGTCAAAGTGTTTCTTCAGGAAGTAAAGGATCATATTTCTTGCATTCTGATTGAAATGCGGGTACATGGTTACCTTCCCGAAAAGATATTTAAGATGGTGGTTATCAAGTACAATAGCACCAAGCCCATCCCACAGGTTATCAAGGGCATAGAGACTCTTTCTCCCGAGGGCCCTTGACTGGTAATCAGGATGAACGAATGATCTGCCGAGCTCCATCGTGTGCGGATAATATTTCGTCAGGAATTTCTCGGAGAAATTAAAGTAAGAAGATGAGGCAAGTTTTGTGATGTCGCAATTAACGCATCCCTTTGGTGGGAAGTAAAATCTGTAACCGCCTATTATTGCCTTATTCTCGGGATCCCAGACGATAAGCTGCTGCTGGGGATCTTCTTTAGCCGTATCAAAACTATCGATATCGAGTCCATGGCCTGTACCGCCTCCTGCATGACGGAAAGTGACCTCCCTGACCCTTCCCACCTCCTGCATCAGGACAGGTGAACTGTTGTTATCAAAGACATAAACTTCATTGCTGCCGTTGTTCGTTTTACGAAGAAGCCTCTCTGACGTAAGCTCTGCAATAATCTGATCTATTGGCAACTGGGCAGGAACAGGTTCCATCTTTAATGATTGTGAGAATTATATCGATAATGCAAAAATGAGGATGCAAGTTAGTATTATTTTAAAATCATTCAGCCGGGAGAAGAGATTCGAGTTCATATGATTTTGTCTTAACCCAGGCAGCCCATTCCAATGCTGATCGGGAATTATCGAATGTCTGCCATGGTATAGGCTTACCGAATACTAGCATCAGATCCTTGTTTTTTTGCCGGTACATCTCATCTGGCAGATAAAGCATTTCAATATTTGTCTTGACGCCGATAAAAGTCCTGATGTTTGAAAGGTTGTAAAAGAAGTTGGAATTCCTACCGGAAAAGAAAGCTGGAATAACATCCCGCTTATGCTGCACTGCCTTGGATATAAAACTCTTGTGCCATTTCAGATCTTTTATCACGCCCCTTTTTTTTCTCGAACAGAGACCTGCCGGAAAATATAAGATCTGGCTCCCTGAAGCGTATGTCTCTTCAAGTTGCCTGATTGCATCCTTTGCCTGTCCGCCATGCTTGTTCACCGGCAAAAATATACCTGATAAATTCCGGATATTCATTAATATGTCATTCACAGGAAATTTTATGTCGCTGAAATGCTTCGACAACTCATCAATGAATACCAGACCATCGAGACCTCCCAGTGGATGGTTTGAAACGAAAATATATCGGCCTGATTGCGGTATGTTTTCAGTGCCGAAAACCTTGTATTTTATTTCAAGGAACTCAAGGGAAGCCCTTATGAATGGAGCATCTCTGAGCTTTCCATTATTTTTCAGAAGTGCGTTTATCTCATCCTGATGGATGATCCTTTTCAGGTAGTTTATTGCGAATTTAGGAACAGCTTTTGCCAGTGAAGGATTCTTGGAACGGATTACATCCTCAACATCAATTTTCTGGATTTCATTTTTATCTGATAATTCTTCCATTTTTAAAAAAGATTTTGAAAATGCCAGGTGCAAATTTATCAAAAATTTATACTAACCTCCGGACTTAATGCTCATCCACTCGAACTCACCCCAACCCTCCATCTGATTCCCATGTACTCACCCCCTTCTTTTCCCTCGCGTCCTTCGGTCGGGACAGGCTCTCTCTACTTCGTAAAGAGAGGGAAAGTAATTAATAGTCAGTGCATTACACCCCCTCTTTGCGTAAGCAGAGAAGAGGCCGGGGGGTGAGTACGTGAGCTTACTCTAAAAGTTTTCAACAATAATGGTAAAAAAGTGGGGCAAAGTGGGCCAAAGTGGATATTTTTTATTTACTTAGCCTTTTATTTGTAAAAAGAATATGGCCACATTTATTGGCGACTATACGTGCAAGGCTGATGTCAAAGGTAGGGTAATCCTTCCGATGGCATTCAAGAAGCAGATGCCTGCTGACGCATGCGACCATTTTGTGGTACGAAAGGATATTTTCGAAAACTGCCTTGTCCTGTATTCCATCGAAGACTGGAACAGGCAGATTGAAAAGATCCGCAAGAGAATAAATCCTTATAACCGTGAGCACAACAAATTCCTGAGAAATTTCTTCAAGGGTACTGCTGAATTATCGCTCGACAGCAATAACCGCATGCTGATTCCCAGGCGGCTTTTGGATCTTATCGGAGCAGACAGGGATGTTGTACTGGCAGGGCAGGACGGGAGGATAGAAATATGGGCAGTTGACGTATATGAGAAAATCGATATGCCTGCCGATGAGTTTGCCAACCTGGCTGAAAAACTCATGGGCGGAGCAAATAATGATCCTGACGAATAATGGCTTACCATATACCCGCATTGCTGGATGAAAGTATTGAAGGGCTTAATATCCGGCCCGGCGGGATATATGTCGATGTTACATTCGGGGGTGGAGGGCATTCAATGGAGATTCTTAAACATCTGGGAAAAGGAAGACTTATAGCATTTGATCAGGATGTAGATGCTATGGAAAACATCCCCTCCGACAGCAAGTTCACCTTCCTCAATCAGAATTTCAGATTCCTGAAAAACAACCTGGCATTTAATGGCATAAAGTCAATTGACGGGCTCATTGCTGACCTTGGAGTATCCTTTCACCAGTTTGATGAACCTTCCAGGGGATTCACCTTTCGTCATGATGCACCACTTGACATGCGCATGAATACAAACGGCCAGGTTACGGCTGCAGGGCTTATCGCTTCGACGGACGAAGGGTTGCTGGCTGATATTTTTTACAATTACGGAGAGTTGACAAATTCAAGAAGAATTGCAAAAGAGATTGTCAATGCAAGAGCGATAAAACCTGTTGCAACTGCTGGTGATCTTATATCTGCAGTTTCAAGGCTTGCACCGGCAAGGCAGGAAAATAAATTCTACGCGAAGCTTTTCCAGGCCCTGAGAATTGCTGTAAACCACGAAATAGATTTTCTGAAGGAGATGTTGCAGCAGGCGCTTGATCTGCTTAACCCGGGAGGAAGGCTTGTCATTATAACCTATCATTCTCTCGAAGACAGGGCAGTAAAGAACTTTATGCGTACAGGCAATTTCGAAGGCATTGAAAACAAGGATTTCTATGGCAATGCCGAAACTCCTTTCAGGCTTATAACAAAAAAGGGGATAACTCCCGGCGATGATGAGGTTGCCCGGAACAGCAGGTCAAGGAGCGCCAGGCTCAGGGTGGCTGAAAAAATATAGCTGATGGCAGAGATTAAGGAAAACGAAGGCAAAAAAGTCAGCCCGGCAAAGAGTGGAAGCTTCATGAAGGAGCTTCTTAGCGGATCAATGGTCACTGAAAGGATCATTCTTAAGAATCTCTGGTACGTGCTGCTTATAACCCTTCTTGCTGCAATTTATATCGGTAACAGGTTTCATGCCGAAAAAATAACGCGGGAGCTTACAAAAACAGAGCGTGAAGTAAGGGACCTGAGATCTGAATCACTTTCAACTTCAGCCGACCTTATGTACCTGAGCCGGCAGTCAGAAGTATATAACCTGATAAAGGAGAGAGGACTTACCCTTGAAGAACTGAAAACTCCACCCTACAAGGTGATTGTAAATAAGAAATAAAAGATGGCTGTCAGGGATGAAATAGTAATGAGGAGCGGCATTGTATATTTTGCAATAGCGCTGGTTGCTCTTGCTATCCTGATCAGGGTACTTATCCTGCAGGTCGTACAGCATGGGAAATGGGCGGCAATGAGCGAAAAATATGTTTATCAGACTGCCGAAATGCCTGCCACCAGGGGTGATATACTTGCCTGTGACGGTCGTCTTCTGGCAAGCTCCGTGCCTTATTATACCATTTACATGGATACCCGCAGCACCGGCATGGCGGCACAGACATGGTCAAGCGGTATCAATGGACTTTCAACGGGACTGTCAAAACTTCTTGGTCTGAGATCTGCTGCCGGATGGAAAACCGTGATTACTGATGCCAGAAAACGGGGCGACAGGTACTTTCTTATCCAGCGCAAAGTTGATTATGAAACTCTGAAACAGGTTAAAGAGCTTCCGATTTTCAATGAAGGTCAGTACAGAGGAGGAATGGTAGCTCAGGCCGAAAACAAGAGAGTTTTGCCGAACAGCGAACTGGCCGCCCGTACAATAGGTTACCTGAACCTTGGTACTGAAGGCACAGAGGTAGGGATTGAAGGATCTTTCGATAAGGATCTCGCCGGTAAAAACGGGGTGGTTGTGAAACAGAGACTTACCGGCGGTGACTGGATAACAGTCGAAAATGCAAACAGCGTTAGCTCCAAAGACGGCAATGATGTAATGACAACAATTGACATCGACCTTCAGGATGTCGCATCAACCGCACTTATGAAGCAGCTCGAGAAACATGATGCCGACCATGGATGCGCCGTAGTGATGGAAGTTGAGACAGGCGACATAAAGGCAATTGCCAACCTTGAGAAGGGGGACGACGGGAGCTATCACGAATCATACAATTATGCCATTGCCGAAAGCACCGAACCGGGCTCAACATTTAAGCTTCCCTCACTGATGGCTGCAATTGAAGACGGTGTTATCGACACCGGTGATGTTGTTGATACTGGTAATGGCACTGTAAAATACTACAATAAGATTATACGCGACCACGAAGATAAAACACTCGGCAAACTGACTGTCAAACAGGTTTTTGAAAAATCATCAAACGTCGGAACTGCCAAGCTTATTTATGAGCATTATAAAAACAACCCCAAGGATTTTGTCAACAGGCTCTATGCCATGAGGCTGAATGAAAAGCTTGATATTCAGCTTAAAGGAGAAGGATCGCCATTGATAAGATACCCGGGCGATAAGTTATGGTCCGGGATCTCCCTTCCGATGATGGCACATGGCTACGAAGTTCAGCTTACACCCCTTCAGGTGCTTACATTCTACAACGGGGTTGCCAACAATGGCAGAATGATGAAACCGCGCTTCGTAACTGCAATTATGCGCAACGGGAATGTCCTGAGACACTATAATACGGATGTCATAATAAATTCACTTGCGTCGAGGTCGACAATCAGAAAGGCTAAAGCAATGATGGAGGGAGTGGTGGATCGCGGAACGGCAGTAAACCTCAGGAATCCTAATTACAGGATAGCCGGAAAAACCGGAACTGCACAGATAGCGAAAGGGAAATCGGGTTACAGGTCCATGGGATCGATATCATACCAGGCCTCATTCGTAGGGTATTTCCCTGCCGAAAATCCTCTTTACTCTTGCATAGTTGTGGTCAATGCTCCCTCAAACGGGGTTTATTATGGAAACGTAGTGGCCGGATCTGTTTTCAAGGAGATATCCGACAAGATATATGCAACAAATTTTTTCAGGGATTATAAGACCGATAACGACGATAAAAAACCTGTCGCTCCCGAAGCAGGAAACGGATATCGCGAAGACATAAACGATGTTTTAAAGGAGCTGGATGTACGATACAAACGAACTGCAAAAACTGACTGGGTGGCAACAAGGGAGAGCGGAGACACGATTAGGCTGGTTGGACTTAATGTCGTCGAAGGACTCGTTCCCGATGTCCGTGGAATGAGCCTCAGAGATGCAGTTTATCTTCTTGAAAATTCGGGTTACAGAGTCAAGTTCAGTGGCAAAGGTAAAGTGCAGAGGCAATCTCCCGAACACGGAGCCAGATATTTTGAAGGACAGGTAGTTTCCCTTGATATGAACATGTAGAATTATGGAACTTGGAAAAATATTAAGAGGTATCGATATAGTTTCTTTTACCGGAAACGACAGGCTGGAGATTGATAATATCACTTTTGATTCCCGCAGCGTGTCGACTGGATCCCTTTTCGTGGCAGTGAGGGGATCGAAGAGCGACGGGCACGATTTTATCGATGGAGCAGTTAAATCAGGAGCATCGGCAATAATATGCGAAACGCTCCCTGACACTACTGATAAGAAAGTTACATGGGTAAAAACAAAAGACTCTGCAAAAGCTCTCGGACAGGCCGCTTCAAATTTCTTCGGCAACCCTTCGTCATCGCTGAAGCTTGTCGGCGTTACCGGTACAAACGGTAAGACTACCATTGCCACACTGCTCTATAAAATGTTTACCGGCCTGGGTCATAATTGCGGCCTTTTTTCGACTGTTTGCAATTATATAGTAAGCAAAGAGCTTCCTGCAACTCACACTACACCTGATCCTGTTCAGCTTAACAGGGTTATGGCTGAGATGGTTGATGCCGGCTGTGATTACGCTTTCATGGAAGTGAGCTCTCATTCTGCAGATCAGCAGCGGATTGCCGGGTTGGAATTTGCCGGCAGTATTTTTACAAATCTCACTCACGATCATCTCGACTATCATAAAACTTTTGGCAATTACCTGGCTGCAAAGAAAAAGTTTTTCGATTTGTTGCCAGAAAATGCATTCGCTCTCGTAAATGAAGATGATAAAAACGGAAAAGTGATGCTTCAGAATTGCAAGGCAAGCCATTACACATTTTCCGTAAAGGGAGCAGCTGATTTCAGATGTACTCTGATAGAGCAAAGCTTTGAAGGGATGTTGCTGAAGATAATGGGAGAAGAAGTGTGGACTCGTTTCGTAGGCGATTTCAATGCCTCGAACCTGTTAGCTGTCTTTGCAGCTTCTGAGCTTCTTGGCGCAGACAGGAAAGAGATACTCACTATCCTGAGCAACCTGACACCTGTAGCAGGAAGACTGGAAGTTATAAGATCGCAGGGAGGGATAACGGGAATTGTGGATTATGCCCATACGCCTGACGCACTTTTGAATGTGATCGGCACCCTCAACAAGATCAGGGAAAAAAACATACAGCTCATTACCGTTGTAGGGGCCGGCGGAGACCGCGACAAGACAAAAAGGCCTGAGATGGCTGCTATATCGGCCGAAGGCAGCACTAAAGTCATCCTGACTTCTGATAACCCCCGGACAGAAGATCCCGAAATGATACTGAACGATATGGAAGCCGGGATTACCCCGGAAATGAAAGGAAAGACATTAAGGATCTGCGACAGGCACGAGGCTATCAGGGCAGCCGTAATGCTCGCAAACAAGGGAGATGTGATACTCGTTGCAGGCAAAGGGCATGAGACGTATCAGGACGTCAGGGGAGTTAAGCACCATTTTGATGACAGAGAAGAGCTTAAGAAAGCTTTACAGCAGAAATAATATTTGGGAAAATGTTATATTATTTGTTTGAGTATTTTCATAAACTGCACATTCCGGGAGCCGGGATGTTCACCTATATATCCTTCAGGTCGGCGGCTGCCATCATAACTTCACTTTTCATCTCCCTGATGATAGGAAAGAGGATAATCCTTCTCCTTCAGAAAAAACAGATAGGTGAGGTGGTCAGGGATCTTGGACTCGAAGGGCAGTACCAGAAGAAAGGCACCCCTTCGATGGGCGGGATTATCATTCTGGCTTCAATCATTATACCGACGCTTCTCTTTGCAAAGCTCGATAATATCTATGTTCTGCTGATGCTCCTGACGACCTTCTGGCTCGGGTTAATCGGATTTATTGACGATTATATCAAGATCTTCAAAAAGCACAAGGAAGGTCTCGCAGGAAAATTTAAGATAATAGGACAGGTGGGCCTCGCGATCATTGTAGGACTTGTACTGTTTTTCAGCAAGGATGTAGTGATCGCAGAAAAGGTCACTAACGTTAACCTGACAACCCGGCAGAGAACAGAACTTATTGCCCATCCTGATTCAAGCAAAGTCATTACAGGAAGAACGATGGAAACCAAGTCTACGAAGACCACCATTCCATTCGTAAAGAATAATGAGTTCGATTACAAATGGCTTGTCTCATTCGTCAAAGGTCCTTTACGCCAGCCGCTTACCTGGATTGTATATGTTCTTATAGTTATTTTTATCCTTACTGCTGTTTCGAATGGCGCCAACCTGACTGATGGGCTCGACGGGCTGGCAACAGGCACTTCTGCAATAATCGGGGTTGCGCTGGCAATACTGGCATATGTCTCATCTAACTTCATCTACGCCAGGTATCTCAATATAATGTTTATCCCTCAATCAGAAGAGCTTGTAATTTTTGCCGCTGCATTTATCGGAGCCACAATTGGCTTCCTGTGGTATAATTCCTACCCTGCCCAGGTATTTATGGGAGATACGGGCTCGCTGGCACTGGGAGGAATAATTGCAGTTTTTGCAATAATTATCAGGAAGGAGCTTCTCATCCCGATTCTCTGCGGGATATTCCTGGTTGAGAATCTTTCCGTAGTCATGCAGGTTGCATGGTTCAAAAGGACAAAGAGAAAATATGGCGTTGGCCGGAGGGTATTCCTGATGGCTCCGTTGCACCATCATTATCAGAAAAAAGGATTTCCGGAGCCGAAAATAGTCACACGGTTCTGGATAGTGGCAATAATACTTGCTGTACTAAGCATAGTGACGTTAAAGATCAGATAGTTGAATGAAGAAGAAAATTGTAATACTAGGAGCAGGTGAGAGCGGCGTTGGATCAGCAGTACTGGCGTTGAAACATGGATTTGATGTCTTCGTGTCCGACAATGGTGTGATTAAGGATCAGTACAGGGAAATACTTGATAAATACGGCATAAAGTGGGAACAGGAAAATCATACAGAAAAGAAAATACTCTCGGCCGATGAGGTAATAAAGAGCCCCGGAATAAAAGAAAATACTCCTGTTGTTGTAAAGCTCCATGAAAAAGGGACCCGTATTATTTCAGAGATCGAATTTGCCGGAAGATATACTAAGGCTGTGAAAATATGTGTTACAGGCAGTAACGGTAAGACAACCGTCACAAATCTTCTCTGTCACATGCTTAAAAAAGCAGGGAAGAATGTCGCCATGACCGGCAATGTCGGAAACAGTTTTGCTATGGCAGTTGCCGAAGGCTCTTACGATTATTTTGTTATTGAGCTCAGCAGCTTCCAGCTTGACGGCATGTACGATTTCAGGGCAGAGATCGCGATCCTGTTAAACATAACACCAGATCACCTCGACAGGTATGGTTACAATTTTCAGAATTACATAGATTCTAAATTCAGGATAACTCAGAACCAGGAGAAGTCAGATTTTTTCATTTACTGGGCCGATGATCCGGTAATAAAAGCCGAGCTGGAAAAGAAGAAATACAGAGGTACCATGCTGCCATTTTCCGACACGTCAATCAAGAATATGACCGCGTATATCGAAGATAACGAATTAATTATTGATTACCCACGTAAAACCAACCTCATGACCATTCACGAACTTGCTCTAAAAGGCCGTCACAACACCTACAACTCAATGGCTGCTGCCATTGCAGGCAAAGTACTGAACATCCGGAAAGACATAATCAGGGAGTCTCTTACCGATTTTCAGGGAGTCGAGCACAGGCTCGAATCTGTGATAAAGGTTAGCGGTATAAATTTTATAAACGACTCGAAAGCTACAAATGTGAATTCCACATGGTACGCTCTTGAGTGCATGGAAACAGATGTAATCTGGATTTTGGGCGGCGTCGACAAGGGGAACGATTATTCAGAGCTTTTTCCGGTCGTGAAGCAGAAGGTAAAGGCTATTGTTTGCCTTGGCAAGGATAACAAGAAGATAATCGATGCCTTTAAGGATAAAGTATCCACAATAGTCGAAACAACATCAATGGATGAGGCAGTGAGGTCTTCATATTACCTTGCAAAAAAGGGTGAGACAGTACTGCTCTCGCCTTGCTGCGCAAGTTTTGACCTTTTCAATAATTATGAAGACAGGGGAAGGCAGTTTAAAGCATCAGTAAGAAATCTTTAATAACCGATATAATGCAGCAGGGCTGGCTTACAAAGACATTTAAGGGTGACAGGGCTATATGGGGCCTTATTGCACTCTTTATGATCTATTCGCTGCTGGCAGTTTACAGCTCGTCAGTTAATGTTGCATTTAAAAGCTATCATGGCAATACTACATATTTCCTAAGGAGCCAGTTCATTATGCTGCTGCTGAGCCTCGCTATTATTGTCTTTGTTCATTACCTGCCTGTGAGGATGTATTCGTCACTGGCAGGAATATTCCTTATCGTATCGGCGGGGTTGCTGGTGCTTACTTTTGCCTTTGGCGCCAGGGTAAATGAGGCTACCAGGTGGCTTGTGATACCGGGTACCGGATTCCGTCTACAGACATCAGATGTGGCAAAAGTGGCACTGGTAATATACCTGGCCCGCACGCTTGCAAAGTACCAGGGACAGCTTACCGACTTTATGCTTGTAACAAAATACCTGATGGTGCCGATTGCGATCATCTGTGCACTCATCATGCCTGAGAACCTGTCTACCGCCATGATGATCTTTGGCATAAGTATGATAATACTATATATCGGAAGGGTGCCATTTAAGTTCCTTCTGGCCTACGTGGGGATGGCTGTTGTAGGAGTAGTGCTATTTGCAATGGTGCTTACTGTCGTAACTAAAGGCAACAGGGTACAGGTATGGAAGAACAGGATCGAGCATTATATTTCCGGAAGCGGAGAGGGAGACGATAATTACCAGTCGAACCAGGCCAAAATAGCAATATCAACCGGTGGATTATTCGGTAAAGCTCCGGGTCACAGCACCCAGAGGAACATGCTCCCGCAATCGAATTCCGATTTCATCTTTGCTATTATAATAGAGGAGTACGGATTGTTCCTGGGAGCAATCCCGCTCATTCTTGCCTATATGATATTATTGTTCAGGGGAATAACTATTGCCAAAAAATGCGAGACAGCATTCCCGGCCTTTCTGGTGCTGGGACTGATAGTAATGATTGTCGTTCAGGCGATGCTGAATATGATGGTTGCTGTCGGTCTTTTCCCGGTAACCGGGCAAACGCTTCCGATGGTGAGCTGGGGAAGAACATCAGTGCTGGTAATGAGCTTTTCTATTGGCGCAATATTGAGCGTAAGCCGCGTTGCGAACGCAAGAATCAAGAAAGAGGAATTGCCTGAGGAAGAACAGGTAGATGAAGGTGAAAAAATTTATGAAGCTGCAAATGCATAAAAGGGTAATTATAAGCGGAGGCGGAACAGGCGGGCATATTTTTCCTGCCATTTCGGTTGCCAACGCTCTCAGGAGAATTGATCCCGGGATTGAAATCCTTTTTGTCGGAGCAGAAGGAAGAATGGAAATGGAAAAAGTTCCTGCTGCCGGATATAAAATCGCCGGACTTCCGATCAGGGGATTTATCCGCAGCCTCTCTCCTGAAAATGTTGCAGTGCTGTATAAATTAGTGAAGAGTCTTTTCATGGCCCGGAAGATAATCAGGGAATTCAATCCCGATGTTGTTGTTGGTGTGGGAGGATATGCAAGCGGACCGGTTCTGAGGCAGGCCGGGCGGATGGGAATCCCGACTCTGATACAGGAACAGAACAGTTATGCCGGGGTTACTAACAAACTGCTTGCGAAAAAAGCTTCGGTTATATGTGTTGCCTACGATGGCATGGAGAAATATTTCCCAGCCTCTAAAATAATCAAAACCGGTAATCCGGTGCGGCAGAATTTTGATGATATCGATATTCTTAAAAACGAAGCCCTCGCTTTCTTCGGGCTTAAGAGGAATATTCCGGTAATACTGGTGCTTGGTGGATCGCTGGGCGCCGGAACGATTAACAAAAGCCTTTCGGAAAATATTCAAAAAATCGCATCATCTGACTATCAGTGGCTCTGGCAGACCGGAAAGAATTATTTCGAAAAGATCAATGCACTGGTTTCAGGATCATCATGTCCTGACATTGCTGTTTATGACTTTATCAACAGGATGGACTACGCATTTGCCGCTGCCGACATCATAATTTCAAGAGCAGGCGCCGGAACAATATCGGAGCTGTGCCTGGTGGGAAAACCCGTCATCCTGGTGCCTTCACCTAATGTTGCAGAAGATCATCAGACAAAAAATGCCCTGGCTTTATCGTACAGGAATGCTGCAATAATGATCAGGGACAATGAAGCTGTAAATCGTCTTGCCGATGAAGCAATCAAGCTGATGTCGGATGACGAGGAGAAAAAATCCCTTTCTGCGAATATAAAGATGATGGCTGACCGGGATGCTGCCATTAGAATTGCAAATGAAGTTTTAAAACTGGCTGGAGCATGATCGATTTCAGCACCATAGAAGGATTGTATTTTGTCGGGATCGGAGGGATCGGCATGAGTGCCCTTGCATTATATTTCAGAAAGGGAAGATATGATATTGCCGGTTACGACAGGACCTCCGGCCTGATAACCGATAACCTCGCTTCGAATGGCTGCGCAATTTCCTTTATTGATGATATCGGTTCCATACCTGATCTTTACAGGTCTTCAGAAAAAATTGATAAGGTACTGGTTGTTTACACTCCGGCAATTCCTGACGAAAATAAAATACTTTCATATTTCAGGGGAAGCGGGTATGGTATTTACAAGAGATCAGAGATCCTGGGCGCGATATCCAGGGAAACAGATACTATTGCTATTGCTGGTACTCACGGCAAAACGACAATTTCCACTATGACCGCTCATCTGCTGAAACAATCACATATAGATTGCTCGGCATTTCTGGGAGGGATATCGAAAAACTATAATTCAAATCTTATACTTGGTGAAAGCAGGTACACTGTGATGGAAGCCGATGAATACGACAGGTCGTTCCACAGGCTTAGCCCGATGATGGCGGTTGTATCGGCGATGGACCCTGATCATCTCGAAATTTATGGTGATCATGAGACGATGATCGCCGCATATAATATTTTCTGCGGAAAGATAAGGCAAGGCGGAACGCTTATATACAATTGCAGGTTAAAGGGGAAAATAATTCTACCGGAAGGAGTGACCTGCCTGACATACGGGAAGGACCCAGGCTCAGATTACAGGTACTTAAATGTCGAGAACAGGGGAGACTATTATTCCTTCGATTTAGAGACTCCTGCTGGAATATTTAATGATCTGCATTTTCCATTCCCCGGAATAATCAATATCGAAAACCTCACGGCCGCTATTGCAGTTGCACTGAAATGCGGCGTTAATGAGAGTGAAATACGGAAGTCAATTATTCTTTTCCAGGGGGTAAGAAGGAGATTTGATATAAGGTTAAACATACCCGGTCTGGCTTATGTTGATGACTACGCCCATCATCCCGAAGAGATCAGGGCGTTCATAACATCTGTTAGGGAGTACTTCAGCGGAAGAAAGATAACTGCCATTTTCCAGCCTCATCTTTTTACCCGAACCCGCGATCATGCCAATGGATTTGCTGCTATCCTTGACACACTTGATGAGGTGATTCTTCTTCCTGTTTATCCAGCCAGGGAGAATCCTATTGAAGGGGTATCGTCAGGAATGATATTCGAAAGGATGAAGCTTACAAATAAATTCATGATGGAAATGAATGAAATTCCCGGGAAGCTGAATGTAAATGACCTTGACGTTCTGGCTACAATAGGGGCCGGGGATATTGACAGACTTGTTGAACCGATTGAAAAGAGGCTTAAGGAGTTAAGAGAAAGATGAACAGGCTGAAGAAGATATTATTGATTGTGCCGGTATTGTACCTTATTATAATGCCTGTATACCTTGCATCATCATCGAACTCAAAACCATGCAGCGGAATTGTTATAAATATAAAAGATTCTGCCGATTACCACTTTGTAACAAAAAAGCAGCTGATAAGCCTGGTTTATGGCAATAGCAGCAGGGTAATTGGAACGAAGCTTAAGGATATTTCGACCTTCAATATCGAAAACAGGATAAATGTGCTTCATGAGCTTAAAACTGCAGAAGTTTACCTGACTATCGACGGCGGCCTTCATGTATATGCTGATCAGCGTAACCCCATAATGAGGGTTATGCCGGATGTTGGCGGAGATTATTTTGTCGACGACCAGGGATATGTGTTCAGAAGAAGGAATTTATATACTCCAAGGGTTCATATTGTCGAAGGAAATGTCACTGTAACCGGGGCCATGCTCGACAGCCTGAGTGTTCTCGATACCTGTATAAAACATTCGATATTAAAAGACATGTTCGGTTTTGTCAATTATATAAATGACGATTCTTTCTGGTCAGCACAAATCGACCAGATCTATGTCGACAGCAATAATGAAATTGACCTGATACCTAGAGTTGGGAATCAAATTATTCACCTTGGCACATTTGAAAACTACAAGGGGAAGCTCAGAAACCTGGCCGCTTTTTATGACCAGGTTCTTCCTGAAGTAGGATGGAATAAGTATTCCAATATAAGCCTGGAGTATAAGAACCAGATAGTTTGCAGGAAAAGATAATTAGAAACCATATTTAACTTATATGAATAAAAAAGAACAGTATGTAGCAGCTATCGACATCGGGACCACAAAAATAGTGTCAATCGTCGGTAAGAAAAACGAGAACGGCAAAATTGAAATTCTCGGGTTAAGCAAGGCACTTTCAAAAGGTGTAAAAAGAGGTGTGGTATTGAACATTGAGGATACCGTCAATGCAATCCAGACCACCGTTGATGATGTGCAGAAAAGATCAGGAATAATCTTTTCCGAAGTATTTGTCGGCATAGCCGGCCAGCATATCAAAAGCATGAAGAACCGCGGTTATATAACACGCGATAACTATGAAGATGAAATTAAAAAGGAGGAGGTCTTCAGGCTTATAGAGGATATGCATAAGATACATATCGAAATAGGTGAAGAGATCATTCACGTCATCCCGCAGAATTTCATCGTAGATAACGAGACTGGAGTAAAGAGCCCTATCGGGATGTGCGGCAGAAGGCTGGAAGCGAATTTCCATATCGTTATAGGGCAGGTTGCAGCAGCAAAAAACATAGAAAAGTGCATCAGGAAAGTGAATCTTACTGTCAAGGATATGATACTTGAACCCCTTGCTTCATCAGATGCAGTGCTTACCGATGATGAGAAGGAAGCTGGTGTTGTCCTGGTCGATATTGGCGGCGGAACAACCGATGTGGCAGTTTACTACGATAATATCATTCGCCATACGGCTGTGATACCTCTCGGAGGGAACGTTGTCACAAAAGATATCAAGGAGGGATGCGCCATTCTGCAGAGACACGCTGAACAGCTTAAAATACAGTACGGTTCTGCTCTTGGCGATATAGCTCCGGAAGACAAGGTTGTTTCCATTCCTGGAATAAGCGGCAGGGAGCCAAAGGAAATCTCTTTCAGGAGTCTTGCATATATCATACAGTCGAGAATGGAGGAGATAATAGATTTTGTCAATTTCGAGATCCAAAATTCAGGATATGCCGATAAGCTGGCAGCTGGCGTCGTAATCACAGGAGGCGGGGCCATGCT